>Ga0265338_10001212_pt1 | contig 42647 bp, 42 predicted proteins | sample 42126metaG_FD_193579 | JGI IMG/M metagenome (GOLD analysis project Ga0265338, IMG submission 193579) | Rhizosphere microbial communities from Carex aquatilis grown in University of Washington, Seatle, WA, United States - 4-21-26 metaG | ecosystem: Host-associated > Plants > Roots > Rhizosphere... | reverse complement strand
TGCCTGTTGGCGGGGCGGGCACTGTGGTTTTACGCCAGCAAAGCGTTGGTGCCGCGCCAGTTCATCTTCGTTTACCCGCGGTGGGATATCAATGGAGGAGCCGCGTGGCAGTATTTCTTCCCGGTGGCGGCGGCGGCAGTGGTCATCGCGTTGTGGTTCCTGCGGCGGCGGATCGGGAGAGGTCCGCTGGCCGGCGTGCTGTGTTTCGCGGCCATGTTGGCGCCGGTGCTCGGTTTCTGCGGCATCTACTATTTCCGTTATTCCTATGTGACGGATCACTTTCAATACATGGCCTCCATCGGATTGATCTCCGTAGCCGTGGGCGCGGGCACCACGCTGGGCGAACGAGCGGGTCCAATCGGCCGGCTGTCGGGGACGCTCGTCGCCGCCATCGTGCTGGTGTACCTGGGAGTGAGTACCTGGGAGCGGGCACATATTTATCATGACCTGGAAACGTTCTGGCGCGATACGCTGGCGAAAAACCCGAATGCCTGGATAGCGCATAATAACCTGGGGATCGTGTTGCAGAGATCGGGCCGCGAGGCGGAAGCGTTGGAGCAGTACAAGCAATCGTTGCAAATTTCCCTCAAGAATGCCGAGGCGCTTTACAATTTGGGTAGTGTCTTCTCGAAGGAAGGCAAGGACAGCGACGCCATCCGGCAGTATGAGCAGGCGCTGCGGGTCCAACCGGATTTCGTCCTCGCCCACAACAACCTCGGGACCGTCCTGGACAAGGCCGGCAAGTTTGACGAGGCCATCGAACATTACCGAGAGGCGTTGCGGATCCGGCCCGATTACGCCGAGGCGCGCTTCAACCTGGGAATCGCATTGGAGCACACGGGCAAACTGCCGGAGGCGGTCGAGCAGTACGAGCAAGCCCTGCAGTACAAGCCCGACTTTGCCGGGGCACACCTGAATTTGGGACTGGCGCTGGCGCGGTTGGGCCGGGGACAGGAAGCGGTGCCGCACTGGGAACAGGCCTTGCGCATCAACCCTGATTACGCCGAGGCGCACAACAACCTGGCGAACGCGTTGGCGCAGTCGGGCAGGCTTCGGGAAGCCATTGCGCATTATGAGCAGGCACTGCGAATCAAACCGGGCGATCCCACGACCGAAGACAATCTCGCCTGGCGGCTGGCGACGCACCCGCCGTCCGAAGGCGGCGATCCGGCGCGGGCGGTGACGTTGGCGGAGCACGCCTGCTCGGTGACCAGCAGCAACCGGTTCGCGTATCTCGACACCCTCGCGGCGGCGTATGCCGGCACGGGTCGATTCAACGAAGCTGTCCCGATCGCCCAAAAAGCAATCGATCTCGCCCGCGACGCCGATCAAACCCGGGCCGTTCAGGAGATTGCGGCCCGCCTGGAACTGTATCGCTCAGGCCAGCCCTATCACGCGCCCTGACTTACTTACCCTCCCGCAACCGCGTCAATGCATTCTTTGCGGGGGTAAAATCCGGTCGCAGCTTCAGTACCTGCTCGAATTGCTCGATGGCCTCGGGCACACGACCCTGTCCTTGCAGGGCGTTTCCAAGATTGTAATGCGCGTTGACGTCATCAGGTTTGAGTCTCAACGCTTCCTCCCAATGTTTCATCGCCTCGGGCACCCGCCCGGCTTGTGCCAGGGCGATCCCCAAATTGTCCAGTGCTTGTGGATAATCAGGCTTGATCCGCAACGCTTCCTCGTACTGTGCGATCGCCTCCGGCAGCTTGCGTTGCGTCAATAGGCCGTTGCCCAGGTTCATGTGCGCCTCGACGTAATCAGGCTTGATCCGCAGCGCTTCCTCGTAATGCGCGACCGCCTCCTGCACCCGGCCCTGTTTCAATAGAACATTTCCAAGGTTCACGTGCGTCTCGGCGAAATCAGGCCGGATTCGCAACGCTGCCTCGAACTGCTCCATGGCCTGCTGTACGTCGCCCATTTGTTCCAAGGCAAGCCCCAAACTGGCGTGCGTTGAGGCACTGTCGGGTGCGAGACGCTGCGACTCCTCCAGATGTTCCCTGGCCTCCTGTACCCGGCCCACCTGGGTCAGGGCCGCCCCCAAATTACAGTGTGCATCGGCATAGTCTGGCTCTATCTCCAGGGCTTGATCGTATTGTGTGATGGCCTCCTGCATCTTGCCCGCCTGGGCCAGGTTAACCCCCATACTGTTGTATATTTTGGCGCGTTGATCGGCACTCGCCAACAGGTTGAACGCCACCGAGAAAGCCAGCAGCAGAACCCAGCCCCACCGTATCGCGCGCCGCCAGGATGTCTGGTCAGTCAGCCCCGGCTCCGAGTTCGGGGCCAGCCCGCGTTCCAATCCGAGGATACCAACCACCGCCAGCAGCATGAGCGCCGGCAGGAAGTCCATCTCATACCGGAAGTATGCGGCCCAAAAAAAACCAAGGGTCAACGCGCCAATCCCCATGAATAGCGCAACCGCCATGATAAACCAGCACAAGCCCGTGTCCGCCTCAGACGACCAACGCCGCCAGAGCCATGGCACCGCCAGTGCCACGCACGCCAGCGGAATGTTCGTGAGGATGCCGAAGCCCCGTTCCACCCCGATATGGCCCGGCGGCAATGGCAGCGACGCAATTTCATGCACGAAAGGAAAACGAGCGCTCCAGAGTACCGGCTCCAAAAAGTAAACCCGGAAATTGAACAAAAGATAATGCAGACTGAAGAACTGATCGGGAACCATCTGACATGCAGCCAACTGGTAGCGTTGCCCGAATTCGAACGGATTGTCGAATCGCTGGGCGTTGTAGAGCAGCAGCCCCAACCCAATCACTGTGATGGGGACCACCGCCGCCAAAAGCGGGACCCAAATTTGCCGTCGCTCACGCCACGCTTGAGCCACCGGCACCAGTAGAATTACCGAGCCAAATAACAAAGTAGGCCGCGCGCCCAACGCCAATCCGTACGCGACACTCGCCGCCGCCAGCCACTTCCACCGGCGCTCCGGCTCGTGCAACGCGCACCAGATCGCACCCAGCGCGAGCATCGTCAGCATATACCCGCAACTGATCGGCACCTGGTACACCTCGGCTCCTGATACCAGAATCGGGACACCGCTCGCCAAGCCGAGCGCGAGCGCGCAGGCCGCCACCACCCCGATCCTCACGTCGGCAAAGTAGCGTCGCCACAACGCGCGCAGCAGCCCCACGCTGGCCAGAAAACCGATCACGCAGAAGATCGTCACCGCTTCTCGATGAAACAGGTAGTGACCGGTCAGCGTCACAATTGGCCAGAACAAGATCAAGGCCGGCGTAACCCCGAAGTACAGGTAAAGCCGACCCTTGTAGTAACTCATGTCGTGCACCCCGGTGGGAATGGAACGATACAAACCATTGGCGGACGGATCGTAGGGGTCGGCGAGGCGCTTGAGCCCGGACGGCACATCCTTATTCAGGCTGAGATGCCCGGCCCGAAAGCCTTGCACCAACAAATTGTAATACGTGTCAGCCGCATTCAGGGTCAATGATTCGATCCCGCCCGAGTGCATCGCATAGACATAGACCCCGATGACCAGCAGGCACACCACGGCCAGTAATCGCCCGTCGTTCTTCCTGGCCGCTACCCGTTTTGCTCCCACGCGTGAATAAACCCCCACCAGTCCATCACGCGTCAAGACAAAACCGGGCCGTGGAGATTGACTCCCCACCTGAAACGATTGGGGAACCTCACGGTCCCAGATTCACAGACGGATTGTGACAACCGCCTGCGCAGATCGATTGCCCTGGTCTGCGCGGGACGCCATCAATGCCCGGAGTCGTCGGCGTCTCCGTCGGTGTCGAATGGCGGTGTCAGCCCGGTGTAATCCCCGATCACCTTGGCGTCGTACGGCGAATACAACCCCTTTTGGGTGGTGTGCAGGTCATAGCCTACGTTGTTCCCGATGGCACCTGTCCCGCCCGCGAGCGGAAGTCCATAGCTTGCGACGATGTGCTTGAAGAAGTTGACGCGGATCACGCGGTTGTTGAACTGGTCGCTGATCAATGTGTCACCGTTGCGGAGCCGCACCGCGCGGGTTGGCAATGGCAACGGAATGCTCTTTGGGTCCTTGTTCGTGAAGTATTGCCAGACGATGTGGTCGTTGCCATCGACCTCGACGATGCGGGAATTGCCGGCATCGGTCAACAACGTGTTTCCGTTCACGAGGCGGCTGGCGAACGCTACCGTATTGGCCGTGCCGCCGACGCTGAACGTCCTGAGAATCTTATCGCCGCGCGTGACCTCGATCGCCCGATTGTTGCCCTGGTCGGCAATGAGGATGTGGCCGTTCTCGAGCAACTCGGCGGAGTTCGGGCCGCTGAGCTGGTCATCCGGGTTGTTGTTCGACCCCGGATACTGCCAGGCGATGTGCTTGTCGGGCGTCACCTCAATGATGCGGTTGTTGGCCTGGTCGGTGATGAGGACGTGAGCATTCGGGAGCCACGTGGATTGGACCGGCGTATCCAGCTGGTTGGGACCCGAACCGGCAACCCCGAACTGGCCATATTGCCAGACGATTTTGCCGAACGGATCCACGAGGACGACGCGGTTGTCCGGGACGCCGTCGGGAGCTTGCGGGATCACGCCTGCGGGCGTGCCGGTGCCGGCCATCAGGGTGAACGCCCCGACACGCTGGGAATCGTTGACGCCGATGATGGATTTTGGTGAAAAGTCGTTCGGCCCGCGTCCGAACGACCACACGATATTGCCGGCGGGGGTAACCTCGATGACACGGTTATTGAACTGGTCGGCAATCAAGATGTTACCGGGCTTATTGAACTCCCGGCTGGAGGGAGAACCTTGAGCCGGGGCTGTCCGGGCCGCCAACAGGATCCCGACGGCTGCCAAGACGCCCATGGGCGCCTTGATCTGCCGATACACCTTGTTCCCTCGGGGCACCCCCCCCGCCAATCTAAAAATGTAAGATTTCATCGCAATAAACTCCTCAGGTTGTGGTTGGACGCCTCGCTACCCAGAGGGTGAGAGGCCAGAACCGTCAAAATGTTCCCACAGTTCCGAGATGAATCCTGAAGTCTTGATTGACCCGGCCGGAGTCTGGGGAATATCGTGGTCGGTAGACGTCCGCGTGTGGTTCCGAACTGGAATCAAGTGATCGTGGAAGAGACCAAGAATGTCCAAGAATAAGTGGTTGATACTCATAGTCCTGGGAGTGGCGGCCTGTGTGACGATGGCGGTGATAGTGGCTGGCGTCTGGTTCATCATCTTCGGTGATTCGGGCGTGGATCCCACGTTGCCGGTCTACACCACTGACCAAACCGCCTCGGCGCATCCGGGTTACCTGCGCACCACCGCCACGTCCGGGAAGTCGGTGTACGTGAGTGACTATGATGAACACTCGCTGCAATTGGAGGACCGCTATCCCAACCACGTCATCGGCCGCAGCCCGTTTGGGGGCGGAAAGATTTGTTCGATTCCGGGTGAAGATCCGACGGCTTATATCGCGGTGGATGAAGGCTCCGAGATGCCGGCGTTTGGGGTTTACCGAAACACCCAACTCCCACCGTTCGACTGGCGTCACGCCAAGTTCCGCGCCATGGAGTACACGGGGCAAATCGGCCCGTCGGCGCACAAACGCACGACCGATCAGGCGCTAATTGAGGACGTCGTGCGCACCCTGAGTGAGGGAACACCCGTCACCTCACCGGCACTGGCAGTCGTCAAGGGCAGCATCAGCAACCTCGATGCGGTTTGTCTGTCCAGCGACCAATTGCCCGGGATGATGTTTTGTCCGAACGTCTACAAGGATCCGGCGGGGCCAGTCTATCTCGTGGATAGCTTCGAGATGGAGATCATTAGCACAAATCAATGGATGAAAGTCCATTGGATCCCAGCCAGTCCGCTCTTCACCCAATGGCTGGACACACCGTGAAGTCCCGGGGCCGGTGATCACGGGCGCGACCCCATGCGTGACAAAATAATAAATTGCCGCGCGCAATGTGAATGCCATAAAGTCCGGCGATGTGAGACGCAACCGGCGAGGGTCCTATCATGAATTGCCCGCGATGTAATTCAATACTTTGCACGATTGACGATGATGGCGTGCAGGTGGGGGTTTGCCCGGTCTGCAAAGGCGAGTGGTTGCACGCCGACGAACTGGGAAAACTCGTGGAGCATCACGAGGAGAAGTTCACATCTGAAGAAATCGCTTCCCTGGACGCGGTCAACAAGGAGCACTTCACGACCGCAGACTGTAAACACGACGAGTTGCATTGCCCTCAGTGTGTGACCGTGGAGATGAAACATTTCAACTACGGCGACACTAGCGGGATCATCCTCGACAAGTGCCCGCAGTGCGGCGGGATTTGGATGGACAAGGGCCAATTGGAGAAGGTGGAAGAATTGGTTGATGGATGGAAATCCTATCTCAATCAAGACGAGGAAAAGTACCGCCCCATTCTTCAAAAGATCGAGATCGAAGAACAGAACGAACTCGACAAAGCTGTGTCCATTTCCCGGTTTGGCTTCGTGAACGCGATCCTGCGAAAGCTTTGCGAATAGTCGGCTTGTGAAGTTCGCTTGATTTCCCTATCCACCGGCGATACAAACCAGCTTTGTGCAGCCCGACCCTCTCACGACATGGACGGCGATCACCTTTTTTCTCATCATGCTTTATGGGGGCATGTGCATCTTCGGAATGCTTCTCTTCGCGTTCTGGATTTGGATGATCATCGACTGTGCCCAGAACGAGCCACCCAGCAATGACAAGGTCGTCTGGATGATCATTGTGGTTTGTCTCAACTGGATAGGTGCCATCATCTATTTCTTCGCCCGCCGGCGAAACCGCACCAAGGGCCAATTCTTCAAGCCGCAATCACCGCCTCCCGTGGCTTGACTCAGGGAACCCCTCTTCTATCGAAGTTAGGGCCGCGGGCGGCGCGGCTCCTTGACAAGGATTCTGGTGCGGGCGAGTATCGGGACGATGATCGTGATTGGTTTGATCAGATCGACCCTGGCTGAAACGGCTGGGAAATTTTCAGGCGCGATGCAAGTATTGAAGTCCTTCATTGCCAATCTGGTACTTGTTGCCCTCCTTGCCAGCGGCTGCGGCAAGACACAGACAGCAATCGCTCCTTCGAAGACGGCGCTGGATACCGATCAGACGGAGAACGCCGGGTTGGTTTTACCCATGGATTCGGGACCGAAGGTTGCGGCGACGGGCGCGGCGGTCGGTGACAATTCCAACATGGTCGAACAGCAAATCTCCGCAGACAGTCCGACACCGGCGGCGCCGTTGGCGAGTGACATCCCGGTGCAGAACCTGGATTCGCGGTTGCAGGACATGCTCCGCACTATCCACACGACAGGGGACCGGGTCCAGCGGTCGGCGAAAGTCACTGAGATGGGCAAGCTGGCGGATGCCGGGGTTCCCAAACCGCAGATTGCCAGTGGACTGGGTTATCTATTTCGGGACGAGAATAGTACGGAGGTCAAGGCGGACATCCTGAACGAACTGGGCAACCTGGAGGATCCATCGGCCTACGACCAGGTCGTTGCGGGGCTGGACCAACACCAGCCGGACGAGGTCCATACGGCGGCGATTGAGGCGCTGGATTCCCTGGGTGACAAGCGGGCGATCCCCTTGCTTCAGCCGTTTCTGACAGACCGCGACGAGGAAGTCCGCAATGCGGCCCAATCCGCCATCGATTCACTGAAGGATCAGTGAATCATCCGGAGCGGATTATCGAGCTCGGTGGCTGACCTGCGGAAAGCGAAATCCCGGAATTTCTTGACTGGCGCCTTCATTTGTGGAATCGTCCGCAACCAGGTCGCAGTAGAAACTTAACAGGATGCCGGATGGCAGCGAGGCGTGTGTTATGCACACGCGCCAGCCTGTCATTTGGCGACAATCGAAAGGGTGACGAAGCTATGAAGAAACACACACGGGTTATTTTGGTAGTGGCCGGATGTCTGGCGGGATTCATGGGGCAGTTGGCCGCGTTTGGCGCGAACACGAACTCCCTCTGGAACGTGACATCCATATCGTTATTATCTGCCGGTAAGACTAAAATCGTTGAGACGAACGCGGTGAGCGCCTTGTTTCTGAGTGACGGAACCTGCAGTTTTCTGGTCGGGACCAACACGTACGCGGGAACTTATACAAACAACACCAAGCAAGTCACGGTGACCCTTAGTGCTGGCGGCCTGGCAGGGCTGGAAAGCAACGCGGCTGATTTTGCCATATCCCAAGTCCCGCCTCAGGTGACCATCAAGATCAAAAGCATAAAATTCACCTCCAAGATTCCGCTGAAAAACGGGATCCCGTCGAAAGCGGGGGACACGGTGAGTGGCACGGGTAGTGAAACTGTCAGTGGGAAGACCAAGAGCAAGAGTTTCAGTGTCAAGACTGCGTTGACGGACTGGGTGCTGTCGGCGGGCGCGATTTTCTAAGCGGATAACGCTTTTCGCGCGGCGAGTTTGGGGCTACCAGACGCTTCATGTGACGATGCGTCGATGGTCAGTCGGATACAACGTAGCGCCGAATTTGTTCGAAGAATGATCGGCCCTTGCTCGCCGCGCGGCAAGCAACACGCGTTTCACAGCCCCGAGAGACTTCGGGGTAAGAATCGGGGCTACAGCCGGAATAGTGATTTGGGCAACATGCCCGCCGCCGGCGTCAGTAGTAGAATGTGAATGTGACCTCGCGCGGTTCTTTTCCGACCTGGGCACGCAGGTCGCCGGGCAAGGGATTGAACGGCGCGGATTCCCTAACGGCTTTCACACAGAACAACGACAAAACCTTCCCGACGGTATTCTCCGTGATCTTTACGGTCTCCACATTCCCGTTATTGAGCAACTGAAACTCGATCGTGACTTTGCCCCGTTTCTCGTACGCCCCGAAACGGTAAACCAATGCATTCCAGCGGTTCTGCACCCTGGTGATGATCTGTTTGTCGTAAGCTGCGAACGGGTTCCCGCCGACGCCGAGCGCATCCGGGCGATTGGTCGAGATCCCCGAAGATGAGGTGGCGTTGGAACTCGTGCTGCCATCGACCACGAGAATCTGATTGGATTGGTCCGCCCGGACGGGAACGGCAAGAAGCCAACCGAGCAATATCGCGAGAAGCGTCATTTTCATAACTCATCCCCTTTCGAGGCTCGACTGGCCGGACAGTAGCAGGGAGGCACACCATCGACAAGGTGCGTGGTTCAGAGAATCAACAACCCGCGCCCGACGCGCGCGCGATAAAACGGATGGCAGCGGAGCATTCACACCTGATAGAGTTTCGGGGTTATGGCTATTCCGACCAGAATGATTTCACTGTTGCGAGACCCGGTGGGGTTGGAGCCGTTGGAACTCGACGGCGATCAGCTCGTCAACAAGGCGAGCCAACGAAGGTATCCGATTGTCGAGTCGATCCCCGTGTTACTGGATGCGGCGGAACTCGGTGCCCAGAACGTGAAGTTCCAGGGAATGTATGACTGGATGTCGCGCGGCTATGACATCGCCCACAAAGTGGGCGACGTGTTCTTCATGGGGAAGATCGGCAGATTGCGGCGTCAACTGGCGTCCATGCTGAAGCTCAAGCCCGGGGACCGGTGTTTATACACGTCCATCGGGACCGGGGTAGACCTGCCGTACTTCGCCGAGCGGGTGCCGCTGGAGAAAATCGAACTGGTGGGGTTGGACCTGTCCATGGGGATGCTGCGGCGGTGCCAAGTGAAAATCCGTCGGTACGAGGAAACGGCGATCCTCGTGCAAGCCAATGCCGAACGACTGCCGCTGGCCGGCGGGTCGTTCGATGTCGTGTTGCACGTGGGCGGAATCAATTTCTTTGACCAGCCCGCGGTGGCGGTGAAGGAGATGGCCCGGGTCGCCAAACCCGGGGCGCTGATATTAGTCGCGGATGAAACAAAGGACGTGGTGAAGAAGAGTTATCAGCGGAGTCCATTCACGCGGTCCTACTTCAAAGACGCCCCGATGAATTTCGCCCCGCGAGAGTGGGTCCCGCCGGGAGTCAGCGATCCCGTGTATGAAGAAGTTTGGAATGGGAAAGGTTATGTACTGACGTTCCGAGCACCGGTTCTTTGACACGCGCACGACTGCCAGGCGATGGCGGCTATTTCCACTTTCGGAATCGAAGCAAAAACAGACAGCCAGCACTCATGCCCACCAGTGCCAGTGTGGTTGGCTCGGGGACGATCGTGGCAACCAGGTCTGTGGTGTCGTCGTGATTGTTCCCGTTTTCGTTTCCGACCTCAAAGTCGATTGTATCTCCCAGCACCAGGTTCTCGATTTGCGAAAACACCGCCGGGGCGGGGACACCATTCACGGTTGAATTGAATATCGAGTTCCCATCGAGGAAAATATGCACATCCGTGCTGGCCCCGATCGTACTGATGCCGGAGAATGTCGCGGTGATGGTAAACGACCCGGCGGAAGGCGCGGTCCACCGGACAATGCCATAGGCGCTGTTGGTGCCAGGATTGATGCCCAGTACCCCTACTTGAAACGTCGTGTGGCCGCCAATAAAGATCGGATTCGCCGTGGTATTGTACTGGACCGACGCATTGCCATCACCCTGACCATTTAGCCATTCGTCGAGGCCGGGCTGACCGAAGGAAGTGGTGGTCTTGAGCGTATCCAAGATAAAGGCCGACCCGATGTTGGTCGACCAGCCGTAGCTCCATGCGCCATTGGGGTTATTGACGATGGAAAAATCCCCGGCCGCGCTGAAGGCCGACGCGGCATTTGGCCGGGCGACCGCAATGACGCAGAGGAACGCTATGACGAATGGGGTGAACGCAAAGAATCGTACATTGAATTTCTTCATGGTTTCTCCTTGGTTGGGGGCGCTTCGGCTGGTGATCGGTTGGTTTGTGGGCAGGCTTGGTTATGGGCAGGAAACACTTGGAACAACAAGATCACAGTCTAATCCCGGTGAAACGACGAAAGGCCTCACTCCTACCCTCGCTCTCCAGACCCAGTAAAACACTTGTGCACAGGTTAGTCAATAGCAATGATTCTGTTGTTGTACGATGGCCCCTCCATCCTACCAGCCAAGTGCTGGACAGAGACGGCGGATACATATTATCTTTGGGCAGCTGGGACAAGAGCGCCGGCATTGGTTCACGACGGAGCAGCCAAGGAGGGTTGCGCATGGCACAGAGCACTGGTAACGGGTTTACACCGAGATCGCAGCGCGCGCTGATAGTCGCGGGCCTCGTGGTCGTCTGCATTATCGGCGCGGTTGACTATTACAGCCCCGCCGAGATGAACTTTGCGATTTTCTATCTACTGCCGATCATGTTCGTCACGTGGCGTGGCGGCAATCGCGCGGGCACGGTCATCGCGATTGCCGGCGCGGTCACGTGGCTGGTCGTCGCCCTGGCGCAGGCGACACCGGGGACAGAACCGTTTATGTACTGGAACGCGACGAGCGGCCTGTTTGTGTTCGTGGTGGTGGTCTTCTTGCTGGCGGCGGTGAAATCGTTGAACGCGAGCCTGGAAAGCAAGGTGGAGCAACGGACGGGAGAATTGCAGGCGTCGTTTTGGGAGCTGCAGCAGACGGAAGCCCGGTTGCGGACGAGCGAGGAACGGTTCCGTCAGTTGGCGGAAGGGATCCATGATGTATTCTGGATGACCGACACTGGCAATGGGCAGGTGGTTTACGTGAGCCCCGAATACGAAAAAGTCTGGGGGCGGACGTGCGCGAGTTGGTATGAATCTCCGGGCACGCGGCTGGAGGCGGTCCATCCCGAAGACCGCGACCGGGTCCGTCGGTTTGCGGGAAATGACGCGTCGCGGGATGGATATGATGAGGAGTATCGCATCGTGCGGCCCGACGGGGCAGTGCGCTGGGTACGGGAACGCGCGTTTCCGGTTCCGGACAGGACGGGCAAGGTGTATCGGCTGGCGGGAATCGTGGAAGATATCACGAGCCGCAAGCCGTTGGAAAAGAGGGCCCGCGACGTGGCGGCGTCAGCGTAGGATCAACCACGACACGAGCGCGAAAAGCGGGAGGAGTATCGGGAGCGTGTATTTCAGCACGTAACCGAAAAACGACGGACAGCGCAGGCCGCTGGATTCAGCGATGCTCTTGACCATAAAGTTCGGGCCGTTACCGATGTAGGTATTCGCGCCGAAGAACACCGAGCCGAGCGAGATGGCGATGATGTATTGCGCAGTCTGCGGGTCGAGTAGGAAGGATTGCATGTGGGCCGGGTTTTCGAGGGAGAGGTGGTGCAGGCCGAAGGCGGCGGTGAGGAAGTTCAGGTAGGTGGGCGCATTGTCGAGGACGCCGGAGAGCGCACCCGAGCCCCAGAAGAATTGGCGGACGGTGGTGATGCCGATGTCGGCGGCGTGTTTCTCGAGGAGTTCGAGCGCGGGCACCATGGTCGCGAAGATGCCGACGAACAGGAAACCGACCTCACGGACCGGGCCGAAGGTGAATTCGTTTTCGCGAAGGGCGTGCTGGTTCGCGAACCTGTGGGATAGCCAGGCGGTGGCGATCATCAGGGCGGCAGTGGCGACGGTGATGAGGTTCTCGGCAGTCCTCGAGCTGTCCCAGCCCAACGGTTGGCCGAGCGAGGCAACGGCCAGGGAGGATCCTAGTGCGTGGAGCCATTCGGCCTTTTGCACCAGCACAAGGGCGAGAATGACAAACAGCCAGACGAAGTTGTGGGTGCCTTCGAGTTGGACCCGGTTGTCGGCGAGGGGCATCAGGTCGGGTTTGTGTTTTTGGAAATGACGGGAATCGATGAGGAAGAAGAGCGCGAGCAAAACCCCAACGCAGAAAAGCCAGGCGAGGAGAATTTGCGGGGATTCGAGGAGCCAGAAGAACGGCACGCCTTTCAGGTAGCCGAGGAAGAGCGGCGGGTCGCCGATGGGGGTGAGCGCGCCGCCGATGTTGCTGACGATGAAGATGAAGTAAACAGCGTGGAACGGCGCGGCCCGATATTTGTTGATCCGCAAAAACGGACGGATGAGAAGCATGGAGGCGCCAGTCGTCCCGATGAGATTGGCGAGGAGCGCGCCGATGGCCAGAAGGATGGTGTTGAGCAACGGGGTCGAGCGGCCTGACATGTTGATGTGAATGCCGCCGGCAATGACAAACAGCGACCCGATCAGCGCCATGAACCCCACGTACTCGACCAGGCTGGTGACGACGCGGGCCGGGTTGTGCAACACGAGCACATAATACAGGACGGTCACCAGCCCGAGCCCGACGGCAATCTTGGGGTAATTGTGCTCCCAGAAGCGCTGGTTGAGAAACGGCATCACCGCGATCGCCAGAAGCAGGGCAGCAAACGGCACGACGACGAGCACGTTCGGCTCGCGTGGCGTGACGACTTCCGCCCCGGTGGCTGCACTGACAACACCGAGCGTCGCAGCCAGAACCGCCACGGTGGCAACCAGTTTGCGCATCACCGTTGCTGATACTTTACTTTCAATCGCATGACAAACGGAATCGTGCAGGCGATCACACTCTCGGATTATCTCAATCGTCTCTTGCTTTTGTCCGTCGATTATGAAAAAAGGTTGACAGCCCGATGGGGAAAAACCTTAAGATTGCCGTGGGCTCGGACCATGGCGGACTCGCTCTGAAGAATCAGCTTCTCGGCTATTTGCAGAGTCGCGGGTATTTCGTGCAGGATTGTGGTACGCACAGCAAAGACGCGGTAGATTATCCGCGCATCGCCTATACCATCGCGCGACTGGTCGGCGGCGGCTCCTGCGACCGCGGTATTATGGTGGATGGCGCGGGGATCGGCTCGGCCATGGCCGCCAACAAAGTCCGTGGTGTGCGCGCTGCCGCGTGCTACAGTGTGGCCCTCGCGAAGAATTCGCGCGAGCATAACGACGCGAATGTGCTTACGCTCGGCGCAGGCCAGACCGATTTCGAGGCGGCGAAACAAATTGTCGAGACGTTTCTGGCGGGCGAATGTGTTGAAGAACGGCATCGGAAGCGTGTACAACTGATCAATGCGATTCAGGACGGACCAATTGAAGTGGGACCTCATCAAGCGACGCTACTGGCGGCGATCGGAGACCCGCGCATGAACGCCTCGCAATCCGACCTTGAGCGAATCGCCAAGCGCGTTCAGGAACTCCTGGCTTCGCAGGGCAATCCGCCCATTGCGGCGACGACGCCCAAATCGCGGCTCTCCCCGCAACAGGCCGCCCAACTCATCGACCACACGGTGTTGCGGCCCGACACGACGCGCTCGGACATCGAACAGCTCTGCCGCGAGGCGCGCCAATGCAAGTTTTACTCGGTGTGCGTAAATCCCACCTGGGTGTCGTTCGCGCGGCAGTCCCTCGAAGGCACGAGCGTGAAAGTTTGTTGCGTCGTCGGGTTCCCACTGGGCGCGCAGCCACCCGAAACCAAGGCGATGGAAGCGCGCGCCGCCATCCGTGCGGGCGCAAAAGAGATCGACATGGTCATCAACGTCGGCGCCCTCAAGAGCGGTGACGACGAACTCGTCTTGCGCGACATTCGCGGCGTCGTGGAGGCGTGTCGCGACGGCAGCGCAAAATGCAAAGTGATTTTGGAAACCTCGTTACTAACCAATGAGGAAAAGTCCCGCGCGTGCGAGCTTGCCATCAAGGCTCATGCTGATTTCGTGAAGACGTCCACGGGCTTCAGTTCGGGCGGCGCCACGGTGGAAGACGTCTCGTTGATGAGCCGCATCGTTCGCGACAAGGGACTCGGCGTGAAGGCCTCGGGCGGCGTGCGGTCACTGGCGGATATGATCAAGATGGTCGCCGCCGGCGCGACGCGCATCGGCACATCCAGCGGCGTAAAGATTCTGAAAGAAGCCGCCGGTGAAGTCATTTCGTCGGAAGGCGCGAAGTATTAGGCGGACATGAAAGGAATGGAACATGGCAGACCTACGCTCATATATTTTTCTCGATAGCTTGCAACCGCAGGTGGCGTCGTTCTTTGCGACCGTATCGCAAGGGTTTCTACCGATCGCGGGACAGGCGTCGCTCTTCGTCGAGATTTCGCCCGGCATGGAGATTAACCGCGTCACCGACGTAGCGCTGAAATCCACCAAGGTCACACCCGGCATGCAGATCATCGAGCGATTGTACGGGATGCTCGAAATCCATTCCGAGTCGCAGGCCGATGTGCGCCAGGCGGGCGCCGCCATTCTCGAAGCGCTCGGTTTGAAGGAAGAGGGCCGTTACAAACCGCAGATTTTTAGTAGCAGCGTCATCCGTCGGATCGATGACTATCATACGATGCTCATCAACCGCACCCGCCACGGCAATATGATCCTTCCCGGTCACACGCTCTTCACCATGGAAGTGGCTCCGGCCGCCTATGCCGCCTTCGCCGCCAACGAAGCCGAGAAGGCCGCCGAGATCAACATCCTCGAAATCCGGGCGTTCGGCAGTTTCGGACGCATCTATCTCGGCGGGGACGAGAAGGACATCGATGTCGCAGCCAAAGCCGCCGAGCAGGCGATCAACAGCGTTACCGGCCGTGAGATGAAGGGCAGCGGCGGCGGTTAACTTGAGATTTTAGAGCGATCACTAATAACGTAAGGAGACACAGACATGGCAGATGCATTAGGTTTACTCGAAGCACGTTCCTTCGCCGCGATGGTGGAAGGGGCCGACGCAATGGTCAAAGCCGCCAAAGTCGATCTCGTCAGTTACGAGAAGACGGGCGGCGGCTACGTCACCGCCGTCATTCGTGGTGACGTCGCCGCGGTGAAGGCCGCGACCGATGCCGGCCGCACCGCCGCCAGTCGCGTGGGCGAAGTTGTGGCGGTCCACGTCATCGCGCGTCCGCATACGAACGTCGACGACGTCATTCCGCTGGGACGTGGCAAAGCTGCCAAGAAGTAAATTGGACAATCAGCCGCGGGGGCGGGGCTTCGGTTCCGCCCCTGACGGGAGGTTGCATTTATGAATCTTGGCAAAGTTGTCGGCACCATCGTCGCCACGCGGAAGGAGTCCAGCATGGACGGCCTGAAATTCATGCTGGTCAAGCACGTGGATACTGAGGGCAAGGAGACCGGCGGTCAGGTCGTGGCGGTCGACGCGGTCGGCGTTGGCCCCGGCGAGTTGGTACTGGTCGCCACGGGCAGTTCGGCACGCCAAACCCTCGCCACCAAGGATCGCCCCTGCGACGCCGTTATCATGGCGATCGTGGACACGTGGGAAATCGGCGGCACCGAGAAGTACCGGAAGGATTAGCGCGCCATGGCCAGTCTCTCTGAGCAAGAAATCGATCTGATTGCCCAACGCATCGTGGCTGATCTCACGGGCCGCGGCGGTTCGTCCGCGCCAGCGTCATCATCGTCCTCCGCCCCTGCCCCGTTGCGGGACATCGGCATCTTCGACACGGTTGACGAGGCGGTGAAGGCCGCAAGTACCGCCTTCTGCCAGTACAACCAACTGGGTCTGAAGAAGCGCAATGACATCATCGCCTCCATCCGCCAATCGATGCGCGAACAAGGCACCGCGCTGGCGCGCATGGCGTACGAAGAGACGGGGTTGGGTCGTTACGAAGACAAGATTCTCAAGAACCAGCTCGTCGCCGAGAAGACGCTGGGCACGGAGGATCTGCTGTCGCACACGGTCACGGGTGACGACGGCCTGACCTTGACCGAGCCCGCGCCGTTCGGTGTCATCGGCGCGATCACGCCAACGACCAATCCCACCTCGACAATCATTAACAACACCATTGCGATGCTCTCCGCGGGCAATGCGGTCGTGTTCAATGTTCACCCGAATGCGAAACGCGTCTCTTGTCATAACGTCGCGCTCATCAACAAGGCCATTGTCGCTGCGGGCGGCCCGCGCAACCTCATCACCTGCGTCATCAATCCGACAGTCGAGAGTGCGCAGGCCTTGATGAAACATTCCGGCATCCGCCTCGTCGTCGTCACGGGTGGCGGTGGCGTCGTACATGCCGCGATGTCGAGTGGCAAGCGCGCCATCTGCGCCGGCCCGGGCAATCCGCCCGTCGTGGTGGATGAGACTGCCGATATCGACAGGGCCGCGCGCGACATCGTCTTCGGCGCGTCGTTCGACAACAACATCATCTGCGCCGATGAAAAGGAATGCCTCGTCGTGTCCAGCGTCGCCGACAACCTCATCAAGGCGATGACCTACAACGGCGCGTACCTGATTACGAAAGAACAGTTGGCCGCCGTCGAGAAGGTCGTGTTCACAAAAACGAATGGCCCGCGGCGGGAAGCCGAGATCGACCGTTCGTTGATCGGCAAGAACGCCAGCGTCATCCTGCAAAAAGCGGGTATCCGTTGCGACGACAGCATCCGCCTCGGCATCTGCGAGGTGGACCACGATCATCCGTTGCTCTGGACCGAACAGATGATGCCGATTTTCCCGGTCACGCGAGTACGCGACGCCGATGAAGGAATCGATTTCGCGATGCAGTTGGAGCATCCGCGCCGGCATACGTTCGTCATGCACTCGGACAACCTTTCGAACCTCAGCCGCATGGCACGCGAGTGCAACGCCAGCGTTTTCGTCAAGAACGGCCCGTCACTGGCGGGTCTCGGGTTCAAGGGCGAAGGCCCGACGTCGTTCACCATCGCCAGCCCCACCGGCGAGGGAATGACGACGCCGAAAAGCTTCTCGCGCTGGCGACGGTGCACGTTGGTTGGCGCCTTTCGGATTGTGTGAACAAATACCCCGCCATCGCGGTTATCGAATTCAGCAGCATCGCGGACGGCATCTACACCGCCGACGCGATTCTGAAGAAGGCGCCCATTGCCATGATCAAGGGCGGCACGGTTAGCCGCGGGCGCTACCTGACGATTTTTGGCGGCACTACGGGCAGCGTCAGCGAATCGCTTACTGAAGCCCTGACCATCGGCGCGGGCAGTGTGCTCGATCACGCCTTCCTGCCGGACGTACATCCCAAAGTTCACGATGCCGTGCTTGGCAAACGGACAAGTTGCGAGCAGAACGCGCTGGCCATCCTCGAGACCGATACGATCTCCGCCAACGTCCGCGCCGCCGAAGTGGCCATCAAAGGCACGGAAGTGAACCTCGTCGAATTGCGCCTCGCCGAGTACGAAATGTCGGGCAAAGCCATCAGCGTGTACGCCGGCGACTTGCACGAGGTCCAGGCCGCCATGAATCTCGCCAACGATTTCCTGCGCGGTCGTCAGGCGTTCACGCATCACCGAATCATCGCGCGCCCGCACGAGATTCTCACCGACCAACTCGACCACACCACGCGCTACGTGGATGCCAAGCTGCACCAACTCGAAGGCGAGGAGGTCTCGTAATGCTGCTCGGACGCGTCATGGGAACGCTCACGCCGTGCGTCGTGTACAAGGGACTCGAAGGCGTCCCGATGCTCTGGGTGCAGCCGCTCGACAAACAGGGCCACGCCAAGGGCGAACCCCTCGTCGTGTGCGATGCCACCCGCATGGCCGGCCCCGACGAGTTGGTCTACTACGAAGGCGGACGCGAGGCCGCGATGCTGCTCGAACCGTGGTTTGTGCCCGTCGATCACGCCATTGTCGGCATTGTTGACCAACTCCATCACGAATCATGATCCTCGGCACTGTCAGGGGTAACATCGTCTCGACGATCAATCATCCGTTCTATACCGGCAAGAAACTGCTCATCGTCGAGAAAGAGGATTTCAGCGGCAAACCCGGCGGCTATCTCATCGCCATCGACGGCGGCGTGGGCGTGGGTGTCGGCGAACGCGTCCTGGTCATCGACGAAGGCAATTCCGCTCGCCAAATCGTGAAGAACAAGGATGCCCCGCTCCGCTCCATCATTGTCGGCATAGTTGACCGCGTCGATGTCGAGGCGTAAGCTCCTGTTGTTGTAGGAGCGGCCTCCCGGCCGCGACCGGTAAGCGTCACAATGCGATTCGATGTAACAGTGGAATCCGGCACCGACGGCTTCGAGGCCAGTTGCGACAACCCGCAGTGCACCGCCACGGGCCTCAGCCCCACCAACGCCCTCGACGCCCTCCGCGACGAAATCCGCTACCGCCTCGAACTCTGCCCCTGCACCACCGTCAACGACGACTACGTCGAACTCAACGTCGTCTCCGCGCTCTGACACCGCCTGCGCCCACACCGCGTCGACATCTCGGCGCGGCTATTTCAAAGAACGCTGAACCAGTAGATGGCGACTATTCTCGCCCCCATCCGCCGCCACGCCGTTTCCTTGGCGGCGATCCCGAGCGAACCCATTCTTGTGTACCAAAAATCGCGGTTTCGACCCCATTTCGCCCGTTTCCAAATTTCCCTCGTGCTGCAACTTGGGTTCGCTTTGTCGACCGAACCCAAGTTGCTTTTTGCATAACCTATTCACGCCTACATGCTTCCGTGTTTTTCACTTGGGTTCGTTTTGGAAAAACGTACTTTTACAGAAAGTTCTCCTCCGGCCATACCACATATAGTGGTGCCCCCTACCGAGCCGCTCTCCGGTGTAGTAGCGGCCGTCCCGGCCGCCTCTGGTCACTGTCTTTTAAACCGCCTTCCAGTCTCCATCAAAGAACTGACGGGATTATACCCACGCCGCCCCGCCATGTCCAGCAATAATATCGATTACCGATATTCCCTTCGATCCCCTCCTCGGAGGGGTTTATCCGCCGCAGGCGGAGGCAGGGGTGGGTACGCCCGCGTGTCGCGCAAGGGTCGCCGTGCCACCGCCTGCCATCATTTCTTTCACCACCTCCAGTCGCGTTCGCGTCCGTCCCAAATGAGGCGAGAATTTGCGCTTCCCTTGCGGTTCCTGCAGAGGTCTAATCAGGGGTGAAAGCTGGCAACAGGGATAGGCAGAACTTTTGCTGCTTGATACTTGTTGGGAGGGATCACGCTATGAGCAAACTGACCATTCCGCTTAGGCATCATTCGCACCGACGCGTATTATGAAACCCCTAGCCACGTTATTTCTGTTTCTTGCAGTTGCGGCCATCGCCGACGAGCGAGAACCGAAAGGAAGCACGACCTCCTGGTCTGTTACAACGAACAATAACGCTATTGTTTTTCACTTCCACAACAACACGTCAGGTTCAAATTGGGTCGTTAATGGCGGACCGCTGCCCATCCCCCTTCCCTATACATATAAAGACGCAGACACAGGAATTATTTTCTGCGTCGAGAGTGACGGGCGGCATGTCACAGCGATTAGTCCAGACGGCAAGATTCTTTGGAGCAAAGACCCATTTGCAGATGCTCATCTTGAGCATTATCGGACAGATACTCCGCGCATTGTGTTGCTTGATGAGGTTGACAAGAGTGATGAACCACACCAATGGATTGTAAGAGCTATGGCCCAAAAAGGAATTAGCAAGTTCATATGCATTTCATTCAATTCGTCCCAAAGTGGATGTCTTGACTTTAGAACTGGCGATTTCACTTTCTTGGGACAGAATTGACTATGCTGACTAACAAGTCATTGGAGCCAACGCCGCGATCGTGGCGCAGTTCGGCTTCGCGGTTGCTCGTATTCGCTGAGGACAGCGTATACTACACAGTCTGCTGTAATAGCCGCTCACAAATCTTACATGCTGCCTGTCCGCCGTTTCTCCCATGCGGCACGACACTGAGCAATGGCGTGGCGCACAACTCGGGCACGGCCTTGATGTTTGTCCTTGCCGCGAGGGTGCGTCGACCGCCGACTGTGTCATTGAGGACAATGCCGCGAACGTCCAATCGCATCGACCGAGCTGCGCGCATCGTCAACAGACTGTGATTGATCGTTCCCAAACCGAGACGCGCCACCACTAATACCGGAAGCTTCAGTTTCTTCGCTAGATCCCCCACGAAATAGTCGTCACGGATTGGCACCATCAACCCGCCTGCGCCTTCGACGAGCACTACCTCATACTCCGCCGCAAGTTGCCGATATACGCGCAGAATCAAGCCGAGATCGATGCGTTTTCGTTCAATTTTCGCCGCCACGCTCGGGGCGAGTGGATGACGCAGGTACACCGGATTGATCACGTCGAGCGGTTGTTCATGATTCATGATGGCGGCATAGATTTCCGCGTCGCGGCGGCCGCCTATACCGCAGGCAATCGGTTTGAACGCCGCCGCCCGCACGCCACGCCGCCGCAATTCCGCAAGAATAAGCGCGGTGACGTGTGTCTTCCCCACGCCTGTGTCTGTGCCGGTTATGAAAATCCCTGTGCTCATAGCAACGAGACGGGATCGACGTCCACGGCAATACTGACGTCTGCCGGCGGTTTGAGGGACGCGAGCGTCTGGCTGAGTGATTCGATCACCTGCATGATGTGTTGCGTGCGCAGCATCACCTGGAACCGATATTGGTTCTGCACCTTGGCCAACGGCGCCGGCGTCGGTCCGGCCACGATGCCCTGAGTGCGCGGGATCCGCTTTTGCAATTCCCGCGTCAACGCTTCCGCGAAAAAGAGCGCTTTCGTATCGCTACGGCTGCGCGTAGTAATGCAGATGAGTCGCGATATGGGCGGATACTTCAGTTCCTCGCGAAACTCGATCTCCGATTCGTAGAATCCGATGAAATCATGTTGCCGCGCGAACTGAATCGCCTCCTTGTGCGGCGTGAACGTTTGCACAACCACTTCGCCCTCGACGTCGCCGCGCCCGGCCCGGCCTGCGACCTGCACCAGCAGTTGAAACGTCCGTTCGCCCGCGCGGAAATCGGGCAGATGCAGCGCCATGTCGGCGTGAATGATACCCACAAGGGTGACGTTCGGGAAATGCAATCCCTTGGCGATCATCTGCGTGCCCACAAGAATATCGATCTTGCCCACGCGAAACGCGCCGAGTATCTCGCGATAGAGCGTCTTGCGTGTCATCATGTCCGAATCCATCCGTTGCACCCGCGCCTTGGGGAACGTCTTTTGGATCGATGATTCGACTTTTTCCGTCCCCATGCCGGAAAAACGAAACGATGGATCGTGGCACTCGGGACAGTTCTTCGGCACAGTGCCGACGTGTCCGCATAGATGACACAGCAACTGCATGGCTTTGCGATGATACGTGAGCGACACGCTGCAGTTCGGGCAGTTCGCCACATACCCGCATTTCGGGCAGAACAGATGTGTCGAATACCCGCGTCGGTTGAGAAACAGGATGACTTGTTCGTTTTTGTCGAGCCGGGCCTGGATCGCAGCGACCAACTTGCGCGACAACACATGCCAGCCCTTTTGCCGGATCACTTCCTGGCGCATATCGATGATGCGCATGATCGGCATTTTCTGGTTGTCCACGCGCGTCGGCAGCGACGCCAGCGCGTACCGCCCGCGCCGCGCGTTGTAGAACGATTCCAGCGCGGGCGTCGCCGAACCGAGCACCACCGCCGCCCGCTCGATCTTGGCGCGCATGATCGCCACGTCGCGGGCGTTGTACCGGGGCGCTTCCTCCTGCTTGTAGCTGGTCTCGTGTTCCTCGTCGATCACGATCAACCCGAGCGCCTGCACGGGCGCGAATACCGCCGAGCGCGCGCCGATCACGATGTGCGATTGGCCGTCCCGGATCTTGTGCCATTGGTCATGTCGCTCGCCCGCGCTGAGGTTGCTATGCAACACCGTGATCTGCTGGTTCTGGAACCGCGCGCGGAACCGCTCGACCGTCTGCGGGGTCAACGAAATCTCCGGCACCAGCACGATCGAATCCTTGCCCTGATGCAACGCGTACTCGATCGCCTGCAAATAGATCTCCGTCTTGCCGCTGCCCGTCACGCCATGGATAAGGACGGGTTTTTCGGGTTTATCAATGGCGGCGTTGCACAGTTCCAACGCCTTCCGCTGGTCATCTGTCAGTGTCAGCGGTGTCGAGGGCAGAAACACTTCGCCACCGAACGGGTCGCGGTCGTCCACTTGATCGCTGATTTGGACATAACCCTTTTCGGCCAACTTCTTGACCGTGGGATCATCCGTGTCCGCGAGTTTCAACAGCTTGAACACGAACATGCCTTCCGATTTCTGTAAAATCTCCAGCGCCCGCGCCTGCTTCGGGGCGCGCTTCTTCAATTTGGCGAGGTCTTCAGGTGAAATTTTTCCGGGCGTGACGAATTGGCGTTCTTTCCAACTGATCTTTGCTTTGCGCACCACCTCGGGCAACGCGCATTTCACCGCCAACTCGACGGGACAACAGTAGTACTTGCCCATCCAACGGGTGAGTTCGAGAATCTTGTCGCCCAGCAACGGTTTCTTACCGATGACCTCGCCGATCTCCTTCAGATTCGGATACGTCGAGCTGTCCGCCAACCCAACGACATACCCCTGCGCCGTCCGCTTCCCAAACGGCACCGCCACGCGCGACCCGAGCTGCACCGCCTCCGCCAACGCCGGCGGAATCCGATAATCAAACTCCCGGTCCAACGCAAGATCGACCACAACTCTGGCTATGGAACTCGACACAGCGGAAGCATACTACAGAATGCGAAGGAGTGTCAGCCGTCCAGCGAACCATGCGCACGCCTTAATAGTTGACATGGCTATTTCTGCGTGTCTGAGTTTGGCCGTTGAGCTACACTTCATCCGTACCATGCGCTTCAGTCTTCAACCTGCGGTCGCTGATGATGCGCCAACACTCGCGGCACTGCACAAAGCGGTCGCCGATCATCTGACCGGTCTGCACGGACGAGGGCCTTTGTCGTCGAAGACTTCCGAGAAGGGCGTTCTGCATGCGATGCGCAACTCGCGGGTGTTTGTGGCCCGAGAAGGTACGGAGATTGTCGCCACTCTGAGACTGGCCACCAAGAAGCCCTGGGCGATAAACACGCGTTATTTTACCGCCTGTAGCAAGCCTCTGTACCTTCTCGCGATGGCCGTGACACCAACAAGGCAGCGTCAGGGAATCGGCCGACGATGCATGGAAGAGGTCAGGCGGATTGCAAAAACCTGGCCCGCCGACGCAATCCGCCTCGATGCCTATGACGCCGTTGCTGGAGCCGGTCCGTTCTACGCGCGTTGCGGCTGCACCGAAGTGGGCCGGGCCACGTATCGAAACGCGCCGCTGATCTATTACGAGCTTTTGCTCGCGTAGCCCGCCAAAACTCCATGTACTCCATTCCCCCATCCATGCGTTATACTCCGCCGCAATGTCACGCCGACGGAAAGCGAAAACACTGGAGCGGATCGGGAACTGGCTGGCGCTCGTATTGGTGCTGGGGGCGATCGGGTCGGCGGCGTTAGTGTATTGGCGGTGGCAGTACCGCGAGCAACGGTTCAACAGGTTGATCGAGGAAATCGCGCCGAGGTACGGGGTGGACAAGTTCCTCGTGAAAGCCGTGATCCGCCGCGAGAGCAAGTTCGACCCGTTCGTGTACGGTCGCCACGGCGAAATCGGATTGATGCAGGTGACCGACGGCGCGGGCCAACAATGGGCGCAAGCGGCCCGAAGGCATGACTACGGTCGGAGCCTGTTGTGGAACGAACGCGCCAACATCGAGGCGGGTTCGTGGTACCTCGCCCGGGCCTTGAACCGCTGGCCGGACAAGGACGCCGAAGACCGTATCCCGTTCGCGCTGGCAGAATATAACGCCGGCTACGGCAACGTCTTGCACTGGCTCCCGCACGGACAACAAACCACCGCCGACGAGTTCGTGGATGCGATTACCTTCCCGAGCGTGCGTGACTATGTCACGGATGTGATGGAGAGCTACCAGTTCTACAAGGCCCGCGGCCATCTCTGAGAATTGGCGGGTGCCCGCAAACTAACGGTGCTGTCCTGGGTGAGGCCAGGTGAGGCTAGGAGAAGCGCAGCCACCATTGTGGATGTTCACGGGCACCCATCCTCTTCTGTTAAGATTCGACACGGTACCCGTTTGTTTCGTTCAAAAAACATCTTTCCCCTGTGAGCCAGCAAATATCTGCCACGCCCGCCCACAAAAAATCAATCAGCTCGCAATTTCGCGTTCTTGGCCCGCGATTCCTCTGCCAGCCGCGTCTTGAATTCCCGATATTTCGTCTGCAGTTTCGCATCGCCCGCCGCCAAAATCTGCACTGCCAACAGCCCCGCATTCCGCGCCGCGCCAATCGCCACGCACGCCACCGGCACACCCGACGGCATTTGCACGATGGACAACAGCGAGTCGAGCCCCCGCAACGATTTCGATTCGATCGGCACGCCAATCACCGGCAGCGCCGTGTGCGCCGCCACCACCCCCGCCAAATGCGCCGCGCCGCCCGCCCCCGCGATTAACACCCGCAGCCCGCGCGTGTGCGCCGTCCGCGCGTAGTCCGCGACATCGTCGGGCGTCCGATGCGCCGACATCACCTGCGCCTCGCTGCCAACGTCAAATTCCGCGCATGCCTCCGCCGCCAACTTCATCGTCGGCCAATCCGAGTCGCTCCCCATCACAATCCCCACCAACGCTTTCCCTGTTTTGCTCATGTTCACGCAGACAAAGACTTCAAAACGTTTTCCAATTCAAGCCTTTTTTGCTCGAACTGCTCCCCGCTCGTATCCACCGGAATCATCATCGGCACGCCGATTCGCACCGTCGCCCGCGCAAACGGCAGTGGCACCATGAAATTATCCCAACTGTTCACCGTAATCTTGCGCGACACATCCCACGACACGGGAATAATCGGCGCCTGCGTAATCTGCGACAGCGCAATCACGCCATCATGACAATGATACTTCGGCCCGCGCGGCCCATCGGGCGTGATCCCCGCGTCGTACCCGTCGTTCACCAGCGCCGTCAGCTCCCGCAACGCCTGCTTCCCCCGCCGACTGCTCGACCCCCGCACGCAAATCAAATCAAACTTGCTCAACACCCGCGCCAGTTTCTCGCCATCCCTGCTCGCGCTCACCAACACCACCACCCGATCCCGCTGCCGCGAATGCCAATGTTTGCGGAACAAATACGGCAACAGGAAAATCCGATTGTGCCAGAACGCAAAGATGCACGACCGCTGCGGCGTGTTCGCCAGCAATCCCGACGGGTCCTCGATTCGCCAGCGCAACGTGCTGCCGATCACCGACACCAGGACTCGCAGCACCCAGCCCATCATACATCAAACTGCATTTCGTATAGCCGCTTGTACGCGCCCCCGCGCTGGATCAACTGCTCGTGCGTGCCCCGCTCGACGATGCGGCCCTTGTCGAGCACGACGATCTGATCAGCGTGTTGCACCGTCGACAGCCGATGCGCAATCACCACCATCGTGTGATGTTTCTTCTCGCTTGTGGGGCCGAAGCCTTGCGAAGGCCCACCCCACATCAAATCATCCAGCGCCGCCTGCACTGCCCGCTCACTCTCCGTATCGAGCGCGCTGGTCGCTTCGTCGAGCAACAACATCGGCGGATTCCGCAGTATCGCCCGCGCGATCGCCAGCCGCTGCCGTTGTCCACCCGACAACTTCATCCCAACCTCCCCAATCATCGTGTCGTATTGCTGCGGCATCTGCGAAATAAACTCATGCGCGTGCGCCCGCTTCGCCGCCTCGACGATCTCCTCGTGCGACGCGCCCGGCTTCCCGTACGCAATGTTGCTGGCCACCGTGTCGTTGAACAAGAACGTCTCCTGCGTCACCAGCCCGATCTGGCCCCGCAACGACTGGAACGTGACATCCCGCAGATCCTGCCCATCAATCCGCACCACGCCGCCGCTCGGATCGTAAAACCGTGGCAACAAATTGAACAAGGTCGTTTTCCCCGATCCGCTCGCCCCGACCAATGCCACCACCGACCCCGCCGGCACTTCCAAATCGATCTGGTCCAGCACCAGGTCGTTCGTCCCGTACCGGAAACTCACGTTCTCATACCGAATGGCTTTCTGCAACGGCGGCAACACCCGCGCGCTCGGTGATTCGACCACGGATGGCTTCTGATCCAGCACCTGAAAGACTCGTTCGGCCGCGCTCAAGCTTTCCTGGAGTTGCAGTTGGACGGCACTGAGCTTTTTCACGGGCTCGTAGAGGAGGAACAACCCGATCCCCATCGCGACCAACGTGCTGCTCGGCATTCCCGTCCTATACGCGTAGAGGAACACGAACGCCGCCCCTAATCCGGAAATCATCTCGATCAGCGGCGTCGAGATCGCTTTCGAACGGGCCACGCGTATCCGCTGGCTGAACAGATTCATGCACAGTTTGCGAAAGTCGCCGGCCTCCCGCGCTTCCATACCGAATGCCTTCACCACCCGCATCCCCACCAGCGCTTCGTGCAACACCGACGTGAGCGACGACTGGTGTTCCTGCCCCGCCTTTGCTGCTTTGCGGGTCCGACGCCCGTACACCGTGATCGGTATCAGGCACAGCGGGAACAACACCAACATCGCCAGCGTCAACCGCCAATCGATGCGGAGCAACACCACCAGCACCGAGACCAGCGTGCAGGGCTGTTTCACAATATCCCCCACCACGTTCGACACGGCGTTCTGGACCGCGCCAACATCGTTCGTGGCCCGGGAAATCAATTCGCCCGTCCGCGTCTCCGTGAAATAATCCAGCGACAACGTCTGCAAGTGTTCAAACAGCCGCACCCGCAAGTCGTTGACCGCCCGACCCCCAACCCAGTTCATCAGGTACGTGCTGCCGAAATCGCACACGCCGCTCACGAACATCGCCAACGGGACGAGACTCGCATAGAACAACGCCTGCGCCCAACTGAGGTTCGCGCTCGCGCCGCTATCGAATACCTTGGCCCAGACCGTTCTCACAATGGCCACTTTCGCGCCATTGCTCACGCCGAACGCGATGGTCAATAGGATACCGTTGACCAGCCGGCCACGGTACGGCCGCACATACGCCAGCAACCGCTTGTACAACAGCCAATTATCGCGCCGATTTCCCATCCGCCCGCGAGTATATCACCCGCCCCAACCGCGATGGAATCGCAAATAGTTATTCCCCTGTAGCCGCGAGCGGTGACCGCGGTTCGTGTGATGCTCCCCTCCTCCGGAGGTTTACCCGCCGTAGGCGAGGGATTCAGGGGTGGGTCGCCCGCCTTGCCGATCGCCCTCTTGTGGGAGCGGGCTCCAGCCCGCGACCGGTTTGACAATCCAGAAACTGATTGAACCAGCAGCGCAGTATTGGCAAACTTTGGCTGTGAGCCGATTCGCAGCGATGATGGTTCTCTTCGCGTGCTTGCTGCTCTGCGTTGGCTGCATAGGAATGAGTAACAACAATCCCCAGCACGACCCGTAAGGGCGCATGTACGACGAACGCACCGGTACGCCTGTCGAACCTCTTCCTCCCCAGTAACGGCGGCGGCCTACTCGCCCTGAATCCCAGCGGCGAGAATGCCTTGCGTCGTGCCGTTGCATCTGAGTACAATCCAGGAGTTGCGTCCATGACGGCCATCAACCATGTAGTGCGCCGGTGTCGGCTTACCCTTGCTTACACTGCGGTGACAATGGTGTTGATCCTCCAAGCCGCGTTGGTGCCCTCGGAAGCCCAATTCTCGACGCAAACGTCGCAAGCAGTTGGCGGCACTTCGTCCGGTGAAATTGTTGCGGTACCCTTCGAATGGAACGTCTTTCTCGGCCCCTGGCACGTCATCGGGCCATTTCCCAAGCCGCAGCCAGAAGGTGAACGGCGTGGGCTGCAAATCGACTATGTCGGCGGGGAGCCACAGGTTCGTCTCGACGCCAGTGTGTCCTATGAAGGCATGGCATATCGATGGAAACGATACGACCGCCAGGTGTTGGATTTGTTCAGTGCCTTTGCGACGGACGACAAGGATTACAGTCGAATGGTCGCGTATGCGGAGACTCAGTTCCTCAGCGACAAAGCGCAGGACGCCACGTTGGCGATCGGCTCGGATGACGGATTCGTGGCTTGGCTGAATGGCCAGAAGGTCGCGGAACACATCGCCATTCGTGCGACCTCTCTTGATGACGATACTGTGACCGTTCATCTGCGCGAAGGTGAGAACAGACTACTCCTCAAGGTGGAGAATTGGTATGGACCGTGGGGTGCGGTCGCGAGATTGTTGCCTCCACATATCGACCAGCCGCTACTAAACTTCGAATGGACAAATGCCGACTCTTTCGGGGAGGCCAGCATTTTTCAATTGCCCGATCTGAACATTGACTACTTGGACTCGCGCGGGCAACTGGTTGGTACACAGCGCTGCAGCGGATTCCGCGCACACAACTGGACGCGCCCGCTTTACCAACTTTACGCGGACGCTCCCCAACCAACGCCTGAAAGCGTTCGCGTCCGTATCGATCAAGCTGGATACGCGCCGTTTGAAAAGATCGTTCCTTGGAGCGAGGCGTGGCATGAGCCAGTTATGGTTGCTGCCGACGGACTGCTGACGGTGACGGGACATGTGGTGGACACGGACACTCGCAACCCGATTGTTGGGGCGCGAGTTGTTAGCGGTGAGTACCAACTGTTGGGTGAAACGTCCGGGCCTGATGGTTCTTTTCAGCTTCACAACGTGTCACCGTTCTTTGACTGGATGACAGTGGCAGCGCTTGGACACATGGTACGAGTTGCCCATTTGGGCCTGGACGAATCGCTCCCAGTCGAAGTGGCTCTCAAACCAGGTGGAAGAACTCTCCAGGGACAAGTCGTAGACGATCAAGACAATCCCATCGAAGGTGTTTCCGTCTATTATTGGTATTGGGGAGACCACACGGGAAGAACCGACCAGACGGATCGAGAGGGACGGTTTCTACTCTCGGGCATTTCGGCATCAGCCCAGCGTGTGTGTGTGACTGTGCAACATCGCGACTACGTTCCGATCAGCGTTTTCTCCCAGGACCTTGGTGGTGCTCCGATCAAGGAAGTGGTCTATCGGATGCAACCCGGCGCCATTGTCATGGGACAAGTGATGACGCAAAGTGGCAGACACCTACTGAGTGGCGTCAAGGTCGCCTGGGGCCAACAACGGTCCAGGAGTTGGTTGTTTCCGGACGTCTTCACCGATGTGGACGGACGTTATCGGTTGACGGACGTCCCGCTTGGCCCAAACCTCGTCGTCGCATCGAGCGACGAATTCGCACCCGCCACACAACAGATAGATTCGGAGCCGGGTTATATGATGGAGGTGAACTTGGCCCTCGAACCCGGCCAGGACATTGCCGGCCGCGTGGTCGACCCCAATGGCAAACCCATTACCCGCGCGCGTGTGCTTGTTGACGACTGGAACGGCCTGCAGACATTCGAACGCGACACGGTCACTGATAACAACGGAAACTTTGTGTTGCACCAAATGCCACCAACTTCGATTACGCTCGTTGCCGGAAAGGACGGCTATCTGTGCAGGCGTGGAATCCACGTCGTCAATGGAAACAACGACGATATCGTGCTGCAACTGGCGCCGAGTCGCACAATCCAGGTTTCGATTGAGGGCACCGCGGGGTCGCCGTAGGTCGCGCAGATTCGTTGGAGCTTCTGTCTGCCCTCACAGGACAAACGTCATGTCCGAACCCGGCGACTATTGTGAATTCAATATTGGCGCAAATGCCCGAATCAATGCCCTGGCCGCCTGATGGGTTTTCCAGATAGCGATGTCCGGCCCGCGGTTACACGCGACGAGCACGGCAAAGTCAATTTCGGGTGCTATGAACGTGGCGGAGAGCCACATTCCGTTGCTTCCGGCGTGCCAGAGACGGCGGCCGGTGTCCCCAGGCCGCGTGCCTTTTGCCCAACCGGCTGGGCTGATAGCCCATCCGCCACAGTAACTCGCGGCGGGTGTGGCATCACCAGTTGCCAGGCGGTTTATCCTGCGCATTATCCACCCCATAAAATGAGTTGTGGTGGGTGCGGCCGCGTGCAATTCCGCAAATGTATCCAGCTTGAGCAGCGCGGCCCGGCAATGCGGATTGACCGGATCTCCGCGCAAATGGAGCCCGATAAATTTCGCCCAATCGGTTATGGTCATGTGTGCCAGGCCGGCGGGACCGTAGTACATTGGGAATTCTGCGGCAGGGCTGCCCGGATCGATCGGTTTGCCAACGACCGAGGAGTGGCCCCAGGGTTGATCGGTTTTACCAGCAGTGCCCGGCGGCCCGAATCCGCCCGTGCTGATGCCCAGTGGCTCAAACAGTCGTTCGCGCATCAGGTCTTCCCACGCACGACCGGTGAGGTGTTCCAGCACTGCCCCCGCGAGAATGTAGCCGACATTGGAATACCAGTATTTGGTGCCCGGAGGGAAACTTGGCGGGCGCGAAAGGGCCTGCCTCGCGATTTCCAGACGTTGCTGCGGCATAGTTCTCTCAGAAGAACGCATCGACTCGGGGCCGCTGCGCAAGCTGGCGTAGGGTGCGAGGAACAGGAGGTTAAACACCCGAGATAGACCGTCCGGGTCCAAGGGCAAGCCGGAGCGGTGTGCGAGAACCTGCCGCATTGTCACCGTTTTCCACGCGGGGTGCATGGGCTTCACCGTGTCGGCAAAAACTTCGCCCAATGTGGTGGTCCAATTCAACTTGCCTTCCTCGACGAGCATCGCGACGAGTGTCGCGGTCATGGCTTTGCCGCAGGAACCAAGATGAAACCGGTCGTCGAGCGTGATGCGCTCGGCCGCCCCTCTCTTTCGGACGCCGGCGACACCGTGGGCGATGATGCGGTCACCCCGTAGTACGATGGCGGCCATGCCGAAACGTTCGCTTCCCCGACCGAGAATCGTCTGCAGCATTTGATTAACATTGACCGGCACCTTGTCCTCCGATTTCCCGTCAGGCCAACCTGCGGGTCTCAAGGCATTGGATTTTGGTGCTTCGCTCATGTTGCCGAACAGCCAACTCGGTTTTACAGGCTATCGGCCTCTGAAGCAACTAGCCCGTGATGTGGCGCCCGAAACCAGACGCAGGAAGAAAGAGCAGCACCTCAGACCCCGCTGACCCACCACTGTTGGTTTGACCCGGTCGATAGCCTCTGTTACAAGGCATTCACCGTGGCCAAAGTTCTCCTCGAAAACATCTCCAAGGTCTATCCCGGCGGTGTGAAGGCCGTCGACAACGCCAATCTCGAAATCGGCGACCAGGAATTCGTCGTGCTCGTTGGCCCGTCAGGCTGCGGCAAATCCACCACCCTGCGCATGGTGGCGGGTCTCGAGGAGATTTCCAGCGGCAAGATCTTCATCGACGGCAAACTCGTCAACGATGTACCGCCGAAAGATCGCGATATCGCCATGGTGTTCCAGAATTACGCGCTCTATCCGCACATGACGGTCTACAAAAACATGGCGTTCGGCCTGATGCTGCGCAAATACCCGAAAGCCGAGATCGACCAACGCGTCCGCGAGGCGGCGCAGATCCTTGGTATCACGGACGAACAACTTCAGCGCAAACCCAAAGCCCTCTCCGGCGGCCAACGCCAGCGCGTCGCCGTCGGCCGCGCCATCGTGCGCAAACCGAAGGCGTTCCTGTTCGATGAGCCGCTCTCGAATCTCGACGCCAAAATGCGCGTACAGATGCGCGCCGAAATCTCCAAGCTCCACAATCGCCTGAAATCCACCATGATCTACGTCACCCACGACCAGGTGGAAGCCATGACCATGGGCGACCGCATCGTCGTGATGAATAATGGCGTCATCCAGCAGGTGGATGAACCCCTCACCTTGTACGATAACCCGAAGAACATGTTCGTGGCGGGTTTCATCGGCTCGCCGCCCATGAACTTCTTCAAGGGCACCATCGAACAACGCTCGGGCGGTCTCTGGTTCGTCGAGCAAACTGCCTCGGGCAATGGAGCCAAGGGGTTCTTAACTCGCATCAACGAGGAGATGGCGAAGAAACTCACGGGCCATGTTGGCAAGCCCGTCGTGTTCGGCTCGCGTCCCGAGGACATCAACGACCAGCGGCACGCGTCGTTCGCTCAGCCCGACCAAACCGCTTCCGCCACCGTCGAAGTCGTCGAGCCAATGGGTGCTGAGATTTATCTGTACCTGAACTCGGGCAGTCACAGTTTCGTGGCCCGGGTTAATCCTCACGAGAAGGCCGAAGTCGGGCAGAAACTCGACATGGCGTTCGACATGCGGAAGTGCCATTTCTTCGATCTCCAGACCGAACAGGTCATCGCCTGACGCGAGGCGCTCATGGCGTCTGCCAACCCACCCCCCGAAAAGTTGCCCCTCTCCCGGGGACAAATCGTGTTGCGCGTTCTCGGAGGCGTTTTGCTGTCGCTCTGCGCGCTGATGGCGGTGATTGGCACAACCGTGCTGGGCCAACACCTGCAGGGCTCGCGGTTCCTCCTCTACTGGTCCGCATGCTTGCTGATAACCTGCGCGGCCATCATCGTCGCGCTCTGGGATATGCTGCTGGTCCGGCGCATCTCCAAACACACGCGCCGTGAATTGTACCGTCAGCAGTTCATGAGCGGGGATTTAGCCGATAAACTGCGCGACCGTAGTAACCGCTGACCGTCAATCACCTGACGGACGCAGATCAAAAATCAAAATCACAGGACAACGCTTTCGGGGAGTCGACTTCCAACGTGTAGCTGAATTTGCCGATTCGTTTCTTGTTGCGATAACTCGCCCGCGCATCGATCCAATCTCCCCAGAAACTGACATTCTGCGCGTTGGTATCAGCCGACGCGGCCACCAAGCCCTGGGGTCTGATCCGCGATTTTCCCGGCGAAGAGAAACGCAAGAGGAGTGAAGGTGTGGCTTGTGGCAATGGCTGGGTATGCATCAACCATACCGTGCCACCCCCGAGCCGCGGCGGATCCTCGATCAGGAACTCATCCTGGTTGACCAGATTGGTACAGTACGTCTTCGTTTTTGTGACGCAGCCGTAAAAAAAGCACGTCTTGCTGACGATCTTCACGAACCGCGTTTCGTCGTTCTGCTGGACATTAGGGTCTATGTAATTGGACGTCATCCGCGCAACCTGGAAATCATCCGAGTTGGTGTGGGTGGCCTGATCGACGCAAAAATCCGTGGTGGCAAGCAGGCTATACTTCAACTCCGCCCGAAACGAATCCGTCTGCGGCGGCAGGAACGTCATCGTAAAACCTTTCGACGCCATCGATACTTGATTGGAAATCTTTCCCTTAAACTCCAAGAGCCCCTTGTTTCCGCCCTTCTGGCGGATGTCCAAGTCCGTGAACGTCATCCCCGGGATGAATCCCGCGTTGCAATCCCAATAGCTCGTCAGGAAAAACGATCCGCCGAACTCACCGGGCGGCGGCAACGCCATACGAATCTCGCCGGCGCCCGTCATCGTGCAGACTGTTACTACGCCCGAGCCTCCGACGTCGTAGGACAACACAAGTTTTGAAAACGAACCCGCCGCGTGGCCGTTGACCGACATGCTGATGTTGGCCGCATTGGCATTGGTGTCATCGGTGCCATCGACCACCCACGACTGCTTGTTTACGAGATTCGTGTCCGCCAACACCTCACGACCGGCGACCAAGTAGACTCCGAAACACAGAATGACCATGGAGTGAGTGCCCCTCGCGAGGCGACGGCGGGTGAAAGACATACCCGAAGGTTAATCTCAACCGTCCCCTGTGTCAAAGTCTATCGGGGAACCTTCGGCAGGTTCACCAACAGCTGCAGCGTCGTCTGGTTCTGCGGATCGAGGGCCAGCGATTTCCCGTAAGCCGCTCGTGCGCTCGCGTAGTCACCCCGCTTTTCGCAGAATTGGCCCAATACGCCGTAGCTGATGGACGGTTCGATCCCGAGACGTATGTTCTGCTCGCATCGCGCCACGCCTTCCTCGTCCCGCCCAAGTTGGAGGCACAGCAACGCCAGGTTCACGCTCGCCACCGGTTGGTCCGGCTCCATCGCCAACCCCTTCTGGAAGGCCTCGTATGCCCGTTCCAACTCATGTCGCTGCAGTAATTCCATGCCCTGCCGCACGTACGGATTGCTCTGGCTGAACGCATCCGGGTACGCGACAATCCGTCCGTCCTTCTGGCAATCATAGATCGTATAACCAGCAAACTGCGCGGCAGCCAACGTAAAATGCGCGTCCGCGTACGCCGCCAGTGATGGCGCGTACGCCCGATAATCCTGTGTGAACACCGTGTATTTGACGTGATTCGTGGGATCACGGAGCAATCCCCAGTTCTCGCCGCCGTTGGGAACCAATCGCCGGGACCGTTCCAATTCGAGCAACAATGGATCGGTAAATGTGTACGCCGTGATCAGGATCGTGTCTTCGGGCGACGTGGCTGCCTTCAACCAACGCCCCGCATCGCGCGAGGGCCATCCGCCAGGTCGCTGCAGCACCGCCGTGGTGTAATCGCTGGCCGCCTTGGCTCGTCCCGGGTCAGGCAACGGTATTCCAAACAATGAACGCGTCAGCAGAATCGCCATCACTACTCCCGCTGCCATTCGCGCCAGTGGAAGTCGGAGCGAACTCACGGCCACCGCCGCGAACAGACAAACACTTGGTATCAACCACAGCAATTCCAGCCGTCCGACTCGAAAAAAGGGTGTAATGAACAGATTACCCAGTGGCAAAAGCCAGACTAGAAGCCGACGATCTGCCGATGAGCCTTTGGTCGCCCGAACAATTGTAAGTATCATGCCTACCACTGCCACCAGCAACAGCCCGTCGTAGAACACAATCCCATACCGAACGTGCTTGCCGAGCCTGCTGGGTGAGAATCCGAAGTTCTCGGTTATCCCCGGCTCATGGAAGAAACTCAACGCGTGACTCCGTTGCAAAATAGCCAACGTCACCAAGCTGAGTGGTATTGCCGCCGACACCAATGCCGCATAGAACCGGCAGCGACCGCGCTTGTCATCGAGAAGGAACATGCCCGCGATCGCCAGAAATCCCCACAAGTACAACGCGGTCGCCTTCGTCAACAGCGCCAAAGCCACCCAAATTCCCATCCAAACGAAATTTTTCAGTTCCTTCGTTTGGCCGGCACGCACCATGAACACCAGCGCCCACAGACCGAAGAACAACGCAATTGCATCGGGGATCCCTGACGCCGAGAAATAGACGTGCAGCGGCAGCACCGCCAAAAACGCCGCCGCGAACAGGCACGCCGCGCGGTTTTTCGTAAGTTGAAACACCAGCGCAGCCAACGGGAATAGCGATAACGATCCAACCAACGCCGGGAACAACCGTAACGCCAACTCATTCGGCCCGAGAAGTCTCACCAGTGGCGAAACGATCAACGGAAAAAGCAGGTCGGGCCGCGGATACGAATTCCTTATCGGCTCAAACAGGAGCCCCTTGTCCAACGCGTAGATCAGCCAGTGGCCCTCGTCGTTGTTGACCACAAAACCGGGCAAATGATACATGCGCAGTGCGACCGCGAGCCCCAGCAACCCAAGCCACGCGGCAGCGTAGCCCCGTGAAAGAAACCAGGCGCGGTTCATCATCGCCTTCGCCGGATTTGCTCTACCGCCCACGCCGCGTGCTCGCGTATCAACGGCTCGACATCCTGGCACGCGCCTTCCAACGCGGGCAACGCGGACGCGTCACCGATGTTGCCGAGCACAACGCAGACATTGCGGAGGAAGCCGCGCCGTTTGATGCGAAAAATGGGCGTTCCCCGAAAGAAGTCGCGAAACTTCTGCTCGTCCCACGACAGGAATTTGGTCCAAGCCGGCATCTCGCGCCGCTGAAACTCGCGCGCTGGCGAAAGTCTCGCAAACCGGTTCCACGGGCAAACCTCAAGGCAGTCGTCGCACCCGAACACGTGATCGCCAATGAGAGGCCGCAGTTCCACCGGGATCGACCCCTTCAACTCGATGGTGAGATAGCTGATGCACAACCGCGCGTCGAGCTGGTACGGCCCGACAATGGCGCGCGTCGGGCATACGTCGATGCAGCGATGACAGGTGCCGCAATACTCGCGCTCGGGCGTGTCGGGCGGTAATTCGAGGGTGGTGAGTACTTCGCCGAGAAAAATCCAGTTGCCGAGTTGACGGCTGATGAGGTTGGTGTGTTTGCCGATGAAGCCGATGCCCGCGCGTTGCGCGAAATCGCGTTCGAGGACCGGGCCGGTGTCCACGTACCACAGCGATCGCGTGCCCGGCCCGCCAAGTTCATCGATGACCGTCGCGAGTTGCTTCAATTTCCCGGACAAGACTTCGTGGTAGTCGCACTCACCCCAGGCGTATCGGGCCACTCGCCCCGCCGTGTCGTGATCGCCCGCGTAATAGTTCACCCCAACCACCACCGCAGATCGCGCCTTACACAAAATCTTCGACGGATCGACGCGTTTCTCCGCGTTCTTCGCCATGTAGCCCATTTCCCCGTGAAACCCCGACGTGAGCCAATCCTGGAATTCCTGCGCGTGTTGGGGAACCCGGGCCGCCGCGATGCCGACGAGATCAAACCCGATGACGCGGGCCTTCTCCCTGATTTGCCGGGCCATTCCGAAAGCGTCCGGGGTTGCCCTCGCCACACCCACCGGAGCGTCCGATCTAGGCTCCAGCTTGCTGCTTGTACATGCGGACGATTTCATCGGCCTGTTGCTCCACACTCATTGCCGACGTGTCGATGCGGTTTGGGATCGCCTTGTAGAGCGATTCACGTTCGCGCAAAAGTTTCTCGACACGGGCGAGGCGGTCGCTGTCAGTCCCCAGCAGCCCCAACAATGGACGGTGTTTCGCGTCCTTGGTGCGCTCATAGGCGACCCGTGAGTCCACCCAGCAGCAAATGACGATACTGGTGCGTGAGAAATCGCGAAGATTGTTTCCATCCAGCACAATGCCACCCCCGGTGGCGATGACCCGGTCCTGAAAGGAAGCGAGTTCACGGACCAGCGCCCGCTCCCGCTGGCGGAAAAACGCCTCGCCTTTCGTTTCAAAGATTTGTGAAATCGTTTGCCCGTGACGCTGCTCAACGACCGCGTCCATATCCACAAACGTCAGGCCCAGCCGCTGGGCGGCAAGTTTCCCCGCGCTCGTCTTGCCGCTGCCCATAAATCCCACCAGCACGAGGTTCTTCATCGTGGTGAACCATAGCAGATTCCGCTTCCGGCGAGCAAGGCATTGCGCTATAAGTGGGGCGTGAAGAAGACCGGCTGGAAAGATCGCATCCTCTGCGGCGACTGCCACGCCATTCTGCGCGAGTTGCCGGACGCGTGCGTGCATCTGGCCATCACTTCGCCACCGTACAACGTGGGACTGGAGTATGATGGACATCACGACCGCATGTCGTACGATGAATATCTGGCGTGGTTGCTGCCGGTCTGGCGCGAACTTCATCGCGTCCTGGTGGATGGCGGCCGCTTTGCACTGAACATCGCGCCGACCAGCATCAAGGACTTTAAGCCCATCCACTACGACATGGCGGCGCAATTGCGGTCGCTCGGGTTCATCATGCGCACGGAGATCCTGTGGTACAAACAAACGATGCGCCGCCGCACCGCCTGGGGCTCATGGAAAAGCCCGAGCAATCCGCACATCATTCCGAGTTGGGAGTACGTCCTGGTGTTTTCGAAGGGCCAATGGAAGTTGGAAGGCGATCCCGAACAGGCTGATATCACCGGCGACGAGTTCCTCAACTACTCAGATGGCTTCTGGAAGATCCAACCCGAAACGCGGGGACGTCAGCCCTTCTTGAACAGCTTGTACCCGCCAAAGTCGAAGCGTAAACCATCTGAAGCCAAGCCCGAAGCCCACCCCGCGCCTTTCCCCGAGGAACTCATCTATCGCCTTATCAAGTTCTACAGCTATCGCGGCAATGTCGTGCTGGATCCGTTCGGCGGGACGGGAACCGTGGCCGTCGTCGCAAAGAAAACACGCCGACACTTCATCCACGTCGATGTTTCGAAGAAGTACTGCCAGATCGCGGCCCGGCGTCTAGCGCGACAGCCGGTTTCACCCAGCGCGTAAACAGGGCGGCGCATCGGCCGCCTGCACGGTCATCATCCCGCATGCTGTCCGCCCAGTTCCTGCATCAGGTCACGCGCCGCAACCTGCCCGGGCGCGACGGGCGCATCCAGATAGCCGTAGGTGAGGCACGAGCCAAGTTTGGGAAACTCGGTGCGGGTTTGCGGCCCGAGCGGTCCCATGCCCATCACACAGAGCGCTGCCGTACAGGTCCCCTGGAACACCGTCCGCAGCGTGGCGACGTCCGCTTCGGTATTCGTCTGCGTGACAATCTTGACGATGGTGCCGTAGTTGGCAGCCCCCATCATGACCTTTTTGAGTTCGTCCCGGGAGGGCGTTTTCTTGAAATCATGATAGGAAACAATGAGTGGTCGCCGACGCTGATAGGCCAGCTTGGAAACTTTCTCGACGAGCGGGCTACGCAATTCGATGTCCGCGGCGGTGAGTTGTCGCAAGGCGGACTCGAATAACGGAAGACGCGATGCGTCGGCCTGTCTCCATTGGCCGCCTTCTTCGACAAGGCGAATGGTGACGATGACCGGCATGCCACGCCCTTCGATGGCCTTCGCTTGCTCGATCCAGTGGGGCGTATCCGAGCCGATGAGGTCGAGGCGGATTTCCACGATGTCACAATTGCGTTCGGTGCCGGTGGCCAGTTGCGCGAGCGTGGCCGCTTGCGAAACGGTGCCGACAACGCGGGCCCCCGGCCCGAGCATGATGTTGCCAAAGCGTATGGGTGCGTGTGTCATAACCCCCATGGTAACCCCATCGGCCGCGGAGGGAAAGCGATTCCTCCAAGGCGCTCGACAGGGTTGGGCGCTGTTCTGGGCAGACGCAGGCCGCCCCATGGCCGAACCCTGCCGGCTTCAACTTTTTCCTTTGGTTGTCGTCGGAGAATTGTTATAATGTTTCTGTGTCAGTCCAATGTTACCTCTCCTATGAATAATATCCTCAATCAGTTGATCCAGTTGCAGGAATTGAACTTTGCCAAGGAAGAACAAAAGGCGTCGAACTCGAAGATGCCCCTCGCCCAGTTGGAGAAATCCATCGCGAAAATCCGCGCGCAGTTGCCCACCGAAGTGGCGGACCGTTACGACCGCTTGCAGAAGCGGTACCCGCTGGCCGTTATCCCTCTCGCCCATGGAAATTGTTCGCGTTGCGGCTTGGCGGTGCCCCCCAACGTCGTGAACACCGTGAAAGCCGGCGAGCAACTGCAGACCTGTCCGCATTGCGGGCGTTTCCTGTTCTTCCCCGACACGGTGGCCCGGCAGCCAAAGAAGAAGTTTGAAGGGAATCGTCCTGCTCAGGTCGGGATCGCGCGCTTTTCAGCAGCGACCTTGATGATCCCGAGTCTTGCGGGGACGACCCGCGAAGAGATCATTGGCGAACTGGCAAAACTTATGACCGACCAGGGCTACATCGAAGATGCGGCCACGGTGGCGGAGTTGGCGCTACGGCGCGAAGCCATTGTCAGCACCGCCGTCGAGCACGGCCTCGCGTTTCCGCACGTGCGCGACGTCGAAGGCGGCGGGTTGACGTTCGCGGTGGGACTCAAGGGAAAAGGCATCCACTTCGGCACGTCCGACGAAGGTGATTTGAGTAAGATTTTCTTCTTCATCGTGATCCCCACTCCCGCGACCGCCTTTTATCTGCGGTTGCTCGCCGGTCTCGTCCGCACCTTCGAGTCCGCCGACGCGCGCAAGGAGTTGCTCGCCTGCGAGAAGCCCGACGAAATGTGGAAGACGCTCATCAAGCTCACGTCCGACACGGTTCTGTAAGACGCTGAACACGCCTCGAAACTGCGGAAGAATGCAGCGCTGCGAATGAAACAGTTGCGGCCTGATCTGTTCGCTGTGCGCGGTTGGTTGGGATGGACCCATTTCCTTGTCAGCGACGAGGGCGTTGTCTTGTTGGACTCCGGTTTCATCGGCGACTTCCCACGAATTCAGCGTGCCATCGAGGTGCTCGGACGCAAACCGGATGACGTCAAAGCGATCCTCCTCACCCACGGCCATCTGGACCACACCGCAAATGCCTCCCGACTTCAGGCGTGGAGTGGCGCGAAGATCTATGCGCCAGTCGGGGACGAATTACACGTCGAAGGCCGCTATCCCTATCAAGGCGTAGCACGCGTGTGTGGTGCGCTGGAATGGCTCGGCCGCTGGTTGCTGCAATACCGTCCACCACGCGTGGATACCTGGATTCACGATGGCGACGAACTTCCTTTCTGGGGCGGCCTGCAAGTCGTTTCGCTTCCGGGACACACGAATGGCCACGTCGGGTTCTATTCGCCAACAAAACTCGTCTTCTTTGTGGGCGACGCTTTTGCCCTCAGTTTCCGCGTCGCCTTCCCACCGGGCTTTCTCAATACGGACACGCCTCGTATGCGGGAGTCTTTCAAGAAGGTCGCCAGTTACAGTCCCGACCTGTTCGTGCCGGCCCATTACTTCACCATGAATAAGCGGACGGTGGCACGCGTTCATGCCCGCGCGCAGAAGATGTGAGTGAACCAGTTGGCCCACCAACCACCGGTCTTACGTCATTTCCGCGGAACGAAGAACGCTGACTACCCGATGGCCTGATTTCCACAGTTCACCAACCAGCGCATCCACCTGCTTGCCCTGCACGCTCGCCACCGCCATGCGGCGCCGGTTTTCGTGAAACGACATAAAACTCCGCAGCGACAAACCAAGCTTTCGGGTTGTCTCGACCAGGAACGACACGACATCTTCTCCCTCGGTCAGGTCAAATGTGATTCTCACCGAATCACTGCGTTCGGACAGGACCTCCGTCAACACGCGGAAGATGTCCGACTCCGTGATGATTCCCGCAAGCCTTCCACCGCTGGTCACCGGCAGGCTGCCAATGTGGTGTTTGGTCATCAATCGCGCCGCTTCCTCGATTGGTCGGTTGTGCTCGATCGCGATCACGGGATGCTTCATGATTCCCCTGACCGGGTTGCCGGACACCGAGCTCGCACCCGCCGCGGGAGAAAACGGGTTGACGTGCTCGGGGAAAGCATCCGCCACGTCGCGCAGTGACACTGTGCCGACGATCACCCCGAGATTCGTCACCACCAACCGACGGACCCGCCGCCGCGACATCTTGCGCACCGCTTCGCCGATAGTGTCTTCCGGCGAAATCACTTCCACATCTCGCGTCATGTACATCCCCACAATCATGCCCCCGCATTATACCAGAATGCCATGAGCCCTGCGCAAGCCAGCGCTCTTCGGGGAATCCTTCCCCCCGGAAAAACAAAAAGGCCCGCACTCATCTCTGAATGCGGGCCTTTCAAATTACCCCGGCAGCGACCTACTCTCGCGCAAGCTATACAGGCACTACCATCGGCCCTGCGGCGTTTCACGTCCGTGTTCGGAATGGGAACGGGTGGGACCACCGCGGCAAAACCACCGGGAAATCTTCGAAGCAGCCGGCGCTCAACTTCCATCCCCAGCCGAGGCCGGGCACGGCGACTGACACGCCGGCAACTTCTATATTATAAAGAACAGGTTCTCTGATAATTGCATACAGGAGCGGGCACGTAACTCCAACGTGCTGGTTTGTAAATCACTATTTCCTTCGGCCGCTCGCGTCCGGGAAGCCGCTCTTGCGAACGACTTCCCGGGGCGATGAGCCTGGGAAATTTAAGTGATCAAGCCGCACGGCTGATTAGTACCAGTCAGCTCACGCATTACTGCGTTTACACACCTGGCCTATCAACGGGGTAGTCTTCCCCGAGCCTTTAGGGTCTTGCGACCGTCAGACGTAATCTTGGGAGGCGCTTGGCGCTTAGATGCTTTCAGCGCTTATCGTTTCCGCACACAGCTACCCGGCGCTACCCTTGACAGGATAACCGGCATACTGGAGGTGCGTTGTTCCCGGTCCTCTCGTACTAAGGAACAAATCCCTCACGTCTGCTGCGCCCACAGTGGATAAGGACCGAACTGTCTCACGACGTTCTGAACCCAGCTCGCGTACCGCTTTAACCGGCGAACAGCCGGACCCTTGGGACCTTCTCCAGCCCCAGGATGCGATGAGCCGAC
>Ga0265338_10001211_pt1 | contig 42684 bp, 30 predicted proteins | sample 42126metaG_FD_193579 | JGI IMG/M metagenome (GOLD analysis project Ga0265338, IMG submission 193579) | Rhizosphere microbial communities from Carex aquatilis grown in University of Washington, Seatle, WA, United States - 4-21-26 metaG | ecosystem: Host-associated > Plants > Roots > Rhizosphere... | reverse complement strand
GATGTTTTTGAAATTGGACAAAGCGCGGTCAATACGATTGAGCAAAATAAAATGACGCGGATGGTCAACCAACGCGTGGATGCGTGCAATGACGATGGGGGCGCTTATTTCAGTCAGGACAAATTCCGGCTCGGCAGGCACGGCGGACAATTTCAATGCGCGCTCCTGAAATTTTATTTTTCTTCCCTTTAAAAAAAGAACGGCTAGTCCGCCAAAGAAAAAGAGCGTAGCGGGAATCACCGCAAACTGATTACTTGGACGCATATAGATAGTGGCAACTTTCGACACTCCCGGCAAATGGATAAAAACAAATATCATCAAGGCATAAAGAATTCCTGATAATAAGACGCCAATGAGAAAAGCAAAAACGTGGTTGACGCTGGTGTAACGACCACCTTTAAAGCCGAAACGATTTTCAATATCACTTTGCGTCCATGCAAGCAGGCCGGCGTTATCCGCTGCGCTATCAGCGGCCTTCGATGAGATTGGGAATTGCGCCATAGTTTTTATTTGTTTTTCCCGCGAGATCCGATTGCGAGCATAATCGCCCCTACGATTCCAAGCCCGATACCAATAATTATTCCATTTTGTCGATCAGCCATTAATCCCAGATTATTCACGCGGCCGTATCCGCTTTCAACGGAAGCATCAAAGGCAAAAAAGAAGTATCCACTCACCGCCAACCCCGCGATCAAAAGCAAGACGCCAAAAATTCGCAGGCCTGACGATCCTTCATTGACTGGTGGGATGGTCGCATGAAATTGCCGATTCGCGTTATCTCGTACCCGGTCAGATTCGAGTTGTGCATTTCTTCGTCTCTCTTCAGCAGATATTTCTTCCCGGCGCATGTCTTCCCGCTGCTTCGCCTGTCTATCAGCTTCCTCCTGGGCCAACTTTGCCAGTTCCGCTTGAGCCTGAAGTTCCGCCCGAACAACCGCTTCTCTCTCCAAAATGTAATCTCGTAGTGTGATCCATTTGTCCCGGTATAAAATCTCATGCAATAGACCGATTTCATTGGCGGCAAGCTTGGCCTCAATGACCGACACTGGATACGGCCCCTCTTGCCGACCACGCCATCGCATCAGAAATTTTGCGCCTGCTCCGTCATCGGATAGATTGGTAAGGCTATTCATGGTTGCCCTGCTGCTTGAAATAATCTTGGCAATGCACTCCGGAAAGAGGCGTCCTCAGGATTTACACCGGCTTTCATCAGGTAGTCCTTGCTCGAACTGCTAAGTGCGAAAAGGGGCGACAGTGGCAGCGCTGGTTCTTTAAATGGCAGTCCCGCTTCGATCTTTCCGGAGAGCATGATTGGCTGTTTGCGAATTGAGCTATAGCCAAAAACCTCTCCCACAATGGAATTGTCCATTAGTTTTGGTTTGCCGTCCAAATCCACGAAACCGACATAACGCAAACCGTCTTTTGAAGCGGCTTCAGCCAAGTCCAAGAGGCCACGAGCCTGTTTTGCATACGAAATCGGTTCCACGGAACTAAAAAACTGTGACAATTTTTGCGAGAAGGCATTGACCTTGGCCGGCACGAACCAATCACCGCTGCTTAGTTGATTGCCAACGATACTTCTAATCTGTGCCGCATGGGCTCTTGCAACCGGGCAAAACGTCAAACCCCAGCCGTCAGGCTGCAAGTCCATCAGATCCACCAGGCGAAGGAACAGATACGCGCGGAAAAGTGACGAGCCATCGTGAGAATTCTTGATGGAATCCAAAACCTCCAATAAAGGTTTTGCGTAAGTATCGTCATTCGCCAGAACTTTCTCCAACCCAACAGAATTAAATGAAGCGGTTTCGTCCTGGCCGTTTAATAGTTCAAGGTGATATACCGGTTGGGTTGGAGAAAGTTTGTAGTGCCCATCGAAATATCCGTAGTCATGATCTTCAAAGGTGGCGCTGGTCGCAGACGGTGACGGCACCCAGGCCATGATTTGTTTCCAGCCAGTGGAGGTTTCAAGCGCGCCAGCAGTGATCCACTCGACGGAATTTTTTCCGTCCTGGTCAAGACCCAGGCGATAACGCTGATGAATGGAGCCGACCGCCGGATCGTTGTTGAGTTGTTGTAAGGTCTGCCGCTCAGCAGGCATCACTACCTCGGGAACCAATTGGGCTGGATGAGGTTTTCCGATAAAAGCCCACGTGCGCGCGTCTGTGGCACCGAGCAAAATACGAAGTGTTGTTTGATCATCCGTGTTCAATGATTGAACCACAGATGCAGCAGTGGCTGCGGATGAACTCATGAATTCTGAGGAAACCACCAAGTTAATGCCGTCGGAGAATTCCTTGATCGTTTGGGCTTTGTTTATTGCCGCCATGCCGCCATCCAGTTTTTGAAGTTCAGCGTTATAAGTTGCGAATTTAGCCTGAACACTTTGCGCTCGCTGGAGCAGATCGTTCCGAAGGTTCAAATGTTTGGCAAATCCAGATTCGGTATCGGAAATTTTTTGCAGGAGCGCAGCGAATGCAATAATTTGAGATCTGGTTTTTTCCAATGGGGCGCGATAATCAAGTTCGGCACATTTTGACTCTGCGGAGGAAATCCATTGGCCAAACAGTTCATTTACTGTTCCGCCACTTTCAGCCAGATAATTTTGCCATTGTTGCTCAAATGTTTGAAGACGGGGCTCATTTTCCGCTTTTAGATCCGGAGCCAGCGCCGCCAGGGCAATATGTGCGAGCGCGAGTTGATCAGCGATGATTGATAAACGCCCCGCATCGGGTTCACCGCTCAATTGTCGTGGTAGTTTGTCAAATGCAGCTTCATAACTCGTCAACAGGGCATGTTCTCTAGTCGAGAAGGTTTCAGCAGAGGCAATCACAGTATCATTGCCAATTTTTTCTGAATGCGCGCGTTCCAATAATTTATCTGCGGAACGGACCTTCCGCTGGGCAACGGCTTCCTGCAATTGCCGGGAGAAGTCGCGCGTCTTCATTTGCCCGAGGACAATCCACACGGTCACTGCGCCAACCATCAGGATGAACGCGCTGCCCGCGAAAATTATGCGGCGCTGAATCGTGGTGCGGCGGACAATTTCTGCTTCGAGCAATGCCGAGCGTTTGCGAAAACCGGATGCGGCCTTGTCTGGAATAGGACGGGTGAAGTCTATCAACGCATTCCAGACCTTGTGCATGCCTTCATAATCATCGCGCAACTCCGGAAGTTTGACATATCGTGCCGAAGTGTCCTTTTCTTCGCTCTGTTGGATCCGATGATGCAGCTCGGCAATCAAGGATTGAAACTCTCGCTCTTTTCGGTCCTTCTCCTGCTCCCCCCGCGCCCAAGTTTGAAGCTCATCGAGTTGCTTCAACGCAATGCCGGGCAATTCTACTTTGAATTCCTTCTGCAGCTGGCTAATAAAATCGAGCTTGCCCAGCACCTCCAACCAGTGGGAAGATTTCTTTAGCACGGTTGCATCCTGTAACAAGCAGCCGCAACGAATGGCCTGCGCTTTACACCACACTTCGTCGGCTGGCTTATTTTTAAAACCACATGCCTCAATCGCTTCAATCTCTCTCACGACCAATGCGGGTTCGGCCCCTTGCAATGAACTGCCGAGATGTTGTAATCTTGCCGCCAAAACCTTTGCATCTATCCGCGCCAGTTCGGAAGAGGCGTTGGTATCTGCGGGGTTAAGTCGAGTGATGCTTTGCAACGTTTTAAGGGCATCCTCGTCATTCCGGTTCAATACTGCGCTACGATAAGCCGCATAAAGCGGATGGTCAGTTGTGATGCCCTGCGCATAACATTCATTCAGGATGATGACCGCGCGCGCATCAATCCTATCAGCGACCGGCAGTGAATTTTGCGGGCAATAGATGCGCCATTCATCTGAACCCCGAAATTCTAACACGGTAACCAGGTCGAGGAGATTGGGAGCAGTTTCGGCGAGTTGAATCGCCTGGGGACGATCGCCGGCTTTGATCATCGCTTCGCATTGTTGCAACCGAAGATTCGCGGCATGACACGCAGCCGCGTAATCAGCGGCCAGCTTCGGCGCGATTTCCGGATTCCCGGTCTGCTGAAGCAATTCGGAAATCTTTCGCCCGAGGCGTTCGGTTTCAAGAAGGGTCATGCGCTTTTATTTTTTCCTGTTTTTCGGCGATTCGGTGTTGGTGGGTTTTTGATTGGTTGAGGACAGGAATTCATCCGGCACATCTTTACCCGACGGTGAGTGGGTCTGGTCGTTCGTTGAAGGATGTGTTAGGACTTTTGGAACTGGGCTCGACACAGAAATATTCGACACAGCAGAAGAGTTTTGTTTCATTCCCAGTTCAATACTACCTGCAGTGTGAGCGGTTTGATTTGATGCAGAAGTTGGCATCGCATTGCTATTTACAGTGGAGCCACCCTCGCTTGCATTGTTTGTTGCTGTGGTTGCGCTCTTACTTGTGGTTTGCTTCTGCCGAACAATTTTCCATGCTAAAGCGCCAAATACTAAAACGAGCACTAGAACCACGACGGCGAAAATCTTTAAGATTTTATTCCTCACCCACCTTTTCTGAAATAATTCCTGAGCTTTTTCAGCATCTAGGCGATTGCGCTGCCTTTCAATCTCATCTCCTGATCTTTGATGGGAAGCGACTCTAACGGTAGCGCGGTTTTCCGTATCTAATGTCGTCGGTGTCAACTTTAGTTTTTTTTCGACGGACAGGGTGGCTACCCTACTCTGAATGTTGCCTAGACTGTTCGTTACACTTACGACATAACGCGAGACGCCAATCGCGGGATTCGCAACGACCAGTTCTGGTCCGGTTTCACCAGATAAAACCTGGCCGTTATTAGCGCGATCCACAAAAAACCATTGATAGGCCGGGCTAGGAACACCTTGAGCTTTAACGGTGAAGCGCGCTGGTTCGCCGTCAGTAATCCGCAAGTCTTGTGGTTCAGTGATGAAGCAAGGCGGTTGACGCCCGGCACGCGCAAAACTCTTCTCCTCATCCGTGCAGCGACTGACGCGGACGGCGGAAAGGTCGCGGCAATCCGGCGGGGTAAACCTGCTCGCCGTCGGATTATCGGAGTGAATACAGCGCCAGCGAAAATCTGCCGGATTATCCTGTTCCTGTAGGGAGGTCGTGAATGTGTATTGCCAGGCAGCAGCACGAAAATCTTTGCGCGCATCGCGAGTTTCTAAAAGCTCTACGCTTTCGGCGAACAATTTTAGGACTGTTTCATCTGCTTGGACATCCACACGGAATGAAGCGCCCACCCGCGCTTCCAACAAACCATATCCATTTGCGGCGTCTCCTGTGATCTGCCGCCATGTTTGCGCTGGCATGGAGGTCTTGCCTGCAAGATCAGAGAGTTGGGACCAATCTTCGCTTTCCAGCAATTGTGGTTCTTTAGTCCATAAGGTAACCCAACCCGGCCAATCACGCAGGATCACGGGCGGAGTCGGGTGCTGACGGATTTCCTCCGGTGTGAAGACCAAGTGATGAGCGATAAAATTTGTCCGCCCGGTGAAATCAAGTCCCGCATCCTGAATCCGGCTTAACACATGAAATCGCGTCCCGCGAATGTCGATGATGCGACAAGTAAAGATGGGGCGGTCCTGACCACCGCTCAATGAGAGATGCTGGTAGTAACAAAATTTTTCCAACTGGAGCATGAGTGCCTCCCGCATCAACGCACTGCGCGCCACCGTGCAATGACCGGAACGTCCCGCAACTAATCCCCGCGGCGCGCTGGTATAGATGAGCTGTTGTGGCATGGTCGCGTTTAAGCGGTTTTTCCCAATTCAGTTGGCAGGCTCCGAGGTGGGCATTGTTCTCCCGGTAAACAAGGCTGGGCATACGTGTGAGAGAATCCAAAGGAGCGGAACTTCAACAAAAGCTGGTTCAAGTTTGGACGGGTCGGGAACATATTCACCGGGACCAATTTTTATCGGTGTATGTCCGAACGAACTTGCCGCAAAAAACATGACATTTCTGCTTAAGGCCTCCGCATTTGCGACGACAGCCGGACAAAGCTGATATAGGAGAGCACGGACGGCGCTGGAATTTTGTTCGACGATAGCGATGTCGAGCTGGCCATCACGCACGGGGTTGCCAAGGGGCTTTCCGTTCAATAGCTGCAGCCACACGTCATATTTTCCGACGACAAATGCGACCGGAGTTTGAACATTTTCACCTGAACGCAGATTGCGAATCATTTGGATTCGCGCCCGCATCTCAGCAAGGATGATATCCTGTTGGTCAACCACGGGCTTTTCCAATTGCGGATCCTTTGTATCGCGAAGAACTCGACGGAATTCAGGACTATTAAACGGGTCGAACAAATAAATGATTCCAGCGGCGCTCGCGACATGTTGGGCACCCGGTTGCTCCACGATATTAACACCTGGCTGAAAATGTTCGCCCGCGTTGTCATAAAAAATGAGCGCGCATTGCTCGCTCGATTTTTCTTCTGATGCGAGTGTATATATGAAGGGACGCGGGAGTGCGACCATGCGCCCTTGTCGGGGCAAACGCTCATACATTGCACCTTCAAAAACAGTTTTTGCCAACTTTGCCTGAGCGGGAGTTTGCGCGCCAAAAAGAGCTTTACGCATGTCGTTGACCGGGGCATTGCCGGTCGGGTCGCTGTCCTGAAAAACAATTCCGAAGTCGCGATATAAGGTTGCTGGCAAAACTTTCGTGAGGACGCTCAAAAAATAGGATTTACCAGCGCTCTGATCACCCACCAAAGAAATGATATAGTGGGGCATTCCAAGAAAGCTCGGTGGAAGCTTTCTGCGGCAGTGTGGACAGGCGGTTTCGGAGGACGGCAGACTCATCGCGTCAAGCGCCTGGCCAGCGTTATTAAAGCGGGTTGCGAGAAACCGCTGTTGGGCATCTTCGCCGAGTAGAGGATCGCCACGCAGCGAATCATGTACTGCAATGTGCATAATGTCACCCGCGTCAAATCGCAGCCAACATACGGGGCAGGTCAAGGCGCCTTCAGAATTTGGATTTGCAAAGGCAGGATCCCTGGGCGGTTTAATAGGTGGTTCTGGCTGTGCAATCGGAAGAGAAACTTCTGGCTGTGGTATACGAAATTCAGCCTTACAATCCGGACAGTCAACTTTCATTCCGGCAGACTCTTCATCGGCCTTCAGTTTTCGACCGCACGAGGGGCAGAAAAAGCGAAATTCCATAGAAAATTAACAACCCTGATTGCAAGCATGATTCGGAAACGTATGCCGGAAAGCAAAACAAAAGATATGCTAATTTTGATCTCCAATTCTCAGCAATGGTCGCCAATTGTCATCTGGGATTAAATCGTGCTTTAAAAGGAAATTGTGAGCTTACAACCGATCTAGATGCGAAAAAATATTACTTCTAACACGTTTGGTGGGTATGATTCTATTCAAATGAGCCTGAGTTACCATTTTGCATTTTCTGCACCTATGACAACAACTGCCGCCGAATTGATTGCGTTCTTAAGAGGCGTGGAATCTGATGCGAAGAAAATGGGTTTCTCGCCAACGACGGCAATAGATGCTTCTTTTGACACGCCCGAGCGGCAGGAATTTGCGCGTCAGCTAACGACAGGATTCCGACTGGAGAGCGAAAAGCTGAAAGGCGTGGTTGTCCTGCGCGACGGACAGGTTTGGAATCACGATCCCGTGACAGGTTCCTGCCGCGTCATTCCGAAACGCGGAGTAGTGCTGGTGGTGACCGACGCGCAGAAGTGCGAGACAGTTTTCGGTTTCTTCCAATTCCCAGTGACCCTGTTAGATATGAACGGTAAGGCTTTGGTGGGGACACATCAGGCCGACCGGTGGTCTTTCCGGAACTTCGTCGACAGCCCTGACCCTCGGTTCCGGCACATCGTGAAGCGATTCGCCGACGCCGGTTATCTGGACGAAGAGCGGGATGAGTTCAAGGTGAACTAAATCATTATTTAACAAATGAAAATTGATCGAACCAAATACGAAAGCGCATATCGTTGTGGGCAAAAGGTTTTTGCCGGTAAATTGCGCATAACCGATGCAAAGAATCAGTTGGAGGGAATAGGTATCAACCCTAATAGCGCCATGGATTACGTGTATGGCCTTCGCCAAATGCTAAATGGCCACCGATACGAGAGAACCTTGAGCGCTTCCGCAACAGATGATTATCTCCTTTGGATCCAACGCGATTACGGGATAAGTTTCCTCAAAAATGCGGTGTCGGCATTAAAGCAGCATATTGAATATTACCAGAGCCTCACCAAATCGCCCATGCGTGGTCATGTGGCGGTACTTTCTAAATATAGCAATTTGGTTAATGAAAAAAACGCGGATTTTGTTTCGCCTGAAGAAGTTTGCGAGTCAGACCAGTTTGATGAAGGTGGAACTAAAACAATTACAGTAAACGTTTATGAGCGTAGCGCGAAAGCGCGAATAGCATGTCTTGAGCATTTCGGATGCGTTTGTTCCGTGTGCGAGTTCGATTTCGAAAAAAAGTTTGGGGCAATAGGGAAAGGATTCATTCACGTCCATCACCTGCTTGATTTGGCCACAATCGGCAAATCATACAAAATAAATCCTGAGGAAGATTTGAGACCAGTATGTCCAAATTGTCATGCTATGCTGCATAAAAGTAAGCCGGCTTATCAGATTGAAGAGCTCAAAAAATTGATCGCAGTGCAGTGATTATCGTCGTTGGGGGTGATTCTTTTTCAGAGCCAGCCTAATCCGCCGCAGCACTCGCGTCTCATTTTTCCGTATGAGGCCATGCTCCCAAATCCTCACAACACACCAACCCAATCTACGCAACTCGCGATTCACGCGAAGGTCGCGGGCCTTGTTGTCGGCAAATTTTTTCAACCAAAATGCTCGCCGGGTCGCCGGGATGGTGGCGTGTCGCGGACAGCTATGCCAGAAGCAGCCGTCAACAAAAACTACAACACGGCATCGAGTAAAGGCAAAGTCGGGCGTGCCGGGAAGTTTCAGGTGCCGTCGCCAGCCATTGATACCCGCATTACGAAACAACCTCGCCAATTGTTTCTCAGTGGATTCATTTCCGCGCCCACGGACACGCGCCATAATTTGGGACCGGGTGAGCAGCATCGCAAATCACAGCTCGCGAAGCTGTTTGGTGGTGACCAGAGCGGCAAGGTGACGGTCAAGCAGGCTGGGAACCTGCCCACCAAGGAGCAAAACGCCCAATTCCATGTTCCGTTCCATGGCCGCGTCGCTCAGGTTGGCGCTGGTCACAAATGCGGCGATTCCGTCAGCCACCGCGCACTTTGCATGGACCGAGGCTGTCGTGGACGAATCCGGCACCGTCTTGTCCCATTCGTAGACCTGGGCGCGTGGCAAATTTCGCTGAAGCATCGCCAAGGAATCAACGGTTAAGTTGCCACCGTGCTCCTTCGATTGCTCAAGCAACACCCGGACTTGCACACCGCGCTCAATAGCCCTCTGTAACGCGTCAATCACGCCACCGACGTAGTAGGCCACAAAACTCACCAGAAAAAGTCGCTGGCGGGCTTCATCAATCAATCCGGTCAAGACTTGGGCAGTGTGCCGGATGGGAACCATACCGGTGGCCGGGCCAGTCCAAACTAACTCTACCGAAGACGCCCCTGCCGCCAACGCTGCTGTGGCAGACGAAGCGCGAAATATCATGGAGAGTTCGCCTGAAGTTATATTGGAATTCGCCTTCAATGCCTCGGCAAGGTTCTTGATGAGACGGGGTGAGAAAGTTTCGCCAAGCGCATTTTTTACGATGGCGAACTTGTTGGCATCCTGACTTAACCTCAGCGCGGAGCAGACCGCATCAATCCGGTCGGGATGCACTTCCAACGCAATACGCGCAACGACTTCGTTCAATTTGTTCATGCCCATAGGTCGCTGGGAAAGATGCCGGCATCCGAACAGTCGAACGTGGGGACGAGCAGCGCCCGATCAAGATAGCGATTACCTCGCTCGCAGGAGGTCTCGGCAACGAAGCCGCAGGCGTGGCATGACGCCCCGTGAAGAGAACGATCCTTCGCGGGATTATGTTCGGAGCAAAGCGGATCGGAGGAACAGACGGTTGAGCGCCGTAAGGCTTGCTTGATCAAACGACCGAGATTTTCCGGTTTACCCAATTCAACCAAACCACCCAAGGTGCCATCGGAATCGGCCGCCGCCGTGTAAAACAAGACGCCTGCCATTGGATCTTCCGCGCCGCCATCGGAGTAAATCCGTTCGCGGATGCTGGCCGCATTGTAACCGCACTCCAACGCAAGTTCACGGATCAACAGATGTGAGAACGTGTGGATCATCGCGTAGCGAATGCTAGGGTAGCCTTTTTGTGGATCAAGCTGCCTAGCGTTGCGCCAACCGTGATGCCCGGTCTTCAACTTCTCATCACGCTGCCGGACTGAGTCACGCAACTCCCACTCACGGATGACCTTCTCCTTGAAGCGGATGAAGATACCTTCGCCATGGACATCGGAGGCTGGCACCCAGGTTGGCTTCGCGCGACTGAGCGACGCCATGGGGGGGCGTTCCTCCGGGTCATCGGATTCCTCGGGTGCTTCGACTCGAGTGAATCCGATCAATGCGTTCACTTCGCGGAGACGTTTTATCAACAATACATCTGCGACGATGCCGGAGACCTCGGAGGGAACCGCCGCTTTTTCAGTCAGGAAGTATGGCCAATCAATGGGTGCAGCCGGGTCGGTGAAGACTCGCCATTCGGGCCGCTTGATGTCAGTTTCCTTCGGAGCAGAGGCATCATTTTTTCCAGCGCGCTTCGCCTCAATGGCCTGCCAAACCTGTTCCGGTGTGAATGCATCAATTCCCGGAAGTGCACCGGACTTGGCAAGGGTCTTGAGAACGGTCTTCGTCTCAATTTCCGACTCGATGTCGGAAAAATATGTCCAGCCATCTTCAGTCAATTGGCCCAACTGATCTTTGCCCTGCGGAATTGCCAGCACGGACAAACTGACGGAAAACCAACTATTCGTGGATCCTAGTAAAACCGCACGCGGTCTTTCTTCGCAAACATCGTCGTATGTGTTGAGGTGCGGATGGCGGCCGCGGCAAGCTGGCAGGTTTTTGGCTGCCTCACGACCGAAGGCATGAACCAAGCTCCGAGCTGGCACGTTGCAGCCAGCGCATTTCACCCAAAGGTTTTCGGTCTGGAGCGATGCGCCCTGCTCGAAAAATTTTAGAGTTCCTTTGCAATCAGGGTAGCCTTGCCCTTCGTGGAGATAATAGCGCCATGGAAAGTCATCCAGATGTCCTTGCCGGCAGGCCAAAAGGAAACGAGCGGGAACGGCTTCAGATTCCCCGTTGTGCTCACAGTTTTTATGAATAAAACGTGTGTCTTCGGGGCGATAGGTTTCCTTGATAGCAAACAAACCCGAGTCAAATTCCGCTAACGTACCGCAGCGCACGCAACGCAGCCAGCGCGGGAATGGCCGAACGGGAACTCCTATACGCGCCTCGGGGTCAAGCTTGTCCTGATCTTCGCCCGATTTGATCGGTGGCATCCGCAATCGTTCAACCTGCGGCCCCAACACCCGTCGAACCGCTTGGAGCAAGCGCGCCTCCTCCACGGGCAAACAGCGGGCCGGATCCCAACGATCCAGTCCCATCGTCAGCACCGAGATGTTCGGCAAATCAATCAACGCTCCGGGACCGTAAGTCCATAGCAGCTGGCTGGGTCGGACTTCGCCCACAGGTATATTACTCATTCGTTTTCCTCCGATTCAGCAACCAGGGGTGCGTGCCAGGCCGGGCCTTCATTTAACTTCGCGGCATCCATGATGAGATTCACACCAGGCTCGACTTCGCGCATTGACATCGGAGCGGTCAATTCGTCCCAGCGCTGCAAGCCAGGTTTTTTCAACAATGCGAAGATGTCGCCTTCCCCCCATTCGGTCTCGTAGCCGAGCCGACGACCGGATTTTGTTGCTTCCTTGACCCAGCGGTCAATCCGTTCTGCCAACATTCCCTCGGTAGAGGATTTGACGTCGGCCTTGTTGGTCACCTTCCAAGCCCGATCGGAGATGGAAGCCTTGGCCTCTTGAGACTCAACATTCCCAACGGACTTCAATTGTCCTGCGCCAAGATTAGGATTTAAGGTTTCATCAGATAAGCGCAGCAGACTGACCATCGCGCCGGTCAAACCACGATCCATCGCTCGGGCCGCAAATGGTGTCACCGACTGTGCCTCGACATGTTTGTAGAAAGTCGCGTGATAATGCTCGAAAGTTTCATAGTGCGAAAGATCACGCGGGCGCGACCACGTCAGCACGGTGCAGACAAGGCCGGGGAATGAGCGGCCGACACGGCTGGTTGCCTGGATATATTCAGCGGTGCTCTTGGGTTGTCCGTTGACAGCCATGAGTCCAAGCCGATTGATGTCCACCCCGACGGAAAGCATGTTGGTCGCGAGCACCACATCCATCGCGCGGGCTTCGCCCTTCCCCCAATCCTTCTTGAACTTCACTTCGAGCTGATCAAGCTTTTTTGGAATCTGCTTGCTGGAGACACGCGATGTTAGTTCATCCACATTTTTTACGCTCCGTTGACTCAAACCGGGCCGGCGCACCCGACTCATTTGTACACGGAAGGCGCGCGTTTGCACGTCATCCTCGGCTAAACGCTTCATGCCGCCCAGTTCACGTAATGAGTTGAAATAACCCACTAGCGTCATATAGGGATCGGCAGCGGGGCCGAACCGGTCGTAGAGCGACTGTGCGCCCGTCAGAAGCGCGACGTATAATCGGATCAAAACGGCGGGCCGCGAACTACCTGGCGAGCAGATTCCGATGTAAAGCCGTCCGGGCTTTTCTGCCACGGGACGCTGGACTGAAAAGAAATTGTCCTCAATGTCGAGCCCATGTGGTGGAAATACAGTGACCTGCCTAAGAAAAACATTGTGGACCTGTTCCTTCGCCTTGCGAACCGTTGCCGTGGAGGCAATCACTTTTGGGCGGATGGTCTGATCGTCCAATTTCCATGCTGACAATTCATCAATCGCCGTCTCATAAAGTCCAACCATGGTGCCGAGCGGACCACTGATGAGATGAAACTCGTCCTGGATAATGAGGTCGGGTGGACGAAGCGGCGAAATGGCCTGCATTTTTGTCGCCGGTAATGAATCCTTCTTAGGGTGGTTGCCGGAACATTCCCAGCCGGGCCAAATCAAACCGTGGCGCAGACACTCCTGCTTGGCCCGCCCAAAAAGCGTTCGCGTTTCACCACGCCACGCCATCATGGCGAATTTATCCACTGTGCCGATGAGCATGGTCGGCGGGCGATGGTAAATTTCCGTGTCCACCACCACAACCGGCAAGCCGGTGGGACGTTGGCCACGGCTGAATTCACATTGCTGGAGCGGATCACCACAGCAAATCGCGGTGCGGCCCTCGTGGCGGTTTACATGTATGTCACCGCCTTCGCGAATGGTCGAGCCACACCAAGGACAGAACGTTAGTTGCGCGGGCGTGGCCCCGGGAGCGAACTGGCCATCACGAACGGCCTCAATGACCTTGTGACTTTGCTCCGTGGTGCCGGGGGTCACCTTGTTCCCAACCCAAAGGCCGAGCGTGAACGGTGACTTGCCCCATTTCTGCAAACTTTCGGACGATTCTTCGCGCAAAATTTCCATCGCGCACAAAAGGGTGGTCGCACGTTGAAATTGTTGGATGGTTAGCAGGCGTAGCGTATAACGCATGATGACAGCGAGGCCACGCCCGGCATCAAGACCGCCGAGGTTTCCTTGCAATCGTCTTATGGCCATCGTGAACGCCGCGACGCCGAGATACGCCTCGGTTTTGCCACCACCAGTGGGAAACCAGAGCAGATCGGCGTGCGCCTGTAATGGTTCAACACGATCTTGGTGCTTGGGGTTGGCAAGCGAGGGAATGGATAGGAGGAAAAATGCGATTTGGAACGGACGCCAAGAGCGATTCTCAGGATTTTCCAAGTCGGTCAGTGTGACCTTATCACCGCGGCGGCGTCGGAGGGCATACATGCTATGGATACGTTGGCGGGCCATCGCGCGGTTGGCGAAGCGAAACGCCTCCAAGGCGGAGTCATTCTTTTCCAACGTCTCAATGCCCTCATTCAATCGCTTAGCAACGACTTCGCAGCGCGCGATTGCATCGGTTGCCGTCTGGGTGTTTTCCTCAAATTCTCCAGAAATTCGCGCGGTCTGTTCTTTGATCCAGGCGGCATAATCCTCCGTCAATATTTTGAGCGCTGCGATCAGTTCGTGGCGCGGAAGCGCTGCGAGCTTGTCCATGTCGAGAATTCCTTCATTCACTAGCCGCTGCATGGCGGATCGGTCATCCGGGTCAAGGCCGGGCGTCTCGGTCACCTGCACTTCAAATTCAGGAATGACTACCGTGCGGACTTCGATGGCCTGTTCAGGATTATTGGTGGCCGTCTCTGCCTGAACTGAAACACCGTGACCGACGGCGAACTCAACGCGCTTGCGATACACCATCTCCAGCGCCTCAAGCTCGGGGTCGTTTCCATCCGCATCAAGGACGGGGCGGCGGCGGAAGATAGCCTTATGCTCAGCACCACGCACAATGACTTCCGGCTGGAAGACCCACGCCGAATCCTGTCCCTCGTCAGGTTTAGTCTGATTGTTTACGAGAAAGATGGTTACGAGCCGATCGCCGTTAGGCAGTTTGGGACGCACGACACCTTGCACAAGTACCTCAGGGCACTCGCCATCAATGGCAAATGGCGCGAGGGCCCCTTCCTTCACTGCCAGGGTTCGCTTACCGCCCGAAGGGATGCGTATCCACGCTTTGGTCGGCTTGCCGGTTTTTTCACTGGTCTCGAATGAACTGTCACCGCGCTCATAGCGACCCCAACGAGCTTCCAATTCCACGCTCGCGACATCGCCATCCAGACAGAATGTGAAACCCAGCGACGACGGGATGAGTGATTGGTTCGCAGCCGTCTCATTTGTCGGTTGATCGTTCTCATCGGGATCAATAGCCCCGTCCGCCGAACTGAATTCGGCGCCCGGCTCGTTGTAGCCCTGGTATGGTTTGAAACCTTCGCCAGAGGGCGTTCCTTCAACGGCAATTGTGGGCAAGTCGGAAAAAGGTGACACCGGCCCGAGCATCCGGGGCGCGAGTTTGCCGACGAGGTAACGGTCGCGCACGCTCATGCCGATGACCTCCTCGGATGGACCGTTCGCAGGGCCGAGCAAATCATCCGTCACCGCAAGCTGCAACAGTTTCCGCAAATAGGTTTGTTCGGCGAGCGATTTACCCGCCAACGATGGCAGGTCACCAAATTCCTTCCCCGTCGTAGATTTGAAGGCGGCGGCGAATGTGGACCAGTCCACGTGCTCAATGATGCCGCCCGCAGATACAAAACCAACCAACGCCGCTTCGCGGGGTGGAACCTGCGGAAGTAAGGAATCAAAATAGAATGTAACGGAATGGGTCGCTCGGCGGATGCGATAGATGCGGGCGAACGCCACGACGAGCGTCTGGTCATCCGATTGGGAAATCAGTGCGATGCCATCACCTTCGACAACTCCGGTCACGGTGGCAGGAGTCACGGAGAGCGTGACGGAAAATGGATGCGTCTGAGCGCCGGGACGGACGAGCCAGGCGTTCGGTTGAACAACCGGCGCCGGTAGAACCAGACCCGAAGCTTTTGTTTTTGGGGTGCCACTCATGTGAAAATTACTGGATATATGTCAATGAGTCTCAAATGTATTCCAAATCCCCGTCTTCAGCTCCATCGCGGCATAAAGTTCAAATGCGTATCTTTCGACTGGGCACGCCAGCGGCAGAATAGCTAAAGACTGGTTTTGAAGCCACGCTTGTATACTTTTGGCCCGATCAGAATTGCAGTCCAAATCGTCGCGTAGCCCTTTGTGTTGAGCGTCCTCCCTAACCATGTTGAATAGCAGACTTGCCGTGTTGTGATTGCGATGGCGGACATGGGCTTGAACACGCCGATAGATGGTGCGCGTGATACCAACGTAAAATGGCCGGCTGCCTGACACAAAAACATAAACACCCGCGAAATCGTGCGGGTTTGCCCGCTTGCCGGCTTTTAAAAGAAGTTTGGAAGTATGTTCTTTAGCCAGTGCATGAGCGTCGCTAACAATCTTAAGATGGGATTGAATCTGGTTATTGGAACTCAATGCTACGCTACCCGTTCCGGATGCCGCAAAAATGCTCAACGGAATTGGATTCGCGATTTGGCAATCAAGCTTTCTCTGCAATTCCTGCAGCCGTATCGCTGCCAAGTCTGCAAAAGATGTCGCATGTTCGTGAATCGCTGTTTTGGCCAACCAACTACTAGGCGGAGTGAACGCGAGGTTGGTCACAACATGATCTCCTTCTGTGCCCCCGCTTCGGTCCGGCGCAGTTTTTTGTTGGTTTCATCAAGCGCAGCAAGCCAATCGGCTTGCTTCACAATGCCTTTGGTGCGGGTGGATAGGAGGGTGAAGCGGACAGTCTCCAATCTTTGTGGCTGCTCCTTGAGCCATTCCTTGTGCGTAAGATAAGGACCGCCCTGGAGAGCGAGAAATTTCTCGTAAGCATCGTGAGCGCCGGGTTGGCGTCGGGCGACTTTTTGCGTTACGACCTCGGTGTAAAATTGGGCAAGCCCCTCCTTCACCTCAGCATCACTTTTGGAGAAGCCGGCGGTGTCCCAACTGGCACCATCAATGTCGCGACCCAGATGCGTGTAGCCGTGACCGAGTTCGTGGGCAAGGGTGACCGCCGCCAGATCTTCCATGCGAACGTTGATCATTGCAGCAATCAGCGCAATGGGCATCCAATAAATCTCGATCCACGGCGGACGCCCAGGCGGATAAAAGTAGCAACCAAGATAATCGGCCTTAACTTTTTTGATTTCTTCAATAATGGGCGGATTGGCAACAACCTTTTGAAGTTCCGCCGCAATATCGCGCGCGCGTATAATCGCTTCTCCCCCACCATGGGCGACGGCTGGCAAATGGTCCCATTTTTCCAAAGAGGGCCAGTGTTCTAGCAGCCATTCCGTGCCTTCGACGATTCCTCCGAGTTGTCGCAAGCCGCAGATCAACCACCACAACTGCAGGTCAGGATAGCGCATTATTATGTCACCAAATGGCCCGGTAAAACCCTCGCAGACACGGACAGGAATCGAAAAACGCTCCCCTCCTTCGCTCAACCGCAATCCTGTTTCAGCACGGATCTGCTCCCGCAAGGAGGCATTAGCCTGCTTCACTGCGCGCTCAATGCGCTCAAAGGCGTCCTTTGGAATCAGTGGCTTGACGATCTGTGATACGGGCGAGTCCGCATCATGTGTCACACCGTCGAAGATTTGCTGTTCGGCATTTGTGTTCACTCGCCTTTTGGGGTTTGTGGTTCATCGGGACAGATTTGCCTCGCGACCTTTCCAAGCATTTCAATTTTTGTCTTCAAGTCTTCCGCGAACTGGCCCGAGCGAATTGCTTCAAATGCTTCATGCTTCCAATTTCTATATGGTTCTTCCCAATAAGCCCACGCCGGCCAATATTTGTTGGGCGTTTGAGACTGCGAAGGGAAAACATTTTTGAACGCAGCCGAAACCTGCGGTTCAATTAAACATGGTTTAGCATGATCTATCTTCGCAATACCAAAACAAAAATCACCAAAATATCCCTTATCGAAAACGCAGCCAATTTGGAGATTGCACTGCTCAAGTGCACGGGTCGTGAAATAAAAACCGGCGTTTTTATTCTGCAAATCCTTGAGTGGCCCGTGCTTGTTCAACCCCAACCCCCTTGCGATTTCAACAAGCTTTGCATCAAGACGATTGATTAGTTCTGTATAAACAGCCATCTCAGCATTACGTAAAGTGAAGAAAGCCCCGAGGCTCTCCTTGTTACCGACTATTTCGTGAATCAGTTCCTCGTTCATGTGAATGGTGGTGCTTTGGTTGGTTAATTCCTCGATGAGGTGGATATATTGAGTGATGGTTTCGCGCACATTAGGCAGGCACGCCGCAGTTTTGCGGCATTCTTTAAGCCATGACAGGATCTCCCAGGCGTAGGAGATGCACTCGCACTGAATGTTATTCAATTCTTCGTCTGAAAGATTGCTTGGCTTTCGACCATCCAGCGTCAGGTAAAACAAATGCGCATTGGGATCAAACTGCCGATAACGCTTCATCTGATTTTCCTGATCACTAGCGCCAATTTTGTTCTCGATTAAAATCATCGCTCCCATGCCATCCTTGATCACGATGTCGATTCGCCCGCCGGACTTCTCGGTGACTGGGCCGACGTGATATTCCATCTTCATCGTAGCTTTGTCTGATTCCGCATCGAAACCCTGAATATTAAACTGTACTAAAAAAAGGCGTAGGAAAGCTGGTCCCTGACCATGGTGTCCTTTTGGATTCAACAATTCGGCCAACATCGGCGAATGGGTCGTGACCTCAAGTCGACCGATGCCTAAAATTTGGAATATGTTGAAATGCTCACCGGTTGCTCTAGCCAATGCCTCCGTATGGCGTTGATGGGATTCGGTGAATCTCAACAACTCCACCACGCGAGGACTGATTTCAGTGGATTTATCCATTTTAAGAGGTCGTTTTTCACCAAATAAGAAAAGCGCTCATTGCTTGATATGTTCACTCATAAAACCGATCCAAATCAATGTTCTCAGCATTGTGCAAATCTATTTCACCATCGCCCTCGCACACCGGGCATTCCTGTCCCTTGAAGGATTTTTTCCCATCGCATAATGGACACTGTACTTGGTCGAAATTAGATAAATCCAACTCGTTTGCGTAGCGTCGGTCTATTTCACCGTTTCCATGACATACCGGACACTCTTTGCGCTTATACTTCCCAGAACCATTACATAGTTCACACTCAACCTGGCTGAACTCCGACAGGTCTATTTCAGACGCGTAGCGCTTGTCAACTGTCCCAATCCCATCACAGACACGACACTCCTCACCTTTTCGCGTGCCGTTTCCTTTGCACACAGGGCAGCGTGTCTGTTCAAATGGCTGGAGGTCAATCTCGCGAGCGAGACCAATATCCATTGTTCCAAGCCCTCGACACGGAGGGCAATCACGTTTGTTATGGGTTCCAGTATGGTGACAAACCGGACAATCAACCTGTTCAAAGGGGCGAAGATCAATTTCATGCAAAACTCTTTTAGGAACAGTTCCATCACCGCTGCAGACCGGACATCTAGCACGGTTGTGGTCTCCGTTGCCTTTGCATAAGGGACATTTCGATAGCGCCTCGTCGTGCAAATACACATCCGTAGCCAATGAAACCTCTTTTAATACATTCTCAACGGAACTTTCTTCAGTTTTAGGCGGCACCTTGGTAATTTCGACAATACGTTTAAGGTAATTCTCGTAACTCGGAGGCGTCTTAAGTCCTGCAGCACCCTTTTTACTTGCGACAGCATTTACGGATGCAACGATACTTCTCGCCTGGGCCTCCAAGCTTGTCTTAATTCCCAGGAGTTTCGGATTGCGTAGATAACCCAAAACGGCCTCCAACTCGACAATGAGGGTCAAGATCATGCTCACCCCTCGCAATGCTATGCGCCAGTGATTGAGCTGCGTTTCCAGAAGCATGCCCTTCACAACCTTCACTTGTTCGTCAGTAATTTGAGTCGCCACTTTGAAACCGAAATCATATTCAGTATGGTGGTTTGGGCAGGCCCAAATAAGGTTGTGAGGGTGATTGCATTTGCTCTTGGCAACTGCATCAATATGCGCGTCTTCGCCATGTGCGGTATATTCACAAAAGGCACATTTGTGGTGTGCTTCGATCTTAATTTCTCGCTCGATTCCCGCTGGAACGGGTGGCCTTTTTTGACCGGGAGGAATTGGCCATGGCTCCTTTAAAAAGGCATCGAATCCGTCAAGTTGTTCGGCATCGTAAAAAAATTCCCCACCCTTTTCGGTGAAAGGCAACTTACGCTTGGAGTTATGCTTAGGTGCATGCCCAGTGAACCAGCGAAGCAGGCCTGGTGACATTTTCACTCTGATAGCTGCCTCTATTTCTGTAAGTTGTTTGCTCATGCTAGAAAAGGGTTGGCTCCGTACGGGAAGCGGATTGCTTTGACTTTTTAGTCCCTGCCTTCTTTATAACTTTGTCGTGGAGGCCGGCGGCGACTTCCTCGGCGCAGCGGTGGTGGTTGAGGGTGAGGAGGCGGTCGAGGATGGTGCGACGGGCAGTCTCGCTGATGGTGTAGCGCTCGCCTTGCTTGGTGGCGTGGAAGCCGTGGCCCAAGTCCAAATCGCTCCAGCCGTAGGCGACGGCCACGGCCTGATCCATCTCCACATGCAACGCCCGCAGCCGCGCGATATCGGCCGACTGCTCGCCCCGGTCGTGGAAGCGGTTGTAGGTTTTCGTCAACCCTTCTTTGCGCGACAGAGTGATGGTGCGCCTATGTGATTCATATTCATCCCCAGTTTTCTCTAAAACTGGATAATTAGGATTTGCGTTGTGAAGCATCTCCGATGGAAATGGAAATGTATCAAAGCAGGCACTCGGTGTGTAGAGCGGCCTTGTTTCCAGAGATGATCCGTAAAAAAGTGCCCATTCTGTATGGAAATGTGAGCTGATAACCGCGAACTGAGAAAAAAAGGGTAAACAAAAAACTACCAACTTGTTGCTGTAAATTGGACCGTGCGGCACATAAGCAAATGCATGGTATTTGCTCACCTGTGAGACTACTAGCACTCGATTCAGTTGCTTGAGGCGGGCGTAGCTTTCAAGCCGCTTGTCCCAAAACTTCCAGAAGTCCGGTTCGTGGATTTGCTTCGTAATAGTTTCTCGATACGGCTTCACACGCGACTTTAAAATCTCAAGGCACTCGGGATAGCTCGACGCTTTTTCGAAGGTCCAGTCTTGAAAATTGATAACCCAACGACTTGCCGATTGATCCGGTTGTGAGTTCACATCTTCTCCAGTAAGATATGGAAAGAGGACGTCCTGATTTCTAGAATTTGAAGAAATAAGATTCTCACATTCGGCAGAATTGAGTATGAATCCATCCCCGCGCAGCTCGGTTCCCCGAAATGCAATTCCGATATTTGATTTCAACCTTTGCGGATTTCCCAAGACAACACCGCGAGGAGTTAAGAAAGAGGTAATTCCATCGACAGGCTTATCATCCAATACACATGTCCCTAACCAATTTCCCCGCGTGACGCAGACCACTGAGACCGTAAGGTTGGCAGTGCCGGGCCACTTATACGAAGGCACAGCCCAAAAAATGTTCATCCCTTGCCTTTGAAAACTGTCTAAACCAACTTCTCGCGTCTCTCCTTGTCCGATGCTGTTCGTGGCGAGAAGTCCGAAACACCCTTTTCCATGGACAAGGCTTGCGGCACGCACAAAGAAATACGTGCACAAGTCAATTTTCCCTTTGACTCCATCGACGATAACAATTGCCAGATATTGTCTGTAATCATCACCAAACACGCCGGAAATCTTAAAGTTTCCCATGAAAGGCGGGTTGCCGACGAAGGCGTCGAATCCACCGAGAGCGAATACTTCCGGAAATTCCACCGGCCAGTGAAACGGGCGGCGTCCGGGCAAGACTTCGCGAGCGACACGCAACAACTCTGACTTTGGATTTGAGATTTCAACACGCGCGTCTGCGTCGCGCTTCATCAACAGTTGCACTTTCTCGGCTTCCTCGGCCCGTTCCTCCTCGTAGGTTTCGCCGTCGAGGCCACGCATTTCAAAAGCAATAAGGCAGTCTGCCAACGCCTTCACTTTCGCGGTAGCGGTTTCGGCGGCGTTGTTCAGGCGGCTCTTAGTTTCAATCTGCGAGTATTCATTAGATGGCAGGTCTTCAAGTTCACGACGTTTCTGGCTGGCTTCCTCCACGTAACGGAACAGATTGGCAGTGGCGAAAGTAATCTGCTGTTCGCCGGCACGGAGACTGAAATTTTCGATCTGCTTGAGCGAACTGACGCCGAGGAGGGAATCGCCGCACTTGAGCGCGTGGTCGAGAAAACTGAACGGTCGCCCCTTCATCATCGTGACAAGCCACAAGCTAAGTTTAGCCAGCTCAACCGCCATTGGGTTAATGTCCACGCCATAGAGGCTACGACTGGCGATGAGACGGCGCGCAATGAGTACGCGCTCAGCCAGATCGCGTGGTAACAATTCAGCGTTGCCAGCCTGTTGCAACACTTCGCCCTCAATGGAGACCATCTGCCCTGATTTTTCCGCCACATCCCACGCCTCAATGAGCCGGTCGCTTAGCCAGCGACAGGTCTGCACGAGGAACGCGCCGGAACCCATCGCCATGTCACAAACCTTTAGCGCCAGAATCTCGCGCGGGGATTTTAATTTCCATTCCGTCTGTGGCTTACCTTCCGCCGGGCCGACATAGACGAGCGGTTCAAGCGTATGCTGTACGATGGGTTCGGTGAGTGACTTGGGCGTGTAGTGCGTGCCCGTCTCGCGCCGCCCCGCACCCAGCGTGACAATGAACGCATTCTCCCGATACGCGAGTGGGTCGCCCCAATTGTCCGTGCGGAGCAATAATGAGAACGGCTTGATACGATCCGCGAGCGCCAGGTCGCTGCCGCACGCGAGCAGGACGCGATGATACAGCGGTTCGTCCACCGGCTTTTTGAGTGCGCTCTTCAAGCCCGATTCGGACCGCCCAGTTTTTTCCAGCAGGTAGGCGAGCAATTTGATGTCGCCTGCCGCATTCGCCGCTTCCAATTCGCCCAGCGGCACGTTGGGATTGATTGCCTTCTGCGAACCGATGAGGCCGAGCGTGGTCTCCGGCACACGCTTGACGGTGCGTTCGAGCAAGCCTTCATAGACGTGGCCGATCTGTTCCACGTCCAGCGCTTCATACGAGAGCAGCAGCGCGCCGGTGCGATGCTCCAACACCTGCAAAGCGGTGAGCAACATGAGCACCGTGCGATTATCAATCGGCAACGGCTGCGACAAGGTGTCCCGCCAACTCGTGCCGGTGGCACGGCCTTCGAGAAACGGAAAACGGTCGGGATCAAACAGGGAGCCACCGAGCGGAGGCAAGCGCAGCGTCTCGTGCTCAATGCCGCCATACACGGCACGGAACACGGCGAGCAGCCGCGACCACGCATCATGCCGACGTTCCAAGACCTCATCGCCAAGACGTTCCTTGTCTTCGCGCAATTTGGCACGCAGAGTGGAGACAGCGTAATGCTGGTCGTAAATGGGTTCGCCGAGCAGCAGAAGTTTCCGTTCCTCGGCGCAAAGCAAGACGACTAGCCGCATCATGACGGTAAGGCCTGCCTCGTAAAGTTGCGCGGGCGTAACGTCCTTCAAAAGCTGGCGGTCGCGATCCAAATCGGCCCGATCCAAAGCCTGCACCAACACTTCGACGGCGCGGCGGACTTGCTCGCCGAGCGTGTCGGTGACTTCGTTCTGGTGTTCCAGCGAACGCAGAAAGAGCGAATCGAGATTCGATTCCGCCGGACCAAAGCAGCGACGCACTTCCAGCAACGAAACGAACGCCTGCAAGGTGACGGTTTCTTGCTGCCAGATGCGGGCATACCAAGTGCCAAGGCTCGACCCACCCTCGGCTGGCACGCTGACGAGCGTCCATTGTTCGCCATCGGTAACGAGACCCACGCGTACGCCGGTGTCACGACAGAGCAATATCATGCGCTCAATGGGCGAGGCTGCCCATATCTCACCGGCCAAAGGCGCGGAGAGGTCGGTGTCTGGCGCGTAGCGGGCGATGAGCAACCGGGCCTTGTCGCCGGACAGCACGGCAAAATCCGGCTTCACCTCGGCGCCCGTAAGCGGCTCGCGATAGGTAAGTGTAGCGGGAAGTTGACCCGTGGATTTGAGAACGCTCGGCTCGTATTCGAGCAACTCCTCCAGCACGAGACGCACCCACTCTTGATGCAAGGCGGCAAGTTGGGGATCAGCTTCATCCACGGCTTCACGCCACTCGTCGTAAGCGCTACGAACCCGTTGACGTTTTCGCGTCTCGACTTTTTCCAAGCCTTGCGGGAACGCCTCATCCAGCACACCGACTGCGAGGAATGGCCCGGTCTTTTCAACCAGATTCAGCCAATCTATGTTCTGGGCGGCGCTCATGCTCCGAAAATTCCATTTTCTGCAAGGAACGCTGGCTCAAACGTTCTGCCAGCTTCCATACCAGCGATAATAAAATCCAAATTCTTGATCCATTTTATCAGAAAACCCGAGTTGCGATTCGCAGGTGTCAAATGAAGAACCAACAAACTGCGAAGAGTTTCACGGGCATAGGCGACGAGGCGCTCTGCTTGGCTGGGATGGATTGATTTTCCAGAGTGAACAAAACTGCTGCGAGCGTCATATAGTTTACGAAGCTCACGCTCCGCCTCGGAAAAATTCGGCGCTAGACGTAAAAACGCAAGTGCCGCCGTTCTCGTGCAAATAGCCTCAGAAGTCGCATTTTTCTCAGAAAACAAATTTTCCAAACAAATCGTCGCATACAAGGCGGCATCGTCAGGCCGTTGGTTTTCCAGGAATCTTTTCGCCTGCTGACAAAAATTGGCGCAAACGAGCGATGCCCGGCCCAATTCGGAATCGCCGATTTCGGCAAGATGATACATTTTACAATGCGCAAGATAGCGGGAGAAGCTTTCGGAATCCGGCCCCGGCTGATTCAAAGTCACACCACCCACTTCGGGGACAACATAACCGCCCGGAACTCGAGAACATTCCAAGTATATCGTGATGCGGTTGGCAAATTTCCCCAAATCCCCTTTAATGTTTTGGACATCCAAGAAGTCGGCTCCAAAAGGAGCGCATAGCACTTGCGTGCGCTCAAGGTGATCCCACATGTATTCAAAATGCTGCCGCGATATTCTCTCAAAATAATTTAAAAGAAGACCCCTCCAAACCTGGCTTTCTGCGAACAATCCGCTGTCATATCCAAGCTTTAAAAAGTCAATAACTACATGCCTGAAACAAGGACTTTGTAGGGTAAAACGGCCTTTGAGTTCTTGGCCATACAATTGTGCAAAGTCTGACCGGGCACGGTTGCTGCGGGATGTGAGTACTGCTAGATCAATTTCGCCAAGACGATACCCTTCGAAGTTTACAGGCTTTGCTATTGCTGAATTAGGCAGCACGAAATAATGCGAGACTTCAGCCTTGTGGAAACGCGCTAGCGCATCTTCTAAACATTTAGCGCGTTCCGCCCCGGTTGATGCCGCACCAATAATACACCCGAGGACGGCATCAGCTACAGGCTCGCTAGCCACGTGATTGGCTTCACGGAGAAGTTGAAGGATTTTCTGACGAAATCCAGTCAACGACATCTGCGTTGGCGACTTTTGATGAAGTCGAACCGCAGGCTTAAAAAATCTTTCGCCAGAAGCTTTGACGGATGGGCGTTCTGCCCAAAGCTCCGTTACTTGGGCGTATTCATTCTCAGCCTTAAAGGTGAGTGAATCCAAAAAAGCGATGAATGCTTCAGGCAACTTATTGTTCATTGGCCCCCTTCTGGACACCACTGCCCGCACCCGATGGCAGAATGAAAGTGACGGCGACCGGGAATGTGCGGTGCGCCAAATCCGCGTAACGGCGTTCGATGGAAACAATTTCCTGTTCGCGTTCATCAGGAATGCGGGCGAGACGGGCGTGAAGCGCATCCACATCGCGCCGCAATTGCATCCGTTCATTCTCCGGCCAAAAACCCAATTCCTGTTGGACAACCTTTGAGGAAGCCTCAATTTCAGTGCGAAGTGCCTTAGCGAGTTCGTTGAGCAAACCAGCGATGTCAGCAATGTCGGCGAGCTTGCGACGTTCCAACGTACTTTTAAGAAATTTCAAGCGGTCGTCGGAGCGGACCTCAGTTGTGGCGCGGATAGATTTTTGCGCCCGGTCAAACCGTTCACGCAACATGGCGAACGTGGTGGCATCGGGCTTAAGCGGCAGGGATTTTTCCAGGAGCAACTCAAGGCGGCCGACCTGAATGATGCGCGCGAACCCTTCCGGTTTCAATTCGCCGCCGGAAATGGTGAGTTCCTCGTGCAGCCGGTTTTGACTACCACCAGTGACAACGAGACGCGAAGAAACGGCAACCACGGGATGTTCCAAGGAGGGGTCTGCCGAACGCCGCACTGTGACGCGGTGCATCGTCTTACGATCATCTAGCGCCCAAACTTCGGCGCGCAGAATCCGCAAGCACATTTGCACGAGGCGATGATTCAAGTGTGCGAGCACCACATCATCTCGACCTTTGGCGACATCGTGATCAAAGGTGATTGGGCGGCGCTTGTGGGTGTGCGGATGATTCAGGCCGGCGGTCGCGCGCTGCCATGAACCGGCGAGCTGCGGCACTTCAAAAACCGAGCTCGCGGACGCATTAGGCCACGGGATCGGTTTCAACGGCGGCTTCTCGGCCAATTCCATGGCGACCTGAACGGCGCGCGCAATGCGGTCGGGGGACAGATGAAAATCATTACGCGCCTCAAGTAAGCGTTCGTGGAGCTTGGCGATTTTTTCCTGAAGCTTGCGTTCGGCGACAATAAAGCGCCGGGCCTTGGCCGCCTTCGCCTCAGCATCGCGCGTGTCGAGCTGGGTGCGCTGGCCAGACATGGCCTCCTGAATCTGGTGCGCGATGACCGGGCCAACGCTGCCAAGGTCTTCACGGATGGCCTCGACCTTCACGACAGCGCGCATGAGGTATTCATGGTCGCCTTCGAGGTCCCCGACTTTTGCGTCAGGATCGGTAGCGCCACTGGAAAATCCTTTGCCCACAGGATGCCAGACGAACGGCGTCTTTGTCTGGCCGTGACGATCAATGCGGCCGTTGCGCTGCTCCATTACGTTTGGATTCCAGGGAATCTCGATGTGGATGAGATAATTGCAGTGATTCTGGAGATCAATGCCCTCGGATGCGGCATCGGTCGCAAGCAGGATGCGAACGGGTGAAACATCCGACGCGGCCTGAAACGCGGCGGTGACACGGGCCCGTTCTTCGGGATCCAGACTACCGTGAAGTTCCGCGAGTCGTTCGCCTCCATAGCCGTGCTGCGTAAGGATCTCGAACAGCCAGCCGTGGGTGGCGCGGTATTCCGTGAACAAGATGACACGGGCGCCATTCCATTTGCCGCCGGGACGCACATATTCCTCCAGCCATGCGAGAATGGCCTTGGCCTTGGAATCAGGACGGCTTTTCGCCACTTCGGCCCAAGTGGAAAGTCGTTGCAATAACATCTTCTGATCGGCGTTTAGTTCGGTGGCGACGGCGCCCGCCTCGGCGACTGCCTCGCCAATGGCCTGCTCTAGATTTTCGTCGCTGGCGTATTCCTCCTCCACCTTGCTGATGGCCTTGCGCAGAATGCGGTCATCCAAGTCCGATGCCTCCGCTTTCTTGCCACGACCAGCGAGACTTTCGCGGTGCTTGTCGAGAGTTATGGCAAAGGCCCGGGGCGAGGAAAACAGCCGCTTCTTCAAAAGTAGCGTGATAAATTGGCCACCGAATTCGCGCTTCGTGCCCGCCACCAGCTTGGTCAGGCTCTCGGCATACTGACGGAGCAATTTGTGGGCTTCGCGCTCCTCGGCGGTGTAATCCACCTCCAGCGGCTTGATCTCGCGCTTGGGATAAATCGGTTTGCCGGCTACGTCCACCAAATCCGTTTTGAGGCGGCGGACCATTACGCGCTGGAGCTGCTTCTCCTCTGGCATGACATTCCTCGCGAACCGCTGGTCATCAAGTAACTCCAGCAACGCGGTGAATGATTCCTGATAGCCGTTGTGCGGGGTGGCGCTCAAGAAAATGTGATGCTCGAAGTGGGGCGCGATCCGACGGATAAGACTGCTGCGCTGGCTCTCCAGCGTGTAGCGCGTAGCCATGGCCGGCGCGACGTTGTGCGCCTCGTCCACGACAAGGATATCGAACTTTCGCGGATAGGTGATGTGCGGTGGGAGAACATCCTTGATCAGGCGCAATGCCTCGCCAGACTTCATCCAGTCCATTGAAGATATGAGGCGTGGGAAGGAAGTCCAAGGGTTTGCGTGGATGCCTTGTTCGCGTCGCAGGCCCTTGAGATATTCCGTGTCCACGATGCGGAATTCGAGACCAAATTTCTCCTGCATCTCCACTTGCCATTTCAGTTGCAGCGACGACGGGCAAACGACCAGCACGGAGCGAGCGCGATGGCGCACGAGCAATTCCTGGATGACCAACCCAGCCTCGATGGTCTTGCCAAGGCCTACGTCATCGGCGATGAGCAGGTTGACGCGCGCCATGTCAATCGCGCGCACGACGGGATCAAGCTGATAGCTTTCGATGGAAGCTCCGCTGCGGAACGGAGATTGAAGAAAGCCCCGGTCGGCATTCGTCGCCGCTCCCCAGCGCACCGCATCTAGAAACGCTTCGAGACGCGAGGCGTCATCGCACCCAGATATCGCGGGCAGCCCAGCGCGATCCAAAACACGCGCGCCCGGCTCTAACTGCCAGATAACCTCCAGATTTTCACCAAGCGAATCCTCATCCACGGACACGAGGCTGACCAAGCCCTGGCGCGCGGTGGCGAAGAGTTCACGGAACGCGGAGGTTCCGACATCGTCCACAATCCACTGCCGACGACGAACCTCGACCAACTGGCCTCGTTCCGGGAACGCCCCGCCGTTTTGCAGTGCGGAGGATGAAACGGTGTCGGGATTGCTCATGATCCAATTGAATCAGCGTCGTGAGGCCTCGCGAGCGGCTTTCTTCCTGCCCTGCGATTCATAAGCTTGAATATGTGCGATCAGGCTGCGGCCAATCGCCTGACCCAACTTGACAGGCACTGCATTGCCGATGAGGCGTCCAAGGGTTTTGAAATGGATGGCTTGGCCAGGTTTCACGAATCGGTAAGCCTTGGGAAAACTTTGGATAATTGCTCCTTCGCGGAGAGAAATCGCCCGATCCTGTTCGGGATGGCCAAAGCGGCCATTTCCGAACCCGAAGAACTGTGTAGTCATAGTAGGAGCTGGGCTATCCCAAACCATTCGCCCATATACGCTCGGATAAGTCTTCCCGCTGTGTTTCCGATGACAAGCCGCAACCAGTTTCACATTCCAATCACGCCAAGTCCCCCCAGGGATAGAAGCGCGGATGCGACGCAGATTGGTGGGGGAAAGCGTCGCGGACTGATGCAAGGAATCGTGCGGATGTTCGCCGCCGGCTGTCAAAGCCGGAAGTCCTGAAATGGCCTGCCTGACGGTACGTGGATTCTTTGAATGAGTCGCTGGGATGAGATCAATCGGCCCAAGTTTGGAGGCCAGAAGGACCAGACGTTCGCGCTGTTGGGGCACACCATAATCAGCAGACTTCACCACCTTGTATGAGACATTGTACTTCGCGGCTTCTAACGCAGAGACGAATTTGACGAAGATGGATTGTTCGGCGAGACGGGGCACGTTTTCCATTGTTATCAATTCCGGTTTCGTTAAAATGGCAAGTCGTTGAAATTGAGCGAGGAGGTTCCACCGGCCATCGGTTTTATCTGTTTTCCCTTGGCTATAGAGGGAAAACGGCTGACAAGGAGCACAGCCAGCGAGAAGCGAATAGCAGTTGCCACACCATTCCTGTGTGAGATCTCGCGGAGTCAAATCGTGGACAGATTTGCGTAAGAAACGGGTCCGATTGTTGAACGAAAATGGATATTCGCAAGCGGGGTCCAAATCGATACCGAGACGGACATCAATGCCAGCCGACATCAATCCTCGGGTAAGCCCACCAGCCCCGCAAAATAAATCAATTGCCCGAATACCATTCATCGTTTGCGTAATTTTGTCGTTTTTTCCCAAATCGGCGGGCAGTGGCCAATGCCGCTCAGCGGCAAGCCTCCTGACTCGCTTAAGATTTACATTGGTAGTACAAGAAATGCGATTGCGGTGCAATCAAAGGTGTTACTACGCTATTTTCCTCACAGAACAAGATTCGATTATGCCTTCACCGGATTACCAACTCTTAAATCACCCCAACCCCAATGAAAAGCACGATTACCCGGGAAGAACTTTATGAAGCGGTCTGGTCGAAATCACTCCAGACCCTGGCCAAGGAATGGAACACGACCTATGTCCGCCTGGTACAGGCATGCCAGGAGTTGGATGTCCCACGACCAGGACCAGGCCATTGGCAATTGATCGCACGCGGGCGTGTGATCGAAAAGGAGCCTCTGCCGGAAAGGAAGCAAGCCAGGCCAAACGAATTTGTGCTAATGCCGCCTAAGCACTCGAAGAGGCAAAAGGCTGCATCATCGACACCAGCCATAACATCGGGAGAGAACATTCAAGCTAACCAACCATCGCAGCCAACAGAGCCAGATCCCAAAGAAATTAAAAAATCCAATGCGGAAGATTTGTTGATTGTTGCAGAACGGGCCGTTCTCGACATGCTCCGTCAAGCACCCAAAATTGATTTTTGGAAAGACAGCATTTCCGAGGTTGCCAACTTATACGGGCTGTCGCGTTGGATAGGGCAGAAAAAAGAGGCTCAGTTTACCGAAGGTCAGATCCTACGGGCAATCAAGCATGTGCCAAAGGATTTCCAAAGCTTCCGAGTTCACGTCAAAGAAACGCCCGATAAATATCGCCCGTCTGTGACGAACATTTCGATTGAGATCATTTTACGCGATGGTTGCGAATGGAAGGACGCCTGGGAGGAGGCTTGGTCCTTTCATGAGATGCCGAATCCACATTGCTTGACCGACAATGCCCTTCGGTTGCTTAAATGGGCTCAAGGACCCAAAAATACTGGCACCTTGATTGACTGGAAAAAGGTCGGTGCCCAAGCTGGACTTCGCAAGAATTACTACCATATAAACGACCACTTGACAGAAATCCGGCTAAAGGCAGACCCAAATATTCAATGGGAAAACGGGCCGAACGGCGGCTGGCATGGCCAATTGCGGATTTGGTTTGAACCGAGCGGTTCACAGTTTTATCATTACGGCCCTTTGAACCCGCCCTTGGGATTCAAAGTATTTGAACCAGAACATGCTGAGCTGGAGCGGTTTAAGAATTGGCTGTATGAGGAGATTTTGAAGCCTGGATTTCCATCCGCAAAACAAAGCGTCGGCATCTTCGATATTTGCGACCGCAAGACGCTAAGCAAGTCATTTGGAAAACGCCCGCCGCATTATGAACGCCATTGGTCGCCATCTGAATTTTTCGAGCTGCTGCGCTTGGTCGATGGAATCGAGATCCGATACAACTTCGCAGATGGCTTTGGCCCGTGGCTGGTGGTGTGTCAACTCGAAGAGGGCATAACTTGGGGAGACGTAAAAGCGCGATTGATCGCCAGGGCCCAAGAAATACCTCTGGAGAAAAGATATAACCTCAGCGCAGACGCCCGGGCCTTGCTGCAATGGATTCTGGAATTAAGAAAAGATGAATTTTTGCTTCAAATGACTCCCGCTGTAGAGGAACACCTTGATACTGAGATTGGAATTCAGGCACAACGGGACGAAGAAAACACAAAGGCATACTTGGAGCTTTTGGTGGAAGAAATCAATCAAAGGACGGAATTTAGATTACGGACGATTGCCTGGCACAAATATGGGGGGAGCGCGACGCGTATTCTGTTTCAAACCAAGGAGACGGATTTGGACAGTGTCGTGCGAGCGGTTCAAATATTAGGTTTAAAGCACAACAAGCTTTTAGATGTTTCCCGGGTCAAAACGGCGATTGATGGATTGCTCAATTGATATCACAAAGAGGTAGACTCAATCCCAACCAGACCACCTTACTTGCCAAGCAGAGCGTCCCAATCACAGCCCAACGCCCTGTGAATGCGCGCGGCCGTTGTTATCAGTATATTTGTTTCCCCGGCCTCAATCTTCTGGATGGTGCGACTGTTTAATTCCACCAACTCCGCGAGTCGTTCTTGCGTAAGATTTTTACGAAGGCGCTCTCGTCGAACATTGGCGCCAAAACTCTTTATCTGGCTCTTTATCTGCGCGGCTTGCTTTGGTGTTAATGGCACGCCCTATTGGGGCGCATTTGGCGCTTGACGACCACGGCACAACAGGGCGTAAATGCTGATATAACATTTTGGCCTGCCATATTATGAACTCACCAACCCAAAAATTTGAACCAGGGGGATATGAGAAGCCGCCCGAGTCCCGTTCGATACTTTCATTTGTTGCCAGAATCGTTACTCGGCCTTTCCCGCCAGCATACAATTTTGTCGATGTTCGTCCTCTAGTACTATCCCGACTCACTTGAAAACAAACTGCTCCCTAAGAGCGATAATCGGCAAACCGAGCCTCTACCATCTTCTTTATGCATCCAATCCAGGTTCTTGCTCTCGTGCGAGTAGGCATACGCGCTGTCACAAGACTCCCAAGTGTGATCGCAGATATACCACGGTCAGTTGTAAAAACGTTGAACAGCCCGCCACGCAAAGAAAGTGAAATGGAAATTGCTGATGCCACTGCACATAGAATCAATGAACAAACACAAATGAAGGAAAAGAGATCCTGCCGCCTTCCAGAGGATCAGATCAGCCGAGAAACTCGTGCCGCATATGCGAAAGGCATGCGTTACTGGAATGGAGGGTTTTTGACCAAACAGAATAAAGAACAAGCTATCAAATGGATCGGGATTGCAGCACGAGGAGGGCTCGCAGATGCGGTGACGATGGCTCGAATGCACGGCATCGAGTTTTGAATCCATCAAAAGCGTGAACCCTCCTGTGCAATCGACTCGAAAGGGGAAAACATTTTTGTTCGGAATGGTATTCGGCTTGGCTATTTATTTTTTATATAATTGGCTCTGTCCGGATGAAACAACTCTCCTCGGAGTGGGGTGGGCACTTTTCGCGCCGCAATTCCTTGCGCTGTGGATCCTTCATGCCACACATCTATCTGACACTGCCGTCGTGGTATGGTGCTATGTCGTCATTGCGTTGTTTTATGGCTACATATTTCTCAGCTTCCGCCTATCACCTCGATCGGCTTTTGGCGGGTTTGTAGTCGGTGGGTTGGGATTTGTCGCTTTCCTCTGCATCATCTACTGCAACAACGACCTGCCGCAATTGATACAGCACATAAGTGAGTTTGCTTTTTGGCCTGCGTACAGGGTTAACGATGTCCTGATGAATTATGCTGAGCCTCCAATTGTTAGAATTCCACTTGAATTTCTGATCCAGGCGCTTTGGATTTCCGCTATTTTCAGCGGAATTCACACCTTCTTCGATCTCTTTAAATCGGTCAAGCCGGTCACCAACAATTCCAGCCAGACCTTCGTTGCCGATGCAGGAATTACCGTACCAGAAGGAGTTATGCCTGTAGACAACATGCCTCCGTGCTCAAATATCGAACAGCAGTCGAGCATCGGTTGGTATGTGGGAGTTTGCACAAATACAACCGTTGGTCTGTCGGCAAACCTACTTCTTGCAATTCACAGCACATCTGGCTCTTCCCTCCACGGGGACCTGAGGCTGTCCGGCGATCTCAAAGGAGATGGACCCATTCATGGTACTATCAACAGCAGCGGAACATTCGCTTTCACGACATGCATACCCGCTTCTCAAATAATTATTGAATGGAACGGCTGTATTTCCGACCGCGAAATCACTGGGACGTATATCGTTACCTGCGACCTGGCTGACGTGCCTTCTAATTTGCGCCGTCAATCCGGTGTATGGTCATGTTTGTATGTCCAATCGATCGTTAATCCAGATCCTAGTCGGAGTAATTTTGTATGGGTGTATAACGATAAATATTTAGCGGGGCCGATTTCCAAAGCAAAATTTATGCAGCAAATTGCGGCAAAAGAATGGCCGCCAAAGGCTTATGTAGCATTCGATAATTGCACGTCATGGACAACCATCGAACAATATCTGGAAAAGTTGCAGGCAAATGAGCCAAGTGGGAATTGACCACTCCTGGATTGATTAACAGAGGATACTCATCACCTCACAAAGAAAACCTCGACGTTCATTTGTGGGCAGACCTTGACACCCCTCGCGGCGTTTGAGACAACAGGTTTGGTTCAGCCAAAGTTTCAATTTTTAGCGACGGTTAAGGTCATCGATTCATGGATCAATAGTTTCGATATATGCCAAAAGATTTAAGCCCTATCCAAACCATTGTCGTGGTGCTGATGGAAAATCGCTCGTTCGACCATATGTTGGGCTACCGAAATCTCGCACCCCTGAATATCGCTGTGGATGGCCAACAGGATGACCCCGCATGGAAAAATCAGGTTGCCAATTTTGACAAGAGTGGACAGGTGGTTGAGCCATTTCACCATAATAACCCCTATTCCTTACCGAAAAACTTTGATCCGCCCCACCAGCGGACGGATGTGACAGCTCATCTCGGAGTATTCAAGGGCGGCAAATATCCGATGGATGGGTTTGTAAGCAACATTCCCGACAAGGTTTCCACTGTGCCGGATGAGCGCAGGCTGGTCATGGGGTTCTTCGGCGCTGACGAGGTGCCGATGACGGATTTTCTGGCGAATAATTTCACGATCTGCAATCGCTGGTTTAGTTCGCTCCCGTCGGGCACGCAACCGAACCGGTTGATGGCAATGAGCGGGATGACGAGAATTGATTCAAACGCGCTGCCGCTGCCACCTCAGGACTTGGTTTATGACTGGCTGGATGCGAACGGCATCAGTTGGTGCGTATATCACCAAGGGCTACCCTTTTTTGCAATGATGTTGAAATGGATACCGCGGATGTTGTTGAGCGACAATTTTCGCTCGTTCAGCCAGTTTGAGAAGGATATGACAAATACGCCGCCGGCCAAGCGGCCCAAAGTTATCTTCATTGAGCCGGCTTATGGGGACAGTCCCCATGTGGGCCGCTGCACGGATGACCACGCGCCGTCCGGCGTGAGTGACGGCCAGGAATTTCTGATGCAGGTCTACAATGCCGTGATAGCAAGCCCTTCCTTTTGGAAGAGTTCAGTCACAATAGTAACCTATGATGAACACGGCGGATTCTTTGATCATGTTTCGCCGCCGATGGTTCCCACGGACCCGCCTGCTACAGACAAGTATGATGCTTTCAAATCATTGGGTGTTCGGGTGCCAGCATATATCATCTCGCCATTTGTCAAAAAAGGCGGGGTGGTCTCAGACGTGTTTGATCATACGTCGATACTAAAGTTTATCGCAGAACGGTTCGGTCCCGGCGGTTCTTATTCAAAAGATGTGGATGCGCGCGCGGTGGAAAGCGTCTCGACGGCTCTGGATTTCTCCGCGCCGATCACTTTTCCTCCATCCGGTCCGCATATGGATGCCTATATTAATGCGGTTCCGCGCCCGGATCCATTGGTGGTGGAAATCCCGCCGCCGGATACTGAATTGAGGACTGGTTTCCGGCAAGCGGTCGATGAGATGAAGCGGCAGGGCGCCGGCCCGGATCATCCCAAATTTGGGGCTATCCTCAGCCAAGTGCCCCCGTTATAAAAACCAGTTGCCCAAGATGAAAACAAAATTGCGCATCATCCCCTTGATTTTCGTTTCCCTGCTCGTTCTGGCATCCAGCGGCTGTTTTCTTAAACCGATACCACATAGTGATTATCGACTGATACATGAAGCGGCGGGAAATTGTGACGCGGCAACGGTAGGGCAAATTCTTTCCACAAATACGGCGTCTTTGAACATAAGAAACGACAGTGGTCGTGGCCCGCTGCATGTCGCAGCCGCACGTTGTTGCACAAATGTGATGGACTTGCTTGTCAAGCAGGGGGCAAAGCTTGAGCTTCAGGGTCAAGATGGTGAAACGCCCTTGCACGTTGCGGCACAAGAGGATTGTGTGGAAGCGGTACGTTTGTTGGTTAACAGCGGGGCGAAAATAAATGCACGCGATAAGGAAGGTCATACGCCGTTGAAACGGGCGATAGATTATGGAGCAAAAGACACGGCGGACCTGTTGCGCACGCTGGGAGCAAAAGAATAGGCGCATAGGCATGCCCAAATGTCTAATCACCCTGCTGTTGGCGCTCCCCTTCGGTTCACGCTTGGACCAGGGCCTGCACCCAAACCGCGATGATCTGCAAACGACATCGATCCAATCATATATTGTCGCCGTGGATTACATTAACCTTGACGTCACAAGTGCCGGATAGTTCCCTTTCCCACAAGTTCACGCATAACCACAACGCAGTCATTCTGAGTCGGCCTAGGGAATTCCACTGCTAAAGATTGGGCTTAATTTATGATGACTATCACCAGGAGATTTTTTCTTGTAGCTTTGTTCGCCAGTTCAATTCTGTTGATGGGAGGGTGCGCGTCAACGCAATACGGTCGAGTCGATCTTTCTCGATTGTCCAACGATCAACTAATCCAAGAACTGGCAAGCGCGGAGCGCGAACTCGGTATTCAGACTGATTATCGCACGGCTTTGCTGGCGATTGATACCAGTCCCAGACCGGTTGTCACGAGTGCCACCACGACCTATTCCGGGAATTTCAATGCACAATACAATAGCGCAAATCGCATGCTATATGGAAGTTTCAACGGAAGCGGCTATACCACTTATCAGTCAATAGACGCAAACGCAGGTGCCCGGTTCGGTCAGACGATCGCATTGATCGTCAACGCCTCGAACGCCAACAAACTGGAAAATAGGCGCAAGGCTGTTCTGATCGAAATATCGCACCGTCAAAACGTACGGGCGAATATAGAACGCATTACGGGACAATTTCTGTTAGCTCATCCTGATATCGCAGCGAACCGTGATTTGCTCATTGGATGTCTTCTGATCACCCAACATCAAACAGCAGATCCGCTAGAACAACTTCAGACAGCGGGAGAAATGATGAATTCTCTTCCAAAGAATCGCTGGATCGGGTGGGTGGAGGCGCACGGCATCCCGAATCATCCATATGGCGTTGTCGTGGGCACCTATTCTATCGATACGTCATGGAATGGTGATGTATTGACGGGCGAAGGGAAGGCAAGTGACGGTTCAGAAATGAATTTGACCGCGCATAGAACCCAAGATGGATTGCTTGAAGGCACCATCCAGAGTCAAACGATGGAAGCCAAGTTTTTCGGTCGGATGACAGACACCGCACTTTGCGTGGATTACAAGGGCAAAGAGGGCGATCAGCTAATTCGAGGAATTACGTGGGCGTACCGGCGGGTGGAGACGAACGATTTAAGATCGTCATCCATTTCCGTTGCTCGTACTCAAACTGCGATTTTCTCGGGCCATTATACCGGGAATGGTAAAACCACAAGCAACGGAGTGGAACAACCTTATCGAATCGTGTTAGATATTTTTGATTCTGGCAAGATCGCCTTCACGTGCCTGGCCACGATTAACGACAAAGAGGTCATAGTCACTGGAACTGGCTCTGTCGATGCAGCGGGAAATATCACTGTCCAGAATGAATTTGGCGATGTAGGTCATGGAACCATTTCTGGCAACATTTTGAAAGCAGGCGGGGAAAGTTCCGATGGTTCTGTCAGATCTCTTTTTACCGCGTCAAAACAATGACAATCGCCCTAGATCAACGCTTCTTAACCAGCCGGACGTAAGGGGTTTAATGATTGACTGGCCGTTTGGAAAGGGCTTCATTTCGTTTCAACACTTATGAAAAAACTATCTTGGTGTCTTCTGATCGCCGGACTTGCAGGCGGCTGTGCTACCGGCGGAAATGAGGAAAGGGGGAAACAAGACTACGTTCAGATTGAGTCAAGTGATCCGGGTGTGAGAATTGAAGCAAATGGGGATTACATCGGCACTGCACCACTGACTTTGAAGATTTTTGGGGACAAAGATGGGACATTTCACAATTTCGGCAGTAAGGAATATACCATTATAGCATATCCAAAGAATCCGACCGAACATCAGCAATCAAAAATCTTTTATACCGGCGGCTGGTGGTCACGTGAAGATCAAATACCCAAGAAAATCTATTTTGACATGAACGCAACCGACCGAATATCTGACCGAATATCCGAATGAAAACGTTTATCCTGACCCTTACGGCAATTTTACTGTTTACGGGGGCGGTATGCGCCGCTGAAACCAACAGCTGGGAATACGCCACCATCCGATGGGGTGGGCGTGACAATACCCAAGTAATATTGCCTGGCGGAAAAGTTAAATTTATGGGCGATGAGATTCGTTCCTTCACCAAACCTGAAAAGGCAGATGATCGTTCGTTTTACATGAATGTGATAATGAACAAGCTGGCGGATGAAGGATTTGAATTCGCGGGGATGACGAGCGACGAGGTTGTAATGAAGCGAGCCAAGGTTAAAAAATAATTCCTCAAAACCACATCCGTTACCTCTCAATGGAACCCAGCTTTAGAGGGGAAAAGCGTCCCGTGTATCCAGTGTGCCAAGTCGGCCCGCCAGTATGCAGAAAGGTGACTCACTTGAGAAGACCAGCCACGAAATGGAAATTTCTTATCAGCAGAAAAGAGCATTCCAATCAATCCAGTATCGCCTTCGCCATTTTCCCGGATATTGATGCGTTGAGGCGGCCCTAACTCGGTTCGCAGTCCCAAATTCTGGATCTCTCGGGTTACACGAGGAGTCGAGCGTCCGTGAACTAGTCCTTCACGTTCTTGGTATCAATTGAAAAATGGGCGCAGCATCCCAGAGCGGATTCGACATCTACCGAGCCAACCGACTTCAATTGTTGCCGATATAATCTTTGCCTTTGGGCTCCATGGTCAGGGCGAAGTGATTAGTCTGGCCGGGCGAATACTGGGTGCGGATATGCCGGTCACGCCAGCCTTTTAGATCTTGCAGCGGAACTTGGTAGTCGGAATCTTCCACCTCGATTCCCCGGTCGGAGGCTGGCAGGTTGCGGATGACGGCGAGACCGCGGGCATCCGTAATAGCATTATAGGGAACATCCGGCAGGGGGATCATGGCGCGGAACGGGGCTTCGCTGGATTTTGCCATGTTTCCAAATATGCCGTTCATTCGTACGACGTTGGGATTGACATAGACTGTGGCACCCGCCACGGGTTTGCCTTTTGCGGTTTTGGCGGTCAATTCCAAGGTGGCGGTGGGTTCGGTCACCACCTCAATTGTGGTTTTAGGTACCACCAGCGGGAAGGCTTGGGGCATGGCGAATCCGGGAATCTTTTTTAATTTGCCATTGTTCTGATCCTGGAAATCACCACCGTTTTGGGAGACAAACCCATCGCCATGAACAATCACATCCAATCCGCCGGCGGGAACGGATTCAAAGACGAAGGTGCCATCCGCAGCGATCGTCCGGTAACTTTTCCAAGGATGAAAGTTGGGATATTTTTTAAGCAAGTCGTCCACTTCGACATAACTGTGCCACGCTGGGAACTGGCTGGGGCGCACCATGATCAAAACCCGGCCGTTCGTGATTGGGCGAGGCACCCGAGCGTCGACGCGGCCTTCCAGCCGGATACCGGGTTTCATTTCCAGGGCAAAATCATACTCTTTCCCGCTTTCGGCAGTAAAAGCCTTGGTTTCACTGTAAACGATGTCGCCGGAGGGTAGCCGCCCCATGAGTTGAACAAGATGCCCGCCGGGAGATAGTTTGCGAATTTCATAAATTCCGCTGGCATTAGTGATCCAGTCCTCCGGCCCAAGGTCTTCATTCAAGTTGGGAACGAGTTCGGTCACGGGCTGATGATCGAGGCCAAAATATCCAGAAACTTGCAGGTGGATGCCGCGGGCCAGTTGAATAGGTGCCTCAGGGCTGTCCACCGAATAACTCTGGATGAAAACGGACGCATATTCCGGGTGGGTGACTCTCAAGATGAGTTCCCCCGTGTACTCCTTTTCCGACGGGATACCTTCGACGGGGTACCGTACATACGCCTTTCCTTCCTGGTCGCTGATGGCCGCTTGGGGCGGGCCGAACAATTTTTTATTCCAAGAATAGGCATCCGCTCCATGGAGTCCTTTGACCCGGAATCCGTGAGGCAAAACGGTGACCCCGGCAATGGGGTGACCGTCCTGGTCCTGAATCACGACCAGCACCTGTTTGAAGGCGACGCTGGCCGAAGTGTTTGCGTTGGCGGGACCGGACTGAGTCAACTGGCAACCTGCGGTTATCGCGAATAGAGACGCCACCAAACCGAGTGCCGCCATTGAATGCCACATATTCCATCGACGCATGCCCGTTTGGCTTAGATAGTTCAGCCGCCGCGCAATCTCGGAACCGCCATTCAGCGTCAACTTGGTCTCGATGACCAGTAAGGCCAGCACGCGCAAGGCGAGCCGCGCCAGCATTTGGGAATAGGAAGCTTGATCTGCCAGTTGTCCCGAAGCCACCCGGTCGGCCTCCTGTTCACAAGCCAGATTGTGGACGGCAGGAATGTGCCAGACGAGTGGATGGAACCAACATACGGCCTGCATCCAGCGCCAGGCGACACACCAGAACAGATCGTGCTGGTGCAGATGCGCCATTTCGTGACTCAAGAGTGCGGACGCCTCGTCAGCGGACAGTTGTTGCGCCAGTTGGCGCGGCAGAATGATCACGGGTTTGAGGAGCCCGCAAACAAACGGCGAGGTCACGGCATCGGAAATTTGAACCTCAACCGCATGTTGAATCCTTAACCGGGATTGAATTTGTGACGCCAGTTCCTGTAATTCGGAATTCGGCTGGCTGGTTTCCGAATTCAAGCGGGCTAAGTGCACATGCAAACGGATCAGTCGAATCACGCCGCAGGCGCAGCCGATAGCCCATCCCATCAGCAGGAGATTTTGCCAAGAAACTTGTCGGGACGGGTTGGCAGCGGGGAGCGGACTCACCCGGCCAGAAACCGGTCTGACCAAGACTTTGGCGACTGGTTTTGCTGTTGATAACGATTGCTGTGCTGGGACGCTGGTCACGACAGGAGCTGGCAGGCCATCAAATTCAGTGCGGGAACCGTTGTTAAAGAGGATCGGAATCTTGAGGCCGGGAACGGCCAGAAATTGAAACAACGGCAACGCGAGGCTGAAGCAAAGAACGCTGCGCCAAAGAATCATCCGCCAGCGCGCGTGGCGGTGACGAAGCAGCCCATGCATCGCCCAGGCTAGAGCAAGCAGCCAAGTCAATTTGAAAAGGACGGCAAACACCGGTGAGGTGAGCAGAGAGGATGCATTCATTTGGATTTCTTTTTGGGTGTCTTGGATTCGGCTGCGGTGTCCCAGAGCAGTTTGAGATCGGCTGGCTTGAGATCGGCCGTTTCCAGCAGTTGCATCACCAATTCTTGGTGGGAGCCACCGGCGAAAACCCTTGCCAGGGCCTGGGTCATGGCTTGGAGGAAGGTGGCCTTGGGCACGCGAGAGGCATAAAAAAAGGCCTTCCCTTGGAGCCGCCGCGTGATGTGGTTCTTCTCGACGAGATTGACCAAAACCGAGCGCAAGGTGGCGTTTTCAATGGGCCAAGAGAAATACGCCTGAATCTCCGCCGGCTTCAATTCGCCCCGTTCCCACAGGATGCGCAGGGCCTCCAGTTCATTTTGATTCATCGATATCATAGGTATGTGTGATATGTTCACACATGCCGGACGGATGGTCAACGTTGATATGTGAAAACTTCACATATTTATATCCAAGCAAATCCAGCCGTACGCCTTCGTAGAGCCGACGGGAAAGTTGGGGGCTTGGCGGCTGGTAATGATAATTTTCCGACGGTCTTGCCCGCTACGGCCAATCTCCACGCGCCATTCGCGCCCACCAGCGATCAAGCATGGCTAACCATCGCAGGTTTTCTAAGCGGAGGGCTGAGTTTTGCTTTTACCGCGAATTCAGGGCCGGCCCGCACGGCTCATATCACCCTGGTCGGCCAAACAATTCCCATCATTCAGGGCCTAATCGGGACGTCGCCCAACTTGACCGGAGTTCAGCCCAATTTCAGAACGCTTTAAACCACAGCTAGGACCAGCTACGTGCAAAGCTCTCATTTTTTGTTTCCATGCTGAGGGCGGTGTAGTAAAAAACAAAACTATGAGACCCATCTTCCTCACCCTATTGTTTTCTTTTCCTCTTTCGGTACTGGCTACTGATCCAATTCTGCCAGATCCCACGCTCACTCCGGGCGCTGTTTTCACCAACGTGACTGTTGAACAAATCACCCAGAAAGGATACGCCAACGTCATTAACGGCGGTGTGCGCAATGTTCCAACCAGTGTCCGGCATGCTGCATTCGTCGAATATTTTAAAAGTGTACCCCCTTCCGGTCATGCTCAAGGGAACGGTCCACGGCGGTCGGGCGATTATGAGGTGGATCATCTCATTTCACTGGAGCTAGGCGGAAGCAATGACATAAAGAATTTGTGGCCCGAGAGTTATTTCAGCGTGCCATGGAACAGTCATGTCAAGGATCGCCTGGAAGATTGGATGGCCGCCAGCGTACGTCACACGTTGAAAGATCAAGGCCACGATGCCGCCACGGCCTTGCTTAAACAATATCAGCATGAGATTTCCACTGATTGGATAGCGGCCTATCAAAAATACATCTCCACCAGTCCTTGATGTTTAGATTCAGAGACTTCGAAGAAGCTACCTTCCGCCTCGGCCCTCGCGAAGTCCGTCTCCATTGATGCAATTCATTCAGCGCCTGACCCTCCCGTTGCTCCTGTCTTTCGCGCTCGCCTGCCGCGCCGCGCCCCCAGGCCCGTTGTCTCAGGACGCCTACCTGTGGCAACGCGATTGGAATGGGTCGGTCTATCAGGCCATCACCCAACACGCCGATGCCTTCAATAGTCTCGTCGTCCTCAAATGTGAGGTCTCGTGGCAAGGATTGAAACCGAAAGTGGTTCGCGTTCCGGTCGACTTCGCCTTCTTAAAGCGCGCCCGCGTGGGTTTGGCCCTG
>Ga0265338_10001210_pt1 | contig 42701 bp, 30 predicted proteins | sample 42126metaG_FD_193579 | JGI IMG/M metagenome (GOLD analysis project Ga0265338, IMG submission 193579) | Rhizosphere microbial communities from Carex aquatilis grown in University of Washington, Seatle, WA, United States - 4-21-26 metaG | ecosystem: Host-associated > Plants > Roots > Rhizosphere... | reverse complement strand
TACCTGCTCGGCGCGGTGAAGCACTTTCTCTCGCATCAACGCGAGGCGCAGCGGCGGCTCAAGCGCGGCGGCGGCGCGGAAAACCTTTCGCTCAATGAAACCGAAGCTCGTTCGGTGCCGGATGCGGGGGTGTTGTCGCCCGACGCGGCTTTTGACCGGCAATGGGCGTTGACGGTGGTGGCGCGCGCGCTGGAAGCGCTCCGGCGCGAATGCGTCGCCGAAGGTCGCGTGGATTTCTTCCAGCAGCTCAAACCGTGGCTCACCGGCGAAGCCGCGCGCGGCGACCAGGCGGCGCTGGCGGCCAGTTGCGGTATGAACGCGAATGCGCTGAAGGTTGCGGTGCATCGGTTGAAGCGGCGCTTCCGCCAGTTGCTGAAGGCGGAGGTTGCCGGCACGCTCGATGACCCCGGCCTGGTCGAGGCGGAGATGCGCGCTTTGTTCGCCGCCCTGGGAAATTGAGAAAAATGTCGGTAACCAAATCGCGTCGTTACGTCAGGACAGAGTATGAGCGAATCAACGGTATTTTCGAATTCCTGCCCCAGGTGCGGCGCGGCGCTGCCTTCGGACGCCACGGCCGGCCTGTGCCCGCGCTGTCTGATGGCCGAGGCGATGGCGCCAACGCAGGTTGGCGCGGAGCCGGTCGCCGCGCGGCCAACGCTCGCACCGGCCGAACTCGCGCCATTTTTTCCGCAGTTGGAAATTCTTGAATGCCTCGGCCGCGGCGGCATGGGCGTAGTGTACAAGGCACGGCAAAAATCCTTGAACCGCATCGTCGCGCTGAAGCTGCTGGCGCCGGAGCGCGTGCGCGACGCGCAGTTTGCCGAACGCTTCACGCGCGAGGCGCAGGCGCTCGCCGCGCTGAGCCATCCGAACATCGTCACCATTTATGACTTCGGCCAGGCAGGCGGGTTTTATTTTCTGCTGATGGAATTTGTGGACGGCCTCAATCTTCGCCAGCTCTTGCGCATGCGAAAGTTCACGCCGGAAGAGGCGTTGGCCATCGTGCCGCCGCTGTGCGACGCGCTGCAACGAGCCCATGACCGGGGCATTGTCCACCGCGATATCAAACCGGAGAACCTGCTGCTCGACAAGGATGGCCGTGTGAAAGTCGCCGATTTTGGCATCGCCAAAATAATGGGAGCGGTGGATGGCGGCGGCAAAGGCGTCGGAGCCTCCGTGCCGCAAAACACCACGCAGACCGCCGTTGGCACACCGAATTACAGCGCGCCCGAACAGAAGACCGATCCACAGCGCGTGGACAGCCGGGCCGACATTTATTCGCTCGGCGTCGTTTTCTACGAAATGCTCACCGGCGAACTGCCCGGCAAACGCATCGAGCCGCCGTCCCGGAAAGTCCAAATAGATGTTCGTCTGGATGAAGTCGTCCTGCGCGCATTGCAGCAGAAGCCTGAACTCCGTTTCCAGCAGGTCAGTGAAATCAAGACGATGGTGGAAACGATTGTTCAATCGCCTGAACCTCCGCGGGCGCCATCAGCGGCGGCTGGCAGCCCGGCTGTGACTCCGGGCAAAGGAACGTCGAAGGCCCTGAAATGGATCATCGCGTTAACGGCAATCGTCGTCAGCGCCTGTGTATTGCTCGTGGCAGGAATAGCGGCCATTTTCTTCTTCAATGCAACCGAAACCGTTCATATCGACGGCATCCCCGACGACTGGTCGGTTTTGACCGGCAACCCGGGCCAATGGAAATGGAACAACAATGCCTTCTACGGGCATACCAGCACGGGCGACAGCATCCTGGCTTCCAGCCGGCGATACAGCGACGTTACGGTGTCGGCCATGGTCAGCACCACCAACCGCGAAGCCTCCCTGGCGCTCCGCTTTCAGGATTCCGACAGCGGTTATCTCGCCATTTTCGGTCCCGATGGCACCCCGACGGCGGCGTGGAATGGCAGCCACATAGTGCTGGCCAAGCGAACTTCCGGGCAGGAACAGGAACTGGCCATTTTCAAACTACGAGGACGCTCGGCTCCCGGACAAATGGAAAAATTCACCTTTAGCGCCAGGGGTTCCCGGCTCGAAATCCGGATGAACGATGTCATCGTTCTAAGCGCGGATGACACCGACTTTGACTCCGGCTATGTTGGCTTGCGCGTCTATGGCGATCCGGAATATCCCTCCGATGGCGTATTTTCCAATCTGACGGTTCGTTCCAAAGTGGCAAAACTGCGTGACGAGGCCGGAGCCTTGCGCCAGGAAAATGCGGCCGCCGACAGCCAGGGCGTCGCCAGCAGGCAGTCGTCCCCGGTCACGCCGCCGGCAGGCCTGGTGGAGCCGAAATTGAAACCCTCGTATGGGGGAAAATCCCTGAGTTCTTGGATGGATTCGTACGGCGCCGGGCCGGGCGGCTACAAACCGAACCCGCAGGCTGATGATGCGCTCCACCACATCGGAACAAACGCGGTGCCTTATCTCCTGCGGCTGCTTTATGCCACAAATTACACTAGCAAAGACAAGCCGTTCATGGCCGTCACTCCTCCGGCAAGCTGGGAGCACTGGAAGGCTTTTCTCGGCTTTCAAGCTCTCGGCCCCCTGGGCAAGGCGGCAATCCCCGAACTGGTTAAATTGGCTCATAAGCCGGACGCCACGGGCAGGTATTCAAATCTCCAAGGAATGAAGGATATGACGTTGGTTGCCAGCGTAGAGGACTGGAGCAGCACCTATGGGGCGGTTGACGACCCCCGTCGGCACCAGGGTGGACTGGAGCGTTTCACTGAGCCTTTCTTGGAGGACGGCGACATCGCGGCATGGTCACTGGCGGCAATCGGCGCGGATGGTGTTGCGTCATTGTTGGAGTTGCTTGCCGACCCCAGCCCCAGCCTCAGAGTGCGCGCAGTTCAAGCCTTGGGATTGGCGGGCGGGGCGGCGGAACCGGCGGTACCCGCGCTGATAAGAACGCTGAAAAATGACCCGAATCTGGATGTCCGGATCGGGGCGACGGACGCTTTGGGGGGTATTGCCAGGCAGCCGGACCTCGCAATCCCGGCCCTGATTGCGGCGCTGTCCGATCCAATGGAGGGCGATGTTTACTATGCCGCCGTTTCCCTCGGCGAATACCGCGAGCGGGCCACCAACGCCATTCCGGCTCTGCTGCTGGATTTTCAGTCACCCGATTACCGCAATCGAGATTCGGCGGCTTTGGCCCTGGACAAAATCGCGCCGGAAATATGCGCCAAGGAAGTCATCCCCGTCCTGCTTCGCAAAATCAAGGACTCACGCGGGCATCCTCAGACTGGGGGTTCGCAGTCCGCCAACATGTCGTTGCTCACTGTCGGTCAAATGAAGGATTCAGCGGCCATGGTGATTCCGGCCATCATTGAGATGATCGGCGACACCAACTATAGTGAGATAGACCGGAACAACGCCGTTGGCCTCTTGGGCGGGTTTGGTGCCGCGGCCAAGTCAGCCGTCCCCAAATTGAACGGTTTGACAAACGATCCAGACATTCAGGTGCGTGATGGGGCCGTTCGCGCTTTGCGGAAAATTGAATCCAGCCCGATGCCGCTTAGATAATTTGGTGAAGCCATTGAAGCTAAAGATGTCAGTTTTGATTGCCGCCACCGGTGAACGCCCTCTCCTGGGTGTTTCGATTTGATCCTTCAGGCGGTAACTCCGGCCTTCGACGATTACGGTTTCGGCGTGGTGCAGGAGCCGGTCCAGAACGGCGCTGGTCAGGGTGCTGTCGTTGTTGGAGATTTTGGGCCAGTTTTTATTGGGTTGGTTGGTCGTGACGATGGTTGAACCGGATTCATACCGCTGGCTGAAGACTTGGAAGAGCAAATCTGCGCCGATTTTATCGATCGGAAAATACCTTCCAATAGTGTGGGTAAAGCACTATTTAGCAGTGGCATGATGTCGTAAACACGACTGTTCTCCAGCACTATGTCCTCGAAGGCGGCATCGGCGTCGTACTGAGGGTGGACAGAGAGAACATCGTCATCCAAGAGATCATTCCCGATTTGCCAGCAGCCGCTCAAAAGGACATCCAAGTCGGTGACCGAATCATCGCCGTGGCCCAGGACACCGGGCCGGCTGTCCTGGTTCACGGCGGGCAGTTCGGACAAGCGGTTGCTTTGATGCGAGGCACAGCGGGCACCACGGTCCGTCTGACGCTGGTCTCTTCAGGAGAAGAGGATTCCCACGCCCGGGTTGTCAGTTTGGTGCGCGCAGAACTGAACCACTAATCTTCACTCATCAACGCTGATGAGCGTTTATTAGCGGTTGGTTTCGGGTCTTGGGCGATTCCGTGTTCATTCGTGTCCATTCGTGGTAAAAATCAAACAGGCATGACTTTCGTCCGGTTTGAAAAAATTTCTGTCGGATGAATTTGCTGTTTGCATTCGCGTCACTTTGATTCATTTTCTTTTCACCAATTTGTATGGCTGAAAACGCAAAGCACAATTACGACGAGAGCAAGATCAAGACGCTGTCCTCGCTGGAGCATATCCGGCTGCGCACGGGCATGTACATCGGACGCATCGGCACCGGCGCGCACCCCGACGACGGCTGTTACATCCTGCTCAAGGAGGTCGTGGACAATGCCATCGACGAATACATCATGGGCCACGGCAAGGAGGTCGAGATCAAGATCGAAGGCACTCACGACAGCGTGCGCGATTTCGGGCGCGGCATCCCCCTCGGCAAGGTCGTGGATTGCGTTTCCAAGATCAACACCGGCGCGAAATACAACGACGACGTGTTCCAGTTCAGCGTCGGCCTCAACGGCGTCGGCACCAAGGCGGTCAATGCCCTCTCAAAAATGTTCCTCGTGCGCAGTCATCGCGACGGGCAGTTTGCCGAGGCCGCGTTCAAGGTGGGCAAGCTCAAGAAGGAGAATTCAGGCAAAACCAAGGAACCGGACGGCACCTTCATCGAGTTCGAGCCCGACCCGGAGATTTTCAAGGACACCCAGTTTCGCGATGAACACATCGAACGCCGGCTGCGCCACTATAGCTACCTCAACACAGGGCTGAAGCTGATCTACAACGGCAAGGCGTTCCAGTCGCGTCACGGCCTGATGGACCTGGTCATGGAGGATCTGGCCACCGACGGCAGTGAACCGATTTATCCACCGTTGCACTACGCCAGCAAGACCCTCGAATTCTGTTTCACGCACAGCAACAGCCGGTACGGCGAGACGTTTTATTCGTTCGTCAACGGCCAGTACACCAGCGACGGCGGCACGCACCTGAGCGCGTTCCGCGAAGGATTGCTCAAGGCGGTGAACGAGCATTGCAACGGCAAATATGAGGGCGACGACGTTCGCGAATGCATGGTCGGCGCGGTGTCCATCCGCCTGAAAGACCCGGTATTCGAGTCGCAGACCAAGAACAAACTCGGCAACACGGAAATCCGCACCGATCTCATCAACAAGGTGCGCGAGGAACTGCTGCATTTCTTCCAACGCAACAAGGCCATCGCCGACAAGATCATTGAGAAGGTGGCGGACACGCAGCAGTTGCGGAAGGAATTGCAGGCGGTCAAGAAGCTCGCGCGCGAACGTGCCAAGTCCATCACCCTCCGGATCCCGCAGCTCAAGGATTGCAAGAACCACTTCGACGCGAAGCGCGAAAAAGGCCGCGGCACGATGGTGTTCATCTGCGAAGGCCAGTCGGCCGCCGGCTCCATCACCAGTTGCCGCGACGTGAACAACCAGGCCGTGTTCGTCCTCAAGGGCAAGCCGCTCAACGTCTGGGACCTCAAGCGCGACATCATGTACAAGAACGACGAGATGTATAACCTCATGCAGTCGCTCAACGTCGAGGACAACACCGAGGGCCTGCGTTACGAGAAGGTCATCCTCGCCACCGACGCGGACGTGGACGGCATGCACATCCGCAACCTGATGATCACGTACTTTTTCCGGTTTTTCGAACAGCTCGTCCACGACGGCCACATTTATGTGCTGGAGACGCCGCTGTTCCGAGTGCGCAACAAGGAAAAAACCATTTACTGCTACAGCGAAGCCGAGCGCGACAACGCGGTGAAGGAACTTGGCGGCAAACCGGAAATTACAAGGTTCAAGGGGCTCGGCGAAATCAGCCCGAAGGAATTCGCGCAATTCATCGGCAAGGAAATGCGCCTGAGCCAGGTGGAATACGCGCCGAAGATGACGGCCGCGCCCATCTTCAATTTCTACATGGGCAAGAACACGCCGGAACGGAAGGATTACATCATGGACCGGCTCGTGGTGCCGGTGGAGGATTGAGCGTTGAGGCCGCGGCCTCGACGCCGGCCCCAGGATCGAAATCCCGGCGAACATTATTTTTCATGGCGAGGAACCGTTTCTCAACCAGGTTCCAACTTAACCACGCAGCTAAAAGCGTTACGGGTGTCGCGAGACCAAAAATCACCCAGGGATGTCTTAGCGCCGGGTTCATGGCAAAAAGCTGTTGCATGGGGAATGCGTACAGGTAGGTGCCGTAGGACAGGTCCGTCTTTTCCGCCCAGCGGGAAAGCTGCAACCGGGGTCCGTAGGCCAGCCATAAAGTGCAGTAACCACCCAGGACGGGAAATAGAATGGAAAACCAGGGTCGGAACTGGCTGGTAATCAATAAAGCCATCAAGCAACTGCCCGCAATCATGTTTGAAAATGGTATCTTATCGCGCCAAAGCCAGGTGATCACACCCGACAGGAAGCAAATCAAAAGCTCCTCAATCTCACTGGTGCCGGCGAATAAACCCAGGGTATAAACCTGGTAACCGGCCAAAAAGGCCAAAAAAATCAGGAACCGTCGTTTAAACAAACAAAACAAACCAACCACCAAAACCGCCAAATAACAGTAAAACTCAATAGGAATTGTCCATAACGATGAGTTGGCCATGCTCGGAAATGGGTTCCCGGCAAAAATACCCTGAAAGGAGATGCTGGAGCTGGATAAGTACAGCAGGTTTTGCGCGAACAACAACAGCCATTCAACCGGATGCACAACGGCGATGGCCCTGAATTCAGGACAGATCACCCAAACCAAAACTGCTGAAAATACCATGGCAATCATGTAGCCGGGGTAGATCCTCAAAACCCGCTTCATGAGATAATCCTGCATGGACCGGGAGCGCAGCCAACTGGCGGTGATAAGCAATCCGCTGATAAAAAAAAACAGGTCCACGGCCATGGCCCCGGACGATTCCTGCTGGTGAGTCCAGGCGTAAAGTGGTTCTGCGCGTGTATCCCCCCCGGAACCCAACGCTACGGGAAACGAATGAGAAACAATCACCGCCAAAGCCAGCAGCAACCGTATGATATTAAGATTATTGGTCTTACGGTTGGCAATTTGGCTCCCGAGACTTGTCATGGTGGCAATTTATTTCCGGTCCAGCATAGAAGGTATCCCCAGCTTCTCAATCAAAATGGGCCGTTCCATGGCCAGGGGATGCGCACGGGAATAGGGGAGGCATTGTCATGTCGCGGCCAGCAATGCTCTCACGAGCAAGGCCATGACTTTCTTGCCGCCTCTGTTCTCTTCTGGCTTAATGCGCGTCGTCCTTGATTTAAAAGCATGTCAACCAAACGTAAAAAAGAATCGGATCAGCCGGAGTTGCCCATTGAAGGCGCGCCCCCGGCGCCGGTGGAGAAGAAGCCCGCGAAAAAATCCGCCGCCGCCAACGGCAACGGGGCGACGCACGTGCTCGCCGAGGACGTGCCCGGCGCCATTGCGCACATCCCTTTTGACCCAAAAAAATCCGATGGCGGGTTGCATCGCCGCGTGGACAAAGGCTTTCTCGAATACGCCAGCTATGTCATCCGCGACCGCGCCATTCCGAATCTCGCTGACGGCCTGAAACCCGTGCAGCGGCGCATCCTCTGGGCGTTGCACGAAAAGGATGACGGGCGGTTCATCAAGGTCGCCAATGTGGTCGGTCACACGATGCAGTATCATCCGCACGGCGATGCCTCCATCGGCGACGCGCTCGTGGTGCTGGCCAACAAACGTTATCTCATCGAAGGCCAGGGGAATTTCGGCAACATTTTCACCGGCGATCCCGCCGCCGCGCCGCGTTATATCGAGTGCCGGCTCTCGGAACTGGCGCGGACGGAACTGTTCAACGACGAAATAACCGATTTCGTGCCCAGTTACGACGGCCGCAACAAGGAACCGGTCGCCCTGCCCTGCAAACTGCCGGTAACGCTCATGCTCGGCACGGAAGGCATCGCCGTCGGCCTGGCCGCGCGCATTCTGCCGCATAATTTCCCCGAGCTGCTCGAAGCGCAGATCGCCATCCTCAAGAAACAGCCGTTCAAGTGTCTGCCGGATTTTGCGACCGGCGGCCTGATGGACGCGCGCGATTACTCGGATGGCAAGGGCAGCGTGAAGGTCCGCGCCAAGATCAGGGTCAAGGACGAGTCCACGGTCACCATCAAGGAAATTCCGCCCACCACCACGACGGATTCGCTGATCGCGTCCATCGAGGACGCCGTGCAAAAAGGCAAGCTGAAGGTCAAATCCATCAACGACTTCACGTCCGAGAACGTCGAGATTGAAATCAAGTGCCCGGCCGGCGTGGATGCGGACAAGCTGGTGGACGCCCTGTATGCGTTCACCGACTGCGAAACCACCATCGCCAGCCGCATCGTGGTCATCAAGGACAACCGCCCGGTGGAACTGACGGTGTCCGAAATCCTGCGTGAGAACACCAACCAGCTGGTCGCCATCCTCAAACGCGAACTCGAATTGCGCGAGCAACAGCTCCAGGATGAGCTGCATTACCGCACGCTCGAACGCATCTTCATCGAGGAGCGCATTTACAAACTGATCGAAAAATGCAAAACGAGCGAGGCGGTGATGGCGGCTGTCTATGACGGCTTCAAGCCGTTCAAGCGGCAGCTCTTGCGCGATCTTACCGATCCGGATGTGGAACGGCTGCTGCAGGTCCGCATCCGGCGCATTTCGCTGTTCGACATCAACCAGCACCGCGAGGAGATGGAAAAGGTGAAGGCCGAGCTCGCCGAGACTCGCAAAAACCTCAAGAACCTGACCAAATACGTCATTGGCCATCTCGAAGCCTTGCTGGAAAAGTACGGCCCGCTGTATCCGCGCCTCACCACCAAGTCCGCCCGGCACGAGGAGGTGGATGTAAAGGCGGTGGCATTCAAGGCGTTCAAGGTCGCCTACGACCGCGAGACCGGCTACGTCGGCTACAAGGTGAACGGCGACGAGTTCAAGCTCGAATGCACGAAGTTCGACAAGGTGCTGCTGGTCTTCAAGGACGGCACCTACAAGGTCACCGAACTGCCGGAGAAATTGTTCGTGGGGCCGGAACTTTTTTATTGCGGCCTGCCCGAACGTGAGCGCGTTTTCACGTGCGCCTATACGAATCGGAACGCCAGCTACCTCAAACGGTTCACGTTTGGCGGGACGATCCTGGACAAGGCGTATCTCTGCATCCCGGAAAAGGCTCGCATCCTGTTCTTCTCGCCTGACACGCCGAAGCTGCTGTATGTCCGCTACAAGCCCGCACCGCACCAAAAGGTGAACCAGCAAACCTGCGACCCGTCCGAGGTGGCCGTGAAATCACCGCGGACACTGGGCCGGCAGATATCCTTCAAGGACATCTCGTCCGTCACCGCCGAGCCGACGCGCGGCTGGGATGAAAAAGCTACCACGACCAAAATCGTGTTTGTGTGAACCGAACCGCCGATTACTTCCCGTGACGCGTTTGGCATTCCAACACTCTGGCATTAGTTTTGGTGCCCATTGTTTGCACAAAACCGATGTGGACTTGCCTCCATATCATACAGTTAACGCGCACGTTGCGCCGATAAAAACTTCGATGCTGTCGAAGAACATGGTTTCAAACCGGCATGATATCGCTCCCGCTGAAATTCATTTTTACGAAGGATCGTGATTCCAATGCACTTCTTTTGAATGCAAGTTGCAAAACGATGGTTCAGCGCATTTGCAAACTGCAACCCACGATTTCGGCAATCTGCGAGCTCCACCATCCCATTGTTCCCTTCCTGGGGAAGGCCAGGATGCACCGGCATCGGGCTTGCTTAAAGCAGTTGAGACTGAAATCGTAGAAACCAGGAACTATCTGTGAAAATCCTGCTCATCGTCCTGATCCTTTCCACCAACGCCCTGGCGATGGATCGTTGGACCGCGCTGGCTATGCTGGAGAGTGGCGGCGATGACCGCACTGTTGGACCTGCGGGCGAAATCTCCCGCTACCAGATTCGCCCCGCGCTGTGGCCGGGCGGCGATCCGAACGACTCCCACGTCGCTTTGACCAACGCCCAGCACATCATGTCCCCGCGCCTTGCCGGGTTTGAACAATCCCACGGCCGGGCACCGGATGATTTTGAATTTTACATCCTCTGGAATGCGCCCGCGCAAATGAATCACCCGCACCTGGCCGTTGCCGAGCGCGCCCGGCGATTCGCCAATCTGGTGCATTCCTCGAATCCCCCCGAAACAGATCCAAAGAAACCGTGAAATTTGTTGAAGCGTTAAATCGTTGAACCGGCTGCTTTATTGCTTTCTCATACGGGTCGGCAACCTTTGATAAAGGCGATGACTTTTGGTTTTTGCCGCGTTCCTGGGGCAAGCGGGCGGTTTCCCATTCGTGTGATCCAAATGTTTTAAGACGCGCGAGCGCCAACCTGCCAAACGCACTGGCCCGACCGACCCCCCGGGTAGCAAGAGGAAGTGGACAACCGTGTGAAGTAATTTCTAACCGCATCCGATTCCTGATGTCGATTCGAAGGTTAAAGGCCGGCAACAACCCCGATGATCAACCGGAAGATGGACGGCGCTGCCTTGAAAGGTTGAGGAAAAATGCGCCGAGTTTCTTGGATGTCCGGCACATCATCAGGCAACCACCGTCACACGATATTGGTTTGGGCGCCGGCGAGTTTCAATTTCAGGACGTCGCCCGGTTTCCGCCCATGAGCTGTTCGCCCGGCGGGGATTGCGGTGTAATCACCAGCACTTCCCTCTTGTCATGCGGCACTTCCGTGCGGCCCGCCCGGGGACCGATAAAGTAAGCCGTCTTCTCCGCGTCAAATTCTAGTTCCACAAAGGCCCCGACATCAATGGGTTCGCCTGCACCAAACCGGCGCGCGTCCAGTTTGTCGAATGCGGCAATGGCACCTTGTATTTCCACCGCTTGCCGGGATTGTCCCCGGGCCAGAGAGGAGTCTCTCGAGTCCTCGGGTATCGTATTTGTTCTTGGCCCTGCTCTGTTTATGCGTGGCTTCGGCGCGGGATACCCGGGCCGCCCGGAAATAAACCTCCAGTACGTCCGTCAGCCGGGCCACGATTTTTTTGATGAGGGCGCGTTTGTTCATGCCGTTGCCATGTGGAAGGAGCAAATGTATTCAGCGAATAAAGAAGGGAACCGGGAACTGACGGCCGTTTTCAGATGCATTTGGCTGGAACTACAGGTAATAAAATTGGGAATTGCAACGCGGCGAGGTTCGCGCTGGTGCCAGCGTCATTAGAACATACGCCTGTCTATCCAAGCGCTTTTATGTTATGTTATGAACCTAACGTGAACACCTTTAGCAGTCTTATTTTGCAACTCTTCGCCGTCGGCTTGGCGGGTAGTTTACACGCGCAAACACTTACGGACATCGGATCTGCCGCGCCGAGTCCCGGGACGAACGACATTTTCCAACTCTCGACCCAAGGCAACCAGACATTTCCTGACGGAAAAAATTACTACACCGACAACAATCCGCCCTCCGGTCAGACTTTCACCACCGGGACCAACGCGATGAAGCTCGTGTCGGCCGCCATCAAGACGGCGGGATTAGACAACGGCGGCGGCTACGGCACGCCTGCGAGCACGCCGACGTATTATCTGAGCTTTTACTCGATGAGCAACAGCACGGCGACGTTGCTCGTCACGGTCAACGCGGCGAATCCCGGTTTCACTGACGGTGACTGGCTGAAATGGAGCGGGCTGAACGTGTCGTTGGCAACGAACCAAACCTACGCGTATTCTTTCGGCAGACAGCCATCTGGCGGCGGCTATGCGGCGATGGCCGTGGCCACAAACGCCTATGCTGGCGGCGAAATGGCGCTCGTTCCCATCAGCGGCGGCACCATCACCACCGGCAGCAGCCACAAGTTTGACGCGGTGTTTGACCTTGGCCTGCAACCGGCGGCTACCAACATACCGGCTTCCATGCCGTGGCCGAATCCGACCTACGGGATGAACGTCGGAAATGAGCTGGAGTTGAACTGGGGTCCGCCAAACGTTGCGCTGTTCTACTCTGCTGTCCAAAACGGGTTCAACGCCGTTCGCATCCCCTGCGCGTGGGACATGGCCGGCGCCACCACCAACATCAGCGGCGGCGTCACCAACTATCTGATCAGTGCCAGCTACATGGCGCAGGTCAAACAGACGGTTGACGCGGCCATCGCTGCGGGAATGTATGTCATGATCAACGATCACTGGGACGACGGCTGGCTGGAACAAAACATTGGGACGACGGTGGATCCCATCATCAACGCGAAGGTGAAGGCCTATTGGACCCAGATCGCCACCACCTTTGCGGGCTACGACAACCATCTGCTCTTTGCCGCGGCGAATGAGCCCAACGTGAACAATACTGCGGAAGAGGTCACGTTGATGTATTATTACCAGACCTTCGTCAACGCGGTCCGCGGTGTTGGCGGCAACAACACCAATCGCTGGCTGGTGTTGCAAAGCATATCGGATCCGACGTGGATGAATGCCCTGCCGACGGACACGGTTTCCAACCGCCTGATGGTGGAATATCATGACTACACGCCTTCTTTGTTCACCATCATCCACAGCGATCAATCGTGGGGCAATGCGATTTACTTTTGGGGTCCGGCCTACCATTATTCCGGGGACCCAACTCGCAACGCCACTTGGGGTGAAGAATACAGTGTAGATTCGGGCTTCCAGCAACTGGCCGACCTCTATGTCAGCAGGGGCATTCCGGTGATGATCGGCGAATTCCAGGCGGCGGGGGCGGGCCTGACAAACGCCACGGAGGCAGCCTATAATATTGCTTCCACGCATTATTGGGACAAGTATATTGCAGAATCTGCGCGGGGGCATGGACTAAGTCCCTTTTATTGGAGCACTGGTGGCAGTCCATTCGACTATGGCACGGGCGCAGTCACTGACCAGCAGGTTGTGACTGCGTTGACGGGCGGAGCCGCGACACCGCCACCGAACGGCGCTCCTTATGCCGCATCCGGCCTCACGGCGACGGGAGGCGTTGGCCAGGCCACCCTGTCTTGGACGGCTGGCAGCGGCGCGACCGGCTACAAACTTTATCGCTCAACGGCAAGCGGTTTCGAGAATTCGAACGCTGCCCCCGTTGTCGTCGGCATCACCGGCACGTCCTATACCAATACCGGTCTCAACAGCGGCACCACCTATTATTATGAGGTGGTCGCCACCAATAGTTCCGGCGCGTCAGGTTTTTCAGCCGAAGCCCACGCGACCACCTCTGGCCTCACCGACACGGCGCAATTCAATTTTGAAACTGGCACACAAGGCTGGTCGGGAGGCGGTGGCATTATTTCCGGAGTGGCGACTTCAACCGCGCAGCACTTTGCCGGCAATCAGTCGCTGGCCGTGAACTTTACCGGCGCGGCATCGGGATCCTCGTCTGCATCCGTGAGCAGCGTGGCCGTCGTCCCAGGCTCGACGATTACCTTCAATGTCTGGATCCCGAGCGGCAGCCAAGTTACGACGCTCCAACCCTACCTTCAGGACAACAATTGGGCATGGACCAGTGGCTGGTATCCCAGTCTGACTGCCAACGCTTGGAACACAATTACCCTGACCGTGCCGACGAACGCTGTCTCGCCATTGCAAAGACTCGGCATTACATTCATCACCAGCGCCGCTTGGACGGGCACTTGCTACATTGACTCCGTTTCATTGCCCACGACTTCGCCGGACTTCAATCTCTCGGCGAATCCAACCAGCCTGAGCGTAAATGGCGGAACGAACGGCGCGAGCACGGTCACGGTGACGGCGCTTCACGGCTTGAATGCTTGCTATACGTTGTCCGCAAACAATCTTCCGAGCGGCGTCTCCGCCACGTTCGCCAACAATCCAAGCACCGGTGGCGCGAGCCTGCTGACGCTCACGGCGTCGAACAACGTCATCTCCGGCACCACCAACGTGACAGTCATCGCCACTGCCGGATTGATCAGCCACACCACCACCGTCGCCCTCACGGTGAATTCCATCATACCGCCCAACACGCCGCCGACGCTGGCACCGATTGCCAGCCAGACTGTGAACGTCGGCCAGCCCGTTGCCTTTACCGCCAGCGTCACGGACACGGACTCGCCGCCGCAGACGCTGACCTTCGCGCTGATGTCCGGCGCAGCCAACACCACACTCAACCCCAACAGCGGCGCGTTCTCCTTCCGCCCGCTCGTGACGCAGGCGAACTCGACGAACCAGTTTACACTGACAGTTTCCGACAATGGCACGCCGTCCTTGAGCGCCACGCAAAGTTTCACGGTGACGGTGAACCCGATCACGCCGGTGGGTATCAGCAACATTTCATTTGCCGATGGGCAATTCAGCTTCGGCGTCAACGGCCAGAGCGGGCCGGATTACGCGGTTGAGACTTCGACCAATCTCACACAATGGAGCAATGTCTTCATTACTAATTCGCCCGCACTGCCGTTCACCTGGACGGACGCCACGACGAATTCGCCGCAACGTTTCTATCGCATCAAACTCGGCCCGCCGCTGCCGTGAGTGGTTGAATCCAGACTGGCTTGAATCAAAAAAAGGACAGTGAATCGAACCCCATTAACCACATGAGCACTGGGCTGTTCGCTCGTAACGGCGTTGGCGCAAACCAATTCGCTGCAATTACCGATGATTGCCGCCGGCCCGTTCAAACCTGACTGGGATTCGCTCACGAACTACCAGACGCCGGAATGGTTCCGCGATGCGAAGTTCGGCATTGGGGCGAATTGGGGACCGCAATGCCAGCCGGAGCAGGGCGACTGGTATGCGCGCAGCATGTATGAGGAGGGCAGTGGGAATTCCCAACATAATTCCTTCCCCACGAGCGCCCTCTATACGACCTTCAGTTCCCAATTTAATTCCGCAGTTTCCAATTCAATTACCTGGTTTCCGACTTAATTCCCAGAACACAGCAAAGCCCGCGGATAATGCCAGTCACTCCACCGTCACACTCTTCGCGAGGTTGCGGGGTTTGTCCACGTCGCAGCCACGCGCCACGGCAATGTGATAGGCGAACAACTGCAACGGCACGCTCGACAGGATCGGGTTGATCAGTTCCAGCGCCTTGGGCATATACATCACGTCGTTGGCCACCTTACCGATCTGTTTGTCGCCTTCGGTTGCCAGGGCGATGATCGGGCCCTTGCGGGCGCGAATCATGGCGAGGTTGGCCATCGTTTTGTCATACATCGAATCCTGCGGTACGAGGAAGACCGTCGGCGTCTTGGCATCTATCAACGCAATCGGGCCGTGCTTCATTTCCGCCGCCGAATAGCCCTCGGCGTGGATATAGGAAATTTCCTTCAGCTTGAGCGCGCCTTCCAGGGCAATCGGAAAGTTGAAACCCCGGCTGAGGAAAAAGAAGTCCTCGGCCTTCGCATATTTCTTTGCGATCTTTTTTATCGCGTTGTTTTGCGCAAGGATGGATTCGAGCTGTTGAGGCACCGCTTCGAGTGCGTGCAATATTTCCAGCGCCCGACGGGCGGAAAGATTGCGCAACCGGCCCAGATGCACCGCCAGCAACGACAAAATCGTGAGCGTGGAAACAAAGGCCTTGGTCGAGGCCACGCCGATTTCCGGACCCGCGTGCATGTAGATGCCGCCGTCGGATTCGCGCGCGATGGTGCTGCCGACGACGTTGACGATGGCGAGCGCGCGATGGCCGCGGCGCTTGGCCTCGCGGAGCGCGGCGAGCGTGTCGGCCGTCTCGCCGGATTGTGAGAGGACCAGCAACACGGTGTTTTTTTCGAGCGGCGCGTTGCGGTAACAAAATTCATGCGCGAACTCGACCTCGACCGGGATTTGCGCCAGTTCCTCGATCAAATATTCACCCACCAGCGCCGCATGCCAGCTTGTGCCGCTGGCGGCGATGACGATGCGATCAATCGAACGCAGCTCGGCGGACGTCAGGTTCAAGCCGCCGAACTTGGCAGTGGCCCCCTCGTTGTCCACGCGGCCGCGCAGGGCATTTTCCACGGTGCGCGGCTGTTCGAAGATTTCCTTGAGCATGAAGTGCGCGTGTTTGCCGCGCACGGCGTCCTCCTGGCTGAATTCCAGCTTGCTGACCTGGACATTGGCGGTATCCGTCCCCAGGTTCAAAACTTCGAACCGTTCGGAGGTGATGGTCGCCACGTCGTAATCATTGAGGTAAACGACCTTTTTGGTGTGGGCGACGATGGCGTTGGCGTCACTGGTCAGAAAATTCTCGCCGGTGCCGATGCCGATGATGAGCGGCGAACCGCGCCGGGCGCCGACAATGATGCCCGGCTCGTCCGCGGAAATCACCGCGAGGCCGTAGGTGCCGATGACATCGCGCAACGCGTCGCAAACCGCCTGGGTCAAACGGCTGCCATTGCCGATTTTGCCGGGACGTTTCCCGTAATAATCGCCGATCAAATGGGCCAGAACCTCGGTATCCGTGCTGGACTTGAATTTATGGCCGGTGGCGATCAGTTTTTGCCGGAGCGCGTCGTAATTTTCTATGACGCCGTTATGGACGATGGCAATCCGGCCGGACTGGTCGAGGTGCGGATGGGAATTGATGTCCGAGGGCGGGCCGTGCGTGGCCCAGCGCGTGTGGCCGATGCCAAGGGTGCCCGCGACCGGCTCGGATTTCAGCAGGCGGGCGAGACCTTCGTCAATTTTGCCCTTTTTCTTGCGGATGAGCAGTGCGTCCCCGTCCAGCACGGCGATGCCTGCGCTGTCGTAGCCGCGATACTCCAACCGCCGCAATCCTTCAAGCAGGATGGGCGAAGCCGCCTTTTTACCGACGTATCCGATGATGCCACACATAAAACGTAAATGACTAAATCCTAAACCATAATGACTAATTTAATCAGAGTCGCCCGAAGGCGTAACTCCGAACTGTCGCTGTAATGTCCGCCTCCTCACGTCGGCGGCTGCGAGTTTTTCAAAATCCAGTCCGACGCGCCGGTCAAATCGTCCACCACCACCGCGCGTTTCAATTTTTCCGGTTCCACCTGTTCCAGGTCGGCGCCGTAACCGGTGCGCACGAGGATGCTTTGTTTCACGCCTGCGTTCCAGCCGCATTCCAGATCAATCAGCTTGTCGCCAATCATGTAACTCTGCACCAGGTCCACGCCGAATTCATCGCGCGCATCGAATAAAAACTGCGGCGACGGCTTGCGCCCGCGGCTCGGCTGGTCGGGCGCCTCGGGCGCAAAGTAAATTTTCTCCAGGCGCACCCCGGCGCGCGCCAGTTCGCCGCACAAATGCTCGTTGACGCGCTCCACATCCGCAAGCGTGAAGTAACCACGCCCGACCCCGGATTGGTTGGAAACGATGAACAGTTGGAACCCCGCCCCGGCCAGTTTTTTCAATCCCGCCACCGCGCCGGGAAGCAGGACGACGTCCTCCGGCCGGCGCAGATAATTTTTTTCCGCAATTAATGTGCCGTCGCGATCAAGAAAAACAGCCGGATTCATTCCGCCAAATTGTGGTTTGAACCGGCCAAGAATGGAATTGAATTCTTTCCGGGGCTTGGCATCCTGTTGCGAACACGGTTTTACAATTAACAAATCCATTACATGAGCAAAGGTAGATTAGGAATATTGGTCGGTGGCGGTCCGGCACCGGGCCTGAACGGCGTCATTGCCGCCGCCACCATCGAAGGCATCAACCAGGGCTACGAAGTCATCGGCTTTCGCGACGGCTTCAAATGGCTCGCACAAGGTGACGTGCAGTATTGCCGGCCGTTGTCCATTCGCGACGTGAAGGACATCCATATCAAGGGCGGCTCAATTCTCGGCACCGCGCGCACGAATCCCACCAAATCGGCGGAGCAGATGAAGAACGTCTTCAGCGTCTTTGAAAAGCTCGGCATCACCGCGCTGGTCACCATCGGCGGCGACGACACCGCCTTTTCCGCCAGCGTCGTGGCCAAACAAAGTCTCGGTAAAATCCGCGTCGCGCACGTGCCCAAGACGATTGATAATGACCTGCCCCTGCCCGGTTCCACGCCGACGTTTGGCTATGAAACGGCACGCCATTACGGCGTTTATATTGTCCGCAACCTGATGGAGGACGCGCGCACCACCTCACGCTGGTATCTCATCGTCAGCATGGGCCGCGCCGCGGGACACCTCGCACTGGGCATTGCCAAGGCCTCGGCCGCCACGCTCGCCATCATCCCGGAGGAATTTCGCAACCGCCCCTGCACCGTGGACGAGGTGTGCGACATCATCATCGGCTCCATCATCAAACGCCGGGCCGAAGGTTCGCAATATGGCATCGTCGTCCTTGCCGAGGGACTCATCGAGGCGATGGGTGAACAGGGTCTGCTCCAGGCGATGCCCGAAGGCCAGCTCGAACGCTTTGGCAAGGTGGTCCGCGATGACCACGGCCATTTGCGCCTCGGCGAAATCGAATTCGGCCGCCTGATGAAGGAGCTCTTGAGCCAGCGTCTCGAAAAGCTCGGCATCAAGATGACCTTCATCGACAAGGACCTCGGCTACGAACTCCGTTGCGCCGACCCGATCCCGTTCGACGCCGAATACACCCGCGACCTCGGATATGCCGCCGTCAAGTTCCTGCTCTCGCCGGAATCCGAGCAATACGGCGCCATCATCAGCTTCGTAGACGGCAAAATGAATCCGCTGCCATTCGACAAGATGCTCGACCCGAAGACCGGCCGCATGCAAAACCGCAAGGTCAACGTGGACGGCGAGGCCTACGAATGTGCCTGCGCCTATATGATCAAGCTGGAACGCGAGGATTTCGAGGACACGAAACAGCTTACCAAACTCGCCGGCGCGGTCGGGCTGACGCCCGAACAATTCCGTGACCGTTTCGGTTATCTCGCCGGTCTGAAGTGAAAATTTTACACCTGCACACGGCGGCGGAACATTTTCGCCGCCGTTTTGTTTCAATCAGCCGGTTTCAGACCGTTAGGGCGGGCAGTCCCCTGCCCGCAGCTTGTCCGAACGTAAAACGCGGCGCGCACGGAGTGACGCGCGCTACCTGATTCAGATTGGAACAAACGGTTTGCCCCAGTCTCCTGTTCAATGCTGTGGCGTGCGGGCGAAATGCGCGGTAAGCTGAATTATGTTCATTGTCGGACTTGGAGTTGCCACTCCACCCCAACGCTTCACCCAGCGCGAATGCTGGGACGCACTCCAAAAATCAACGCCGTTCCGCCAGCTCCTGCCACGTTCGCGCGCCATTCTCAGAAAAGTGCTCGGCGGGGACAACGGTATCGCCACCCGCCATCTCGCGCTGGAACCGATCGGCGAGGTTTTCGATCTGACGCCCGACGCACTGCAAGCCCGCTTTGCCAGACATGCACCCGCGCTGGCCACCCGGGCCGCGCAACGCGCATTGAAGGATGCGAACTGCCAGCCCGGCGACATTGATGCCGTGCTCATCAGCACCTGCACCGGCTATCTGTGTCCCGGCCTCACCAGCTATGCCAGCGAACGGCTCGGTCTGCGCCCGGACGTGTTCACGCTCGACCTCGTGGGCCAGGGCTGCGGCGCGGCGTTGCCGAACCTACGTACCGCCGAGGCCATCCTCGCTGCCGGGCGCGCCAAGAAGGTTTTGTCCGTCTGCGTGGAGGTTTGCAGCGCGGCGTTTTATCTCGATGACGATCCCGGCGTGCTCATCAGCGCGTGCCTGTTCGGCGATGGTGCGGGCGCCGCGGTGCTATCGAACAAACCGCAACCCAAACATCGCCGCGTCGAATGGAAATTCGGTACGTCCTGCCTGCTGCCCGACCAGCGTGATACGCTGCGATTCAGCCATAAAAATGGAATGCTGCGGAACATCCTGCTGCCCCAGGTCCCGCAAATCGCCGGGGATGAGGTCGCCCGGCTGCTGAAAGGGTCGCTGGCGGACGCCGGAGTGAAGCGCGACCGGGTGGCCGGCTGGATTTTGCACACCGGCGGCCGCGACGTGCTGTTGTCCCTGCGCGACAAGCTGGCCTTGAGCGAATCCGACATACGCCACAGCACGGCGGTGCTGCGCGAATTCGGCAACCTGAGCAGCCCGACGGTTTATTTTGTGCTCGACCGCGCCCTGCATGATGCCGTGCCGGACGGCCTGTGGTGGATGTCGGCCTTCGGCGCCGGATTCAGCTGCCACGGGGCGTTGCTGGAGGTGGGGGCGTGAAACGTAAATCGTAAAACGTGAATATCCATGCGCCACCCTCGTTTCAAGCCTCACGCGTCACGTTTCGCGAATCATCGCCATGAACCGCGTCGTTGAACCGGAACTGCTCGACGAATTGCCAGCGGACAATCCCCTGGCCCTTGGCTCGCGGCGCGACCTGTGCCGGGTCAACGCCTGGATGCGCAATCACGCCCTCATGGCTGGCGCGTTGCAAAATCAACTGAATGGCCAGGCGCCAAAACAGATCACCGAACTCGGCGCTGGCGATGGAAATTTCCTGCTGCAAGTGGCGCATAAAATCTCGTCGCGCTGGCCAAACCTGGGCGTAACCCTGCTCGATCGCCAGAAAATCGTGACGCAACAAACGCTCGTCGCCTTCACCTCCTTTGGCTGGCACGCGGAAGCCGTCACTGCCGATGTTTTTGACTGGGTGCGGGGCGACGGTTCGACCGAAGTAGTCATCGCCAATTTGTTTCTGCATCATTTTCCCGACTTGAGCCTGGCCGGGATGTTCCGCACCGTTGCCGATCGTGCGCGCCTGTTCATTGCCATCGAACCGCGCCGCGCCCCATTGGCTTTGCTTGGCAGCCGGCTGTTGTGGGCCATCGGTTGCAACCGCGTGACCCGGCATGACGCGGTGGTCAGTGTGCGGGCGGGCTTTTCCGACAACGAACTTTCCGAGCTCTGGCCGGACAAACAAAGCTGGCAATTGACCGAACAACCCGCTGGAGCTTTCAGCCATTTGTTCATAGCACAACGGATGAGATAGAAAAATGGCGACCCCGAAACCCATCACGATCATTGGCGGCGGTCTGGCGGGACTGACACTCGGCATCGGGCTGCGCCAACGCAACGTCCCAGTGATGTTGTCGGAAGCCGGACATTATCCGCGCCATCGGGTCTGTGGCGAATTCATCAGTGGCCGCGGCCAGGAAACCCTCACGCGCCTGGGTTTGCGCGACTTGCTCGTACACGCGGGCGCGATGGGCGCGAACACGGCAGCTTTTTTTTCAACGACCCGGACCACCGGGCCGCGGTCGTTGCCGGCACAGGCCATTTGTCTCTCGCGTTTCACCCTGGACACCGTGCTGGCGGGAAAATTCCGCGAACTCGGCGGCGAACTGTTGGAGGACCATCGCCGGGCCGATGAAGACGCCGGCGAAGGCGTCGTTCACGCCACCGGCCGGCACGCACAGGCGGAGGAAAATGGGGCGCGCTGGTTCGGGCTGAAGGCGCATGCCCGCAACGTTACACTCGCAGCAGATCTTGAAATGCATGTTTCCCCGCGGGGCTACGTCGGTTTATGCCGGGTCAACGGCGGTGTGGTGAACGTCTGCGGATTGTTCCGCCGGCACGCCGGTGAAAGCGACCGGCCGCGAGACCGGCTGGAATTGCTGCGTGGGCCAGCCGGTTCGCTGTTGCACCACCGGCTGGCGACAGCTGAATTTGATGAAGGTTCATTTTGCGCCGTGGCCGGACTTTCGCTGCAGCCGCATCGGGCCGCGACCCGAAACGAATGTTGCGTGGGCGACGCCATTACGATGATCCCGCCCGTCACCGGCAATGGGATGTCCATGGCTTTCGAATCGGCGGAACTGGCCATCGAACCGTTAATCGCCTGGAGTCACGGAGCACGGTTGTGGACCGATGTCAGGTCACAAATCGCACATCGTTGCGACAAAGCGTTCGTGCGACGGCTGGCGTGGGCGAAATGGCTGCAACGGTTGATCCTCACGCCATCGCTTCAAAATGGGCTGGTCACCCTGGCTTCGCGCAGCGACTGGTTCTGGCGGATGGCGTTTGAAAAGACGCGGTAGGACACGGTACTCCGTGCACACCTTCGTTTGACGGCAATGTGGATGAAATACGAACATTGTCGCGTAGCGTTTGGAGTGCGCCGGCTTTAGCGGCGCTGTCGGATGGGCGGAGAACCTGGAAAGGTGGATAATCATGGTGCGGACGGAAAGCGGTGCTGAAGTCACCGCAGTCCAGACGCTTCGCGAAATTCGGGGCGCGCTCCGCCGCAACGAATTCCCGGAATCCATGAACTCTTTCGTGTGTTTCGTGCATTTCGTGATTAAATTATTCCCATGAAACCGCTTGCGGACTGCCGGCTTTACGCTTTTATCGACACGGCCTACTTCCATGGCCGTCCGGCGGAAGTCTTTGCCCAACAGCTTTGCGACGGCGGGGCGGACCTGATCCAGTTGCGCGCCAAAAAATCGTCCCCCGATGAAATCCGCCGGATGGCGGAAGCGATTCTGCCCGTGACCCGCCGCGCCAACGTTGGCCTGATCATCAACGACCATCCGGACATCGCCCGCGAAACCGGCGCGGATTTTTGCCATCTGGGCCAGGAGGATTTTTTTGACGCCGGCCACAAACATGTTTCCGAACTCCGAACTCCGAACTCCGAACTTCGCATTGGCCTGTCCACCCATACGCCGGAACAGGCACAGCGCGCATTGGCGGCCGGGCCGGATTATATCGCCATCGGACCGGTCTATTCCACTCGGACGAAACCCATGGCCAAGCCGGTAACGCTGGAATACGTCCGCTGGGCAGCGGCGAACGTAACGATTCCGTGGTTCGCCATCGGCGGCATCACTTTGCAAAGGCTGGACGAGGTCCTGGCCGCCGGGGCAACGCGCATTTGCGTCGTGTCGGCGATTTTGAATGCCTCTGATGTGACCAAGATCTGTGCGAAATTCCGGCATCGGTTGATCTGAGCAAAACTTCCTGTCCGCTCAAACGTTGCAGGGCCGGAAGGAATTTTGCAAACTGCGCCCATGAAATTCCAATTGCTGCCGGATTTTTGCCAATTTTCATGTGCCGGTCCGTTCTGTGCCCTCGCCATCCTGGCGGTCTTTTTGAACGGCTGCCAATGCTGCAAGTCTGCGCACACAGCGCCGGGCAAACAATTGGTTTTCGACATCCGGAAGTTCGGCGCCGTCGGCAATAACACCAACCTGGACAGTCCCGCCATCAACCGGGCAATCCAGGCCGCATCGGCGGCGGGCGGTGGCACGGTTTTTGTCCCGGCTGGAATCTATTTGAGCGGCAGCATCCGCCTGACCAACAATATCAATCTGTATCTGGACGCCGGCGCGGTGATCCTCGGCGCACCGCAGGCCATGAATGCCTACGACCCGACGGAACCATGGAATGTCCAGGCATACGAGGACGGCGGGCATGTCTATTTTCACAACAGCCTCATCTGGGGCGAAAACCTCACCAACGTCTCCATCACCGGCCCGGGCCTGATCAACGGTGGTGGCCTGGCGCGCGACGACAAGCTGCTCGACGATATGAGTGGTTTTTCCCGGTGGAGTCCGACCAATCGCACGCCGCAACTGGAAACCCATTCCTTGCCTTCCCGCCTCGGAAACAAGGCCATCGCGCTGAAGCTGTGCCGCAATGTGCTGATTCGTGACGTCACCATTCTCCACGGCGGCCACTTCGCCATTCTCATTACCGGATGCGACAACAATACCGTCGATAACGTGACGATGGACACGGACCGCGACGGCATCGACATTGATTGCTGCCGCAACACAATGGTTTCCAACTGCCGGATCAATTCGCCCAACGACGACGGCCTGTGCCCGAAAAGCAGCTTTGCCCTGGGCCGGAATGTCATCACCGAAAACCTGACGATTGTGAACTGCCAGGTTTCCGGTTTCAAGGAAGGCACCCTGTTGGATGGCACGATGAAGCCGAATCGGGGAACGGGCCGGATCAAATTCGGCACCGAGGCCAATGGCGGTTTTCGCAACGTGACGGTCGCCAATTGCACATTTCGCGGCTGCCACGGCCTGGCGCTGGAGGAAGTGGACGGCGGCATCATGGAAAACATCACCATCAACAACCTGACGATGATGGACGTCATCGGGTATCCCATTTACATCACCACCGGCAGCCGCAACCGCGGTCCCGACGTGACCGGGCCGAGCCGCGCGCGGAACATTTTCATTTCCAACGTGATTGCCACCGGGATTGAGCCGATGAGCGGCATCCAGATTACCGGAATTCCGGAACAACCGATCGAGGGCGTGCGGCTGGACAACATCCGGTTGGTATTCAAGGGCGGCGGAAAGAAGGAATCCGCCACGCGCGTCCCGCCGGAGTTGGGCGCCGGCTATCCGGAGCCCGGCAAGCTTGGCGTGATGCCGGCTTATGGCGTTTTCGCCCGCCACGTCCGCGGCCTGGAACTGGCGAACCTCAACGTGGGTTTTGACACCGAGGATCTGCGGCCGGCAATGGTTTGTGCGGACGTGGACGGACTGGAAGTGGACAATTTCAAGGCGCAACTCGCTGCTGGCGTGCCGGCAGCCGTGTTTGATTCCGTCACCAACTTGGTGATCCGCAACTCGCCGGTTTTGGACGGGATTGCCGCAAAGTAGTCATTTCATCAACATCAAGCGCTGCCTGGCTCGGAGCAAGGACCGCGTGCAACGCTAGGGCGCCCACTGCGCGCGGTAGAATTGGAGGGCATCGGCAGTGCCCACCGTCACGTTGGTATAAACGTCCACCAGCGTATTGCTCTGAACCGGCAACCAGTTCACCAGATCGGTCGAGGAACAGACCGTGTAGGTCACGCCCGTCTGACCATTCAGCCGAAAGCTAAGGCTGGGCGGCGTCACCACCGGATTGCTTAGGGTGAAAGGCAGGACTGTCTTCGAGAGGACGATATCCCCGCCGTTGGGCACGACGTCGAACATCACATAATTGGTTGAGTTGATGGCCACCAGTCTGGCGGTGATCGGCTGGTTGTTTTGCGTGACCGCGACCGCCGGCCAATTGGCCGGGACCGGCCGCCGCAAGGTGATGGGATAATTGTAAATCAAATTATTGAGGATGTTGGTCACTTGAACGGTGAGGCTGTTCATCGAGCTGGCGGTTTCCGTGACCGACGAGGCGTTGCGTTCCCGGATATAACGAACAACATTGCCAAAGGTCTCCACCCAGAATTTGTCCTGGTTGGCGCTCAAATAATTGAGGCTGGCCTGCAACGTCGCACTGGGCAGCGGCGAGTAGCCATTGTCGCTGTCGAGCGCGTGGATCAAATACACGCACCAGGCTTTGGCCACGGCGGCGGCATTCGCCTGATTGTTAAATTGGGCCGCCGTTTGGATTGAACCGGCCGACCCACACACAAACGAACTAATATTCATGAAATCCAGGGGGGTGCTGGTCACCAATTGTCCGGAGCAACCTCGCGCGGCGATGTAATACTGCGCGACGATGGACTCGTTGGGCACAACGCAATTGGGATAGGCCAGGGTCACGCAAAGTTCGTTCGTGATCTGAACGTTGATGTTCGACTGTGAATTCGCGAGCTCATTGGTCAGTTGTGCGGCGGGCACGGCGGTGAGGGTCGGATGCGTCATGGTATGGCTGGCGATTTCTTCTCCGTAAGCTGCGGCCATTTGCGCCTGGGACCAGGTAAAGGTGCCCACCCAGGTGTTGACCACGGTAAACAATGTCAGTTTGAAACCCGCCGCGTGGAACATCGGAACCGCTATGGCATACTGATTGGGCAAATTGTCGTCAAAGGTGTAGGAAATCGCCGCCGGGCGGAACCCCTCCCATGTGCCAATTTCGTACGGCGCCGCAACCGAACCGGCCCGGCTCACCGGTACGAAGACCACCGCAATTGAAAAACCAACCACTGAAGCGAAAAGAAAAAAACGCAGGCCAGACTTTTTCATGACGTAATTACCATGGCCCTGGAAGCTGACTTTGAACAGCAAAAACCCATGGAGAAATCTCTGATTTGCACCGTTTTACAGAATGGCACACGTTCAGTTACGTTCCGGGCTCACGACCACCGCACAGCTTCCAAAACTCCACCTCGCTCAAAATTTCCACATCCAGCTCCTGTGCCTTCTCAAGCTTGGAACCAGCATCTTCGCCAGCAAGAACGTAATCGGTTTTCTTGCTCACACTGCCACTCACCTTACCGCCCAGTGCCTCGATCTTTGCCGCGGCCTCCTCGCGGGTCAGCGTTGGCAGCGTGCCGGTCAACACAAACGTTTTGCCGGCAAAAATAGGAGCGCGGAGCATCGCTCCGCCAGTTGCGTTATCTTCACCGGGCATGCGGAGCAATGCTCCGCGCTCTGGTTTGATTTTCAACTCGCGGATGCGGGCGAGAACTTTCTTTCCGGCCGGCGATGCGAAATAATCCAATACGCTGGCTGCTGCCACCGGGCCAACTTCCTGCAACCTGGCTTTCAAGCCGCCCGTCTCCAGCCTTGATTCGATGGTAGCAATCTCTGCCTTGAGTGCAGCATCACGCTGCTCGCGCCCGGCTTTTTCGGCTTCGTTTTTGGGCGGATTCTTGCGCGAGCGCGGACTGATTTCGGTGCGCTCGTTTTCCTTCGCCCCGAGATCGCAGATGTCGCGCAGGACCTCGGAGTGAGCCAGCGCTTCCAGTGATTCGTGGGTGGCCGCGAGTTGTTTCGCCGTGGCTTCACCGACATCGGCCATTGCCAGCGCATGAATCCAGCGGGACAACGGCGCGGTCTTGGCACGCTGAAGCGCCTCCAGGATTTTCGTCGCGTTCTTCTCGCCAAATACGCGCGGCTCGTCCTCGGTACCGAGATTTAGTTTCGCCAGTTGTTCGAGCTTCAGATCGAACAGGTCGAGCGGTTCCTTGACCAGGCCGCTTTCGACGAGTTTTTCCGCGACGATGTCGCCGAGCGATTCGATGTCGAGCGCCTTGCGTTGGGCAAAATACTCGACGCGTCGCGTGAGTTGCGCCGGGCAACCCGCGACGTTCTGGCAGCGCCAGGCAACTTCCTCATCTATCTGAGGGGCGAGCTCTGCGAGTCCCTGACTCCTGGTAGACGTTGATTTGGGGCTCGTGGAACTCGCCCCTCCGAAATCCGGGCGCGACGCTTTGATTTTATCCTTGGCAATGGTCCCACCACAGGCGGGACATTTGCCGCCGACATGCTTGAACAGGTCAAATTCCTTCGCGCCGGGCGGACGTTTGGTTTTTACGACCTCAAAAATTTCAGGGATGACCATGCCGGCCTTGCGGATGACCACGGTGTCGCCGATGCGGATGTCTTTGCGGCGGATTTCGTCCTCATTGTGCAGCGTCGCGCGCGCTACCGTCGAGCCTTGCACAAAGACGGGTTCCAGCTCGGCCACCGGCGTGAGCACTCCGGTGCGCCCGACCTGGACGGTGATGGCCTTCAAAACCGTTTCCGCCGGTGTGATCCAGGGTACGGGCTTGTGGACGATGGCATAACCGGGCGCGCGGCTGCGGCCGGGAATGCGCGCCCAGTCGGCGAGCGTGTTCACCTTGAGCACGATGCCGTCGATCTCGTACGGTAACTGCCGGCGCAGGTCGTGATCCTCATCGTAATGCGCAACCACCTTGTCCGCGTAAACCTTTAGAACCTCGTCGATGCCGTCGCAGACCCACCAGAGGTTTTGTGTGGGGAGACCAAATCGCGCGAGGGCTTCAAGCATCTCGGAATGTTTTTTGAATTCGATGCCCTCCACCGCCCCGGTGGCGTAAAACACGGCGCGGATGGGCCGTTGCGCGACGAGCTTCGGGTCGAGCTGTTTGAGCGTGCCGGCGGTGGCATTGCGGGCGTTGGGAAAAGGTTTTTCACCGGCGGCGGCGAGCTTCGTATTGATGGCGTCGAATTCCTTTATCGCCATGTAAGCCTCGCCCCGCACTTCGAGCAGCGACGGCGGATTTTTCAGATTCAGCTCCAGTGGAATGCCCCGGACGGTTTTGAGATTGGTGGTGATGTCGTCGCCGGCTGCGCCGTCTCCACGCGTGACGCCGAGCGCAAGCTTGCCGTGGCGGTAATGGACGCTGATGGACACGCCGTCCACCTTCGGTTCCATGATGTATTGAATTTTATCGCGACCCAAATGTTTGCGGATGGTCGTATCGAACGCTTTGAGTCCGTTCAGCGTATTTTGGTCCTGGAGGCGGTTGCGCTGGTCGCGATCCGGTTCTTCCTCCTTGGTCGGATGATCGCTGGCCTCGACCTTGTCGAGCGAGAGCATTGGCACGAGATGCTGGACGCGGACAAAACTCTCGCTGGGCGCGCCGCCGACGCGTTGCGTAGGCGATTCCGGGGTGACGAGGCCGGGAAAATTTCTCTCCAGCTCCTGCAATTCCTTGAACAACTGGTCGTATTCACGGTCGGTAATGAGCTGCCGGCCGACGACGTAATAGGCATGGTCGTGCTTACGAATTTCCTCCACCATCTGGGCGTGGCGTTTTTTGGCTTCGGCTTGCGTCACGCAGGAATATTTAACGCAAAGGCGCCAAGAAGCAAAGACGCCAAGAGAGGAAAATTTTTACGGCTCCGCGTCCTGGCGTCCTTGCGTTGGAAGAAAATCCCTTTTGACCCGGCACCGACACAGCCCTACGCTGCTGACATGCGCGGGAACCTGGCGAAGGCCTTTGAACTGACGAACACGCAGGTGTTTCGCCGGGCCGCCCTGCCCAAATCCTACACCGACCTTTGGGGCCGGAAATTGTTCCTGCTGCTCCTCACGATCCAGGGCCTGGGCGCATTTGCGCTGATCACGCTGGGGGTCATGTTGAAAAAAAACCGCCTGGCGCGAAACGTGATGGGACCGCGCATCCGGCAGGAAATCACCCGTTCCGGTGTGGCGCTGTTGCCAATGTTCCTGTTCATTGCCGCCGCCCTCGGATTTCTCGTCATCGGCCAGACGGTTTCCGCCCTGGCGCGGGTGGGTGCGACGGATTATCTCGGCTCGACCATGGTGATCGTGGTGGTGCGCGAACTGGGGCCGCTACTGACCGCGATGCTGGTGCTGGCCCGGGTCGGGACAGCCCACGTGATTGAACTGGGCACGGCGCGCGCCCTGGGCGAGGTCGAGGCGCTGGAGGCGCTGGGCATTGACCCGGTGCATTACCTGATCGTGCCGCGGGTGTGGGGTACCATGGTGGGGATTTTTTCACTGACGGTTTATTCGATCATCGGCGCGCTGGCGAGCGGCTATCTCTGGGCATTTCTACAGGACGTGCCCCTGACGCCGGGGGAATACTTCAAACAACTGGCCGAGGCGTTGAGCTGGCTGGATTTTGCGCTGCTGGCGCTGAAGACGCTCGGGTTCGGATTTTTCATCGCCATTGTGACGTGCTATCACGGATTGGCGCAGCCGTTGCGGCTCGAGGAAGTCTCGCGCGTCGCGGTCCGCGCGGTGTCGCAGAGCGTCATCGCGTGCATCCTGCTGGATGCCCTGTTCATTCTGCTTTACCTCGTCACATGAGCGAAACCCCGAATCCGGCGGCGATTGAGATGCGCGGTGTGAGCATCGGCGCCATGCGCGACGTCAGCTTCATTGTGGTCGAGGACGCGAACTGGACGGTGGCGTCCGGGGAATTCTGGGTCATTGCCGGCCAGCAACATTCAGGCAAGAGCGATTTTCTGATGCTGACCGCCGGGCTGATGACGCCGGTTGAGGGCAGCTGCCGGATTTTCGGGAGGGACACCCGGACGTTTGGCGAGGTGGAACTGGCCGAGCGGTTGCGGGTCGGACTGGTCTTCGAAGGCGGGCAATTGTTCAATCACCTGACGCTCCGCGAGAACGTGGCGTTGCCGCTGCAATATCACCGGAACCTGTCCCCCGACACGGCGGCAGCGGAGGTACAGCCGTTGCTGGAATTGATGGAACTGGCGCCGCTGGCCGACATCACCCCGGCGAATGTCAGCGGCAACTGGCTGCAACGCGCGGCCCTGGCCCGGGCGCTGATCCTCAAGCCCGAATTGTTGTTGCTGGACAACCCGCTGGGCCGGCTGGATGCGCGGCACCAGCAATGGTGGCTGCGCTTTCTGGACCGGTTGTGGCGCGGACACGACTGGCTCGGCAGCCGGCCGTTGACGCTGGTGGCCACCACGGACGATTTGCGTCCCTGGCAGAACGCACAGTTGAAATTCGGCTTGTTGCACGACAAAAAGTTCTCCCCGCGCGGTTCGTGGGACAACATGGAAGCGTCGAATGACCCGGTCGTAAAAGAATTGCAGGCCGTCCCGATCGGGGAAACAATGTGAAACCAACATGGCCCTCCAAGATTTGACCCCGCAACTAAGGACCCGCCTCAGCCGCATGGAACGCGCCGTGGGCTGGTTCGTGTTTCTGGCGACGGCGCTGCTGCTGTTCGGCTTTGGCTATTACGTTTACCACACGGCGGAGCGCAAAGGCTGGTTCGTCATCAAGGCGAAATTTTTCACCTACGTCCAAAGCTCTTCCGGCCTGAATATGGGCGACCCCGTGGTGATGATGGGTTTTCCGGTCGGCGATATTACCCGGATCCACGCGCAGCCACCGGGCGATCCGCACAATGTCCTTGTGGAATTTGAAGTGCGGGACAATTACTTTCGCTATATCTGGACCGGCGGCTCCTATGTAAAAGTGAACTCGGCGGATTTTCTCGGCAAGCGACAGCTCGAAATCACCCGCGGCACAAACGGCCCGGCGATTTGCGTCACGCAACCGGGTTTCATCAAGACAATTCCTGAATTGGAACAGCTCATTGCCGCGGAAACCAACCGGTGGCAGCTTTACCAGGATGTCCTCGACGAAAATTCCAACATTGTCTTCGGGGCTTACACCCTGCTCACGCAATCGAACCTGGAACGCATAGCGCAATTACATCTTGAATCCAATTCCGTCTGTGCCTATGACAACCAGATTGATGTCAGCCACATCGTAGCGGCGTGGCACCGGCCAACGCATCGCTACGAAAGTTTCACTCCGAATTCCGATGATCTGTTGCTGCCCGCCCTGGAGACGCCGCCGGTTTCCGACCAGTTACAGGCCATGGTCTCCCAGGTGCAATCCGCGCTGCCGGGAATTTTTTCGCTGACGAACAAAATTGCCGCCGTGCTGGACAATGCGGCCAACGCGGCGTCGAATCTCAATACAGTCCTGGTTGAAGCACGGCCGATGATCACGAATTTTGCGATGATCAGCGATCAATTGCGCGAGCCGGGTGGGTTTGGAGTCTGGGCACTGGGCACGAATGGCAGCGACCAGGTGCAAGGCAGCTTAACGAATGCGGAAGCGCTGCTCCTGCATCTCGCCGACATCACGAGCAACCTCAACGTCCAGGTGCAGGCGAACTCAAACCTGTTGAGCGGCATTTCCCGGAGCGTCACGGACGCGGATGATTTGGTTCAGGGACTTAAACGTCATTGGTTTTTGCGCTCGGCCTTCAAGACCAAAGCCACCAACGCACCACCGGCAAAGGCAAAGTAATGACGATCCGAGGGAGGACCGACCCCGGAACGCAAGGGGTTGACCGTGCTGCGGGAAAAGGAAAGCTTTTGCAAGGCCGCAGCGGCCGTTTCCACGTCGAAACCAAATCCGCCCGCAGCGTCACGCCACGAGGAAGCAGATAAAGCCTGCGACACAGAGAAGGAAAAAGACAATGACTGCGCCATCGATCAGGCCAAACCGCACCTCTTCGGAGTGGTTGGCCGGGACGAGCGCAGTATTGAAAACTTGGCTCTTCCTGCTCACGTTGTATGCAATCCGGGTCATGCCTGGGGTTGAGCATCAGCCGGGCCAGCGGCGGTCAGCGGAAGAGTGAACTAAAAGATGACGCCCGAGGCACCTCAGGACAGCCTTTTGTCCCGCGGCATGACAGCAAAAAGTCACCGTGCCACGGAGGGTGTCAAGCCGGCTGTCTCAAAAGCCGGCGCAGGCGGGTCACCATGACCGCGGCAAAACGTTCGTAGGGCGCAAGCGTGCGGCCATAGACTTTTATTTCGTCAATGGATTCCAGGGCCATGCCAAAGTCCAGGTCATGAAAGGCCCGGTCGCGTTTGACCCGCCGCAGCCAGCGCGTCAGGTCGGTGACTTCCTCGATTTCCTCCTTGCGCCCCGGGTAAAACAGAATCCGCCATTCGTCGCGGCGCACATAGCCGTCCGCCTCACGTTTGCCTTCAAACCAGGGGTCGCACAACAACATGCAGACGGACTTGCCGGCCCGGCCGCCGAGCCGGTAAAAAACGATCGGCGCGTTGGTTTCGGCAAAATGGTCGAAGGCAATATCGAGCGCATCTTCGGCCGGCGGCGTGAACCGGGTTTGAAATCCAAAATGGAAGTGACCGGCCCCTTCGGGGGAATTCTCCACGCAAAGATTTTCCGCAAAGATCCAGGTGACATCCGTGGGAAACCCGCGCTCGGAGAGAAGCTTGTTCCAGTCCTTAAGCGCGTCGACCAGGGACGGGCGTTTGCATGGCGCATCTGATTTCATGCCGGGATTCTAGCCAGTATTTTTCCAAAACCAATCTATAAATTGTCTAATGCCGGTTTCGATTTTGACCTGGGGATTATAGCCCAGGTGAGCGCGCGCCTTGGTGATGTCGGCGAACGTAACCGGCACATCACCAGGCTGCGGCGGCTGGCGGTCAATCACGGCCTTTTTGCCGAGCGCCGCCTCCAGCAGCTCAACGAGCCGGCCCAAGGTCACGGTCTGCGATTCGCCCAGATTGAAGATTTCAAAACCGAACTCCTTCCGGGTGGCGGCGATGATGCCATCCACCGTGTCGGTGACGTAGGTGTAATCGCGCGCCATGCTGCCGTCGCCGAAAACCGGAATCGGCCTGCCGGCGTGGATGAGCGTGGCGAACTTGCGAATGGCCAGGTCGGGCCGCTGGCGCGGGCCATACACGGTGAACAGGCGGAGCATCGTGACATCCAGGCCATAAACGTGATGGTAAACATGGCCGAGCGATTCACAGGCCAGCTTGCTGGCGGCGTAGGGCGATATGGCCGAAAAAATCGGATCACTTTCGCTGAAGGGCACCTTCGCGTTCACGCCATAAACAGACGACGAGGAGGCGATGATGATTTTTTTGACGCGATTTTTGCGGGCGGCTTCCAGGACGTTGACCGTGCCTTCCACGTTGACGCGCTGGTAAAGGGCGGGTTCAGCCAGGCTCGGCCGCACGCCGGCGCGCGCCGCGAGATGGATGATCTGATCGAATTTGACGCTCCCGAACAGTGCATCGAGCGCGGCGCAGTCGGTCACGTCGCCGGGGACGAAGACAAACGGCCGGACCAGGGACTGGATATCATCGAGGTTGCGACGTTTGAGCTGCGGATCATAAAAAGGGTTGAGGTCATCGAAGGCCCAGACGGCATGGCCGTCATGGAGCAAATGTTCGCAGACGTGTGAACCAATGAATCCGGCGCCGCCGGTGACCAGAAAGTTCATTTCCGAACGCTAACAATCAGGGGACAAACTGTCGAGTGTGGTAACGTCAACGCCCCGGGAAGCCGAAAAGCCGGCAAAATCGGCCAGCCGTGACAGGCGAAATGTTCCGGTCGGGGAATGGACGATACTCTGGCCGTCCTTCGACCGATTCGAGTATTTTTTATTGCCTGAACCGGGTTCAGGCTGATAGCATAAGCTAAATTAAATTCCGGTTATTTATCATGGAAACTGCATTTAAAAACATCGCGAAAATAAAATACGAAGGGCCGAAATCCAAAAACCCGCTGGCTTTCAAACATTATAATCCGACCGAACGCATCGATGGCAAAACGTTGAGCGAACATCTGCGTTTCTCGGTTGTGTATTGGCACACTTTTCGTGGCGTGGGCTCGGATCCCTTCGGCGTCGGCACGGCCATACGCCCGTGGGACGACGGATCGAACTCGGTGGCCAATGCGCAAAACCGCGCCCGGGTGGCGTTCGAGTTCATTGAGAAACTCGGCGCGCCTTTCTATGCCTTTCACGACCGCGACGTCGCGCCGGAAGGCCCGACCTTGAGCGAGACGAACAAGAACCTGGATGCCGTGGTGAAAGTGCTCCAAGAGGAGCAGAAGCGCACCGGAATCAAACTGTTGTGGGGCACGGCCAATTTGTTCAGCAATCCGCGTTTCGTCCACGGGGCGGCCACCAGTTGCAATGCCGATGTGTTCGCCTTTGCCGCCGCCCAGGTGAAGAAGGCGCTGGAAGTCACCCATGAACTTGGCGGCGCCGGCTATGTTTTCTGGGGTGGGCGCGAGGGTTATTCCACGCTGTGGAACACCAACATGAAGCGCGAGCTGGACCACCTCGCCAAATTCCTGCACCTGGCGGTGGACTACAAAAAGAAGATCGGTTTCAAGGGCCAGTTCTACATCGAACCGAAGCCAAAGGAACCGACGCGGCACCAATATGATTCGGACGCCGCCGCGTGCCTGAATTTCCTTCGCGAATACGATCTGCTCGGCGACCTGAAGCTGAATCTTGAAACCAACCATGCCACGCTGGCGGGCCACACCATGCAGCACGAACTGGACGTGGCGGGCGCGGCCGGCGCCCTCGGTTCGGTTGACGCCAACACCGGCGACGAACTCATCGGTTGGGACACCGACCAGTTCCCCACGAGCTTTTATCTCACGACCCAGATCATGCTGACTGTCCTCAAGTACGGCGGTTTCACCACCGGCGGCCTGAATTTTGACGCCAAGGTCCGGCGCGAGAGTTTCGAGCCGGTGGATTTGTTTTACGCGCATATCGGCGGCATGGATGCGTTTGCCCGCGGGCTAAAAATCGCCGCCGCCATCCGCAAAGACGGCCGGCTTGCGGAATTCCTGGAGCAGCGCTATGCGTCGTGGGATTCGGGCATTGGCGCGAAGATTGAGTCGGGCAAGGCCGACCTCGCCGCACTGGAAGCTTACATGCTCAAGCAAGGTCAAGCGGCGCCCAATACCAGCGGCCGCCAGGAATTCCTGGAAAATCTCATCAACGAATTCATTTGAAACGGTGAAGGCTGGATTAGCGCGGCGTTGATCGCCGTGGAAGCCGTTTGAATCCGGCCTGGAAAATCCAGGCCGGCAAAAGCAGTGGACCGGGACAACGTGCGGGAACCGATGACGGAGACCTCATTCGGTTCATCGACGCCATGCCCTTGGTTCTTTGCTTTTACCACCGGCAAGGGAGAATTGATTTCCCGGCCCGTTCAACCGCGTTCGGTCTCGATGGTTTTTAATCCGGCGCGCAAAAACCCCAGCGCATAGGCCATGCCCGCGTGCCACGGCGCGGCGCAACTCATTTGCGGCGCATGGTCGGGAATGATCACCCCGTTGAAATCATTCCGCTTCAATATCCGCAACACCCTCAGAACATCGACGTCGCCGTCGTCAATGAAGGTTTCCTTGTACGTTGGCACCTTGCCATGGACATTGCGCAGATGAACGTACGCCAGCTTCTTTTGCCGGCTGTAAGTGTCCACCGCATCGTAAAGGTTGCCCTCCGTCATTTCGGCCAGGGTCCCGACACAAAATTCCAGCGCGTTGCGCGGGCTTGGCTTCAGGTTGATGAGCTTCTGATATAGCGGCGGCTGATAAACCAGCCGCGGCTGACGGCGGATGGTCGGTAACGGCGGATCATCCGGATGCGCCGCCAGCGTGACGCCAGCTTCTTCGGCCACGGGAATGATCGCGTCGAGAAAATCCTTCAGCCGTTGCCAGAGTTGTTCCTGGGTTGCGGAAGAAACCACACCCGGAGCGGCGTTGCGGTCGTAGACCATGTTCCAAACCATGCCATTGGGCAAAGGTTTGTCCAAGGGACCATCCATGCCCACGGCTTCTGCGTCGCCGCGGGCGAAGCGGCCCTTGATGCGCCCCGCCACCCCGGCAATGGAAAAATTGTAGCCAAAGACTGGAATGCCTGCCTTGCCAACATTGCGAATGATGGTTTTGAGGTTTTCAAGTTGTAGCCCTTTTTTCGGCCCGTCCAACAGGACATCGTGCCAGTGCGCGGGGTCGAAATTTTCAATGGCTTCCAGTTCCAGCCCGGCAGCGTTGATTTCCTTTTTGATTGCGGCCAGTTCGTCGTAAGTCCACAACCGATCCGGATCCCCGGCCAGTCCCCAACCCGTGTCATCGCCCACCGGCTGGTCGCCGGGCTGGTTGCTGCGGGAAGACCGGAAATAATCGACGAGGTGGATGACCAGATGCGTGCAGCCGCATTGTTTGGCAAAATAGTAATGATCGGCATTCAATTGATGTCGATACAACCCGAGTCCAAGTTTCATTGCCGGATGATAAAAAAATCCGGCCGTTTTGGCTAATTGAACCATCGGGCAGGATTGGCCGCGTCCCACAAACATGCGACGCGAGGTCTTGCGGCCGGATTGCTTTTGCGAGTTTCGCTCCCTACAATTTGGCCGCATGAAACAACGTCTTTCCCATCACGCCTGGATTGTTTGGTGGAGTCTTGCATGAATTTAAACGAACTGGAGAATTTTTCGAAATGCGTCAACGATCAGTTGTTCGGGTGCCTCATGCCCTTCTGGTCCGGTCCGGCATTGGACCACGAGCAGGACGGCTGGATGGGCTGGTTGTCCAACGAGCTCAAGCCCGACCGAACGAAACCCAAGGGGTTGATCGTCAATTGCCGCATCCTCTGGGCGTTTTCCGCCGTTCACCGGGCCCGGCCGGAAAAATTATATCAGCAGATGGCCGACCGCGCGCTGGATTTCGTCATGAAGCGCTTTTGGGACACACAACACGGCGGTGCATTCTGGCAATTGGACGATACCGGGCGGGTGCTGGATGATTCCAAAAAAATCTACGGCCAGGCGTTTTATATCTATGCGCTGTCTGAGTATCGCCAGGCTTTTGCCGCGCCGGCGGCACTGGACCGCGCCCAGGAGCTCTTTGGTCTGATCGAACAACACGCGCACGATTCAAAATACGGCGGCTACATTGAGGTGTGCCGGCGGGACTGGTCCGAAGCGGATTCCAGCGCCCGTTTGAGCGACAAAGACATGAACGAGAAGAAGTCGATGAACAACCACCTTCATGTGCTCGAAGCGTACACCAATCTTTACCGGATCTGGAAAGACCGGCGGGTGGAAGATCGGTTACGCGAACTGATTCAACTTTTTGAGCAACATATCCTCGACCCGCGCACGCTGCATCTTCATCACTTTTTCGATGAACAGTGGCAGGTGCGGTCGGACACCTACACCTTCGGCCACGATATTGAAGCCACCTGGCTGGTGTGCGAAGCGGCGGAAGTCCTGGGTGACGCGACGCTACTCAAACGGGTGGAAGCCCTCGCGGTACGAATGGCCGAAGTCGTTCTCAAGGAAGGCATTGGCGCGGATGGCGCGATCCGCTACGAAGGCAAGGCGGGGGAAATCATCGACGGCGGCAAGGAATGCTGGCCGCAAGCCGAAACCGTCATCGGCTTTTTGAACGCATTCCAAATTTCGGGTGACGCAAAATTTCTCACTGCCGCCAGGCGAACCTGGGATTTCATCGAGCAACGTATCGTTGACCGCGTTCACGGTGAATGGTTCTGGCGTATTACGCCCGAAGACCAGGTGGATGCTACCCTGCCCAAAGTCAGCGAATGGAAAGGCCCGTATCACGGGTCGCGCGCGTGCCTGGAAACGCTCCGCCGGTTGCGCGCCATTTCCAAAACTCCGGGGAGCCACTGAATTGAAAAATATGAACCACATCATGAAGAAAACAATCATCTGCTGGCTCGGGGTTGTGTCGCTTTCCTCGGGAGCGTTCGCGCAAACCGCCCAGGTCAAGGTACAGGGCAACCGTTTTATCACGGCCGATGGCAAAACCATTATCTTTCGCGGACTGGATGCGAGCGACCCCGACAAGCTGGAACGGAACGGGCAATGGAACAAACATTACTTTGAAACGGTGAAAGCCTGGGGCGCCAATGTGATTCGAATTCCCGTACATCCGGCCGCCTGGCACATTCACGGGAAAAAGAACTATCTCAAAATGCTCGATCAGGGCGTTGGCTGGGCGAAGGACGAAGGATTGTACGTCATCATTGACTGGCACAGCATCGGCAATTTATACGGCGGGAAATTTTTCCCGGCTTCGTCGGAACTTTACCCGCCGACGGCCTATGACACCACCCAGGAAGAAACCCTGGATTTCTGGCACACAATGGCCAAGCACTACGGCGGCAATAACACCGTCGCGTTTTTTGAACTGTTCAATGAGCCGGCCTTGGGAGGCAACATGGGCACGGCAACGTGGCCACAATGGAAGGGCGTGCTTGAGGAAATCATCAAGACCATCCGCGCCAACGGCGGCACGGCGGTTCCGCTCGTCGCCGGTTTTAATTTCGGTTACGACCTGACCGCGGTGGCCAAGATGCCGATTGAGGCGGAAGGCATCGGTTACGTGGCGCATCCGTATCCGATGAAGGCCAAACAGCCCTGGGAAACCAATTGGACGCACGATTGGGGCTTTGTCGCCGACAAATATCCGATGATTCTCACCGAAGTCGGGTTTTTGCCGCCGGATGAACCCGGTGGCTACAATCCCATCACAGGCGATGAAACTTATGGCGATGCGCTCACCGCCTATTGCCGCGTGCACGGCATTTCCTACACCGTCTGGTGTTTTGATCCGCATTGGAGTCCCTGCCTGATCAAGGACTGGAATTTCACGCCGACCCGCGCCGGCGCTTATTTTAAAAAGGCGATGCAAAATCCGTAAATGACCGTCTACCCGGCAAACCATGAAACGAATCCTTTTAATCATTGCCGGCGTGGTTTGTCTCAGCGCGCCAGGCCAGAAGTTCGACCAACTGGCTTGACCCCGCAGATGGGCTGGAATAGCTGGAATAAATTTACCGACCAGGTGAACGAGCAACAGATCCGCGATACCACCGATGCGATGGTTGCCTCGGGCATTTCTGTTTGACAGATTGCCGCTGCTCGCCCAAGCTGGATTTAAGGCTGACGTGTGACGTTAAGAAACAGCAAAACCAAATTGCCGTTTCTGCAATATATACATTCGTCGAATCTGCCATGTCAAATCGCCGAAAAAGGGGCGTCGGATCCGCCAAGGTTCCGAAGACTCCTGCCCAAGACAAAACGGTTCAGCCGGCAACATCCCGTGTCTTTGGCCGGCGGCTTTGGGCCTTCCGGCTTATTGCCCTGATCGCTGCCCCGGCGTTATTCCTCGGTTTGGTTGAATTGGTGTTGAGGCTGGCCGGCTTTGGCCAGCCCACGACGTTTCTGTTGCCGGCCGCGCAGAATGGGCAGAAGGTTTTCGTGCAGAACAACCAGTTTGGCTGGCGATTCTTCGGGCCAAAACTGTCGCGGTTGCCGTGGCCGATTTCAATCCCCCAAACCAAAGCCCCGGATACGGTGCGGGTTTTCGTTTTCGGTGAATCCGCAGCCAAAGGCGAACCCCTACCAGCTTTCGGTCTGCCACGCATGTTGGAGGCGATGTTGAGCCTGCGATATCCGGGCGTGCGTTTTGAGGTGGTGAATGCCGCGATGACGGCAATTAATTCATACGCCGTCCTGCCCATCGCGCGCGACTGTGCGCATGCCGGTGGCGATATCTGGGTTATTTACATGGGCAACAACGAAGTCGTGGGCCCCTTTGGTGCCGGCACCGTTTTTGGATCGCAGGTGCCGCCGTTGCCGCTCATCCGGGGCGTCCTGGCCTTTAAAACCACGCGAATCGGGCAGTTGCTGGATTTCGTGCGCCAGTGGGTCCAGAAGCCACAGTGGGGGAGTGACGAATGGGGTGGCATGAAAATGTTCCTCGACCAGCAGGTGCGAGCCGACGATCCGCGCATGAACGCAGTCTACCACCATTTCGAACGGAACCTTGCGGACATTATCTCGACGGGGCAACGCAGTGGCGCCGGCATGGTGGTGAGCACCGTGGCGGTCAACCTGAAGGACTCAGCGCCGTTCGGATCGATGCATCGGCCGGGGTTGTCCGGCCCGGATGAGGCAAAATGGGAACAGTTTTACCAACTCGGCAGCCAGGCCCAGGCAGCCGGCAACGAGCCGGAAGCTGCGGCGCAGTTCCAGGCGGCGGCACAGATTGACGACCGTTTTGCCGATCTTCGCTTTCGGCAGGGGGAATGTTCGCTGGCGCTGGGCCAAACGCAGCAGGCGCAGCAACATTTTCAAGCCGCACGGGACCTGGACACCCTGCGCTTTCGTTGCGACCGCAAGCTCAATGACTTGATACGGCAAAGCGCTTCGCAGCGCGAGCGTGGTCATCTATTGCTGGCGGATGCCGAACGTCAATTTGCGGAGCAAAGTCCGAACGGCCTGCCGGGTGAGAACTTGTTTTACGAGCATGTCCATTTGAACTTCGATGGCAATTACCTTTTGGCCAGAACCATCGGCGCGGAGATCGAGAAATTGTTGCCGGGATGGGTGGTGGAACGCAGCGGCCCCAACCGCCCCTGGCCGACGGTGGCGGATTGCGCGCGACGGCTGGGCTGGTCCGATTTGGACGAATTTGACGTTGTGAACATAATCCTCACCCGCATTAACGACCCACCGTTCACGGGACAACTGAATCATGATGCGCAAATGCTGCGCTGGCAGGCGTTACGCAAAAAAATGGCCCCGGCGGGGCAGCCGGCGGGGCTGAAAGAAGCACAAAGGATTTGCGAAGAGGCAGTGGCGAAGGATCCTGGCGACCCGATGCTGTACCTCGAGTTGGCTTCGGTGCAAATCAAAACTGGCGATCGCGCTGGTGCGGCAGTGTCATTGCGGCACGAGTTGGAACTGCTTCCCACCGACTCGAAGCACTGGTTCCAGTTGGGCGTAATTCTCGCGCAAGAGCAACAATCCGAGGATGCCGCCGTGGCTTTCCAGCGCGCCTTGCAATTGGATCCAGCAGACATGCTGTCGGTCAACAGCCTGGCGCAATCGTTGTGGGTGCTGGGCCGGCACGAAGAGGCGATCCGTGAATACCGGCGTCTGACAGCCATGAAACCGGAATCCAGCCTGGCCTGGATCAATCTCGGGGAAAGGCTCGAAGCGATGGGGCACAAGGCGGCGGCGGAAGATTGTTATCACAAGGCCATGACCAGCCGCGGCAAAAGTGAGCCGGACCTGTTCGCGCTGGCGCAATTCTGCCGGAGCCGTGGTTGGTTCGAAGCAGCCGTGACAAATTACAACGAGGCCATCAACCTCAATCCGAGGGACGCAAACCTGCGCGTCGAGATGGGGCAGAGCCTATTGGTGCTGGGGCGTTACACCGATGCCACGCATCACCTGGCGGAAGCGGTGCGTCTTGCCCCGGAATCGGCGGAGGCACATCACTTTTATGGTGTGGCGTTCGGACAAGAAGGCAACGCAGTTGAAGCCGAGGAACAGTTCCGCGAAGCACTGCGCATCCAGCCGGATCTGCTGGAAACACGGGTGGACCTCGGCGTCGCGTTATGGAAAGAAGGACATGCCGGCGAAGCGCTCGCCCAGTTCGACGAAGTTCTCCAACAAAGTCCCACAAACAGTCTGGCGCTTGAATATAGCCGGACTTTGCATACCCAGCTGGATTCACCGCCAGCCCGTTGATTTCAGAACAAGTTTTAGATGAGCGGCTGCTTGGTGAAAGCCGCCAGCTGCTCGTTGGCTTGGGCGACAACGGCCAAGGTGCTCTTATCCGTGTCAAAAACGGAGTTCAACTCCTGTGGTTTGCAGAACGGATCGCCCATCAGCCCGCTGGCTGAAGTCATGCTGCCGCCATGTTTTCAGGGCCGTAAACGAGAATGGTTGAACCAACATTCAACATCCCCCACACTACCGAGCAAGCCAAATGAACAAAGCCACCTTTCAAAGCAAATTAAGGCAACTCCAGCGGCAGCATGAACAGCTGATCAAGCGCCGCAACCGGCCGCAAAAAACCGGCAACGGCATCTTCGACCGATATGAGTTCCCGGTGGTGACGGCGGAACACACGCCTTTGTTCTGGCGTTACGATTTAAACCACGCCACCAACCCGCATCTCATGACGCGGCTGGGCATCAACTGCGCCTTCAACGTCGGCGCGATGGAGTGGAACGGAAACATTGTGCTGATGACCCGCACGGAAGGTTGGGACCGCAAATCCTTCTTCGCCGTGGCCGAAAGCAAAAATGGCATCGACGCGTTCAGATACTGGGATTACCCGGTGCGGATGCCCGAACTCGAAACCGCCGAAACCAACCTGTACGACATGCGTCTGGTGCGCCACGAGGACGGCTGGGTTTACGGCCTGTTCTGCGCCGAGCGGCATGACGATTCCAGACCGGGTGATCTTTCTGCCGCCATCGCCCGTTGCGGCATTGCCCGCACCAAGGACCTGGTGAAGTGGGAACGGCTGCCGGATCTCAAGACCAATGCGCAGCATCAGCGCAATTGCGTTTTGCATCCTGAATTTGTCAAAGGCAAGTACGCGTTCTACACACGACCGATGGCGGACTTTGCGGCCACCGGCACCGGCGAAGGCATCGGCTGGGGTTTGTGCGACGATATCACCCATGCCGTGGTCGAGAAGGAACGCATCATTGATCCGCGCTTCTATCACACGCTCAAGGAAGGCAAAAACGGCCTGGGGCCCGCCCCCAT
>Ga0265338_10001209_pt1 | contig 42710 bp, 38 predicted proteins | sample 42126metaG_FD_193579 | JGI IMG/M metagenome (GOLD analysis project Ga0265338, IMG submission 193579) | Rhizosphere microbial communities from Carex aquatilis grown in University of Washington, Seatle, WA, United States - 4-21-26 metaG | ecosystem: Host-associated > Plants > Roots > Rhizosphere... | reverse complement strand
TGTAAATGTTCAAAAACATGACCCCCTTTTCACACAGCCTCTCGCTGCAGGCAACGCGGGATGGCGCTCCTAGTTCCGCTGTCGCGGAGGACGTCATCAGCCCCGCGCGCCTGAGCTCTGGACGTTATTTCTTCCGCCATTCTGTCTTTGGTGGTTCGGGCAAACCCTGTGCGCGCAACGCCGTGCGGAAATGCAGCTTGGATATTTTCGCCAGTTCGCCCGCACCACGTTCCTCCACAAGTTTCTTTGCCGCCGCATCCACCGCCGCTGACGCGCCCTTCGGCAATTCCAAATTGAAATCCCTTTCCAGCTTCGCCAAGCCCTTCACAAATTCGTCGCGCGCCAGGATCGAGGCGGCGGCCACGGCGATGTCTTCCTCCGCCTTGTGACGCTGCACCAGTTGCAGTTCCCTGCCCTGCGCCATCAGCGCCTTTTCAATCACGCTCTTGCTCGCGGCAAACTGGTCGCTGATGGCCTTCACCGGCGGAGGGTTCATCCGATGCCGCTGGCCCATCAGGTTTTCGATCACGCGCGCGTGGCCCCACGCCAGCATCGCGTTCACCGACCTCATTTTCGTGTAAAGCCGGTTGTAAGCCTCGTTGCCAATCGGCACTACGGTCGTCACGCAGCCGGGCGTCTTGCGGATTTTTTCGGCCAGGTCGGAAATCTTTTTGTCGCTGGAGATGTTCTTGGAATCGCGCACGCCGAGGTCCGCCCACGCCCGGATGACGCTTTCATTCACATACACGCCGGCAATGCAGAGCGGCCCGAAGAAATCACCCTTGCCGCTTTCGTCCACGCCGATGCGCGGCAGGAGCAGTTCGGGATTCAAAACGGTTTCGTAGCCGAGCTTCGCCTGCTTGAGAATCTCCGGTTCCAGGACGAACTCGACAAATTCCGCCGTGCCCTTGCCCTGGACGACCAGCTTGCCGCTCTCGTAAAAGACAATATTTGTCTTGTCTGACTCGAACGCGAACCGCGCATACGGCACCTCGCGCGGCTTCCAGTTGCGCGCGCGCAGGGCGGCGTCGAGCGCCGATGCCTGTTCATCGGTGAGCTTGCACGTGTGCGAGGTCAGTGGTTTCACTGGAAAAATCATAACCACAAAGGATACAAAGAACACAAAGTTTTTTGCGGCTTTTGCGAGTCGTTGCGGCAATAATTCCAGCACGATGGGTTTGAATCCGAAATCCGAAATCCGAAATCCGAAATTGCAGAGGCTGGTTCCGGCCTTGCTGGATTGGTTTTTGAGAAACGCCCGCGACCTGCCGTGGCGGCGCACGCGCGATCCCTACGCCATCTGGGTCTCCGAAATCATGCTTCAGCAGACGCAGGTCAAGACGGTGATCCCGTTCTGGGAACGCTGGATGCGCGCACTGCCCACGATCCGGGCAGCGGCCAATGCCAGTCCGGATAAAATCCACAAGCTTTGGGAGGGACTCGGTTATTACACCCGCGTCCGCAACCTGCAAAAAGCCGCGCAAGTTCTCGTGGAAAAGCACCATGGAACATTCCCACAAATATTTGATGATGTTCTCGCCCTGCCTGGCGTCGGTCGTTACAGCGCCGGTGCCATTTGCAGCATCGCGTTCAACCAGCCGACCCCCATCCTGGACGGAAATGTCATCCGTGTCCTGACCCGGGTGTTTGGCATCGGTGAAAATCCCAAAGAGAGGGCGGCGAACCTAAAACTCTGGAAACTTGCGGAGGAATTAGTTTGCCACGCGAAGACATTCCGGCCGGCCGAGGCTCCCGGTGAACCGGCTCGCGACGACGCTCGCCTTAACAAAAATCAGAATTGCTCGCACCTCAACCAATCATTGATGGAACTTGGCGCGCTGGTCTGCACGCCGCGACAGCCGCAATGTCCGGCATGCCCAGTCAGGAAATTCTGTGCTGCGTTTCGGGATAAGCGGGTCGGTGAACTGCCCAAACTGGACAAGCGTACCCTGGCCACCGCCCGCCATTTCACGGCATTCGTTGTCGAGCGGCAGGGCCGGGTCCTGGTTCGCCAGCGGCCCGGCGGAGTCGTGAACGCACATCTGTGGGAATTCCCAAACATCGAGTCCGACGGGGCAGCCGCGAAGGACGTTTTCAAATCAATCTTCGGCATTACACCACCGATCCTGCAGCCGCTTTGCACGGTGAAACATTCGATCACCCGCTATCGTATCACGCTCGAAGCGTATCTTGCCCAATTCGGAGGGCGGAGTTTCACGATGCGCAAAATTCCCCGGGCTCGCGGGGTTCACCCCTCCGAAAGCAGCGGCGTCTGGCTGACGCCCGCCGAAATGCGCCGGCTGGCCTTTTCCAGTGCCCATAAAAAACTGGTCAGCGCGGCCGCCGATTGTATTCTATCCGGCCGATGATTTATTTCGACCATAACGCCACCGCGCCGGTCATGCGCGAGGCCCGCGAAGCCTGGCTGGATGCCACCGAGAAAATCACGGGCAATCCGTCCAGCCCGCATCAGATCGGCGGGCGCGCCGACGCCGCGCTCAAGGAGGCTCGCGAAAAACTCGCGCAGTTTCTCGGCTGCCATCCGACCGACATCGTCTGGACCAGCGGCGCCACCGAGGCGAACAACACGGTCATGCACCACCTGGCACGGACGCTTGACGCGAAGAGTGAGGTTTGGATTTCGGCCATTGAACATCCCTGTGTGCATGAATCTACAAAACACTATTTCGGCAAACGGGCGAAATTGATTCCCGTCACTCACGACGGGGCGGTTGACCTGGACTGGCTCACGGCGGAACTCGCCGATTCGCGCCCCGGCCTTGTCGGCGTCATGGCCGCGAACAACGAGACCGGCGTCATCCAGCCCTGGCGCGAAGCCCTGGCCATCTGCCGTCAGTACAAGGTGCCGTTTTTTTCCGATGCCGTGCAATGGCTCGGCAAAATGCCGGCCAAGGGACTGGGTGATTGCGATTTTCTGAGCGGTGCGGCGCACAAGTTTGGCGGGCCGCGCGGCGTTGGGTTTCTGAAGGTTCCGCACAAAAGCCACGTGACCCCCCTGCTTCTCGGCGGGAAACAGGAACAGGGCCGCCGTGCGGGAACGGAAAACGTACCGATTATTTTGTCCATGATGGCCGCGCTGGAAACGCGGGAGAAACAGATCATGCGCAGCGAACACATCCTGCGCGGCGTCTGGCGGGAGAATTTTGAGCGGCAGCTTTTGCACAAACTGCCCGGCTCGGTGGTCGTCGGCGCCAATTCACCGCGGCTGTGGAACACCGTTTCGGCGTTAATGCCCGAAGGTTCGCAATTGCGCTGGCTGACGAAGCTGGACAAGGCCGGGTTTGCGGTTTCCACCGGTTCCGCCTGCACGACCGGCAAGGAAGAGCCGTCGCATGTGCTGGCCGCGATGAATTTCAAATCCGCCGAGGCGCACCGGGTGTTGCGTTTCAGCAGCGGCTGGGAAACGAGCGAGGTCCATTGGGACGCCCTGGCCGACGCGCTCGTCAAAATCCAGGCCGAAGGCCATCATGCCAAAGCCCACGCTGCGGCCTGATTGAACCGTTGACGCGGAAAACTTTTATTTGCAGACTGCCACGCCATGACCACCAAAACGCAAAACCGGCTTGTTGCCCTGCTCATTCTCGCGTTCCCGTTCATGGTCCTCTGCATCTTTCTGATTTTCGATCTCGTCAAAAAGTCCCGGTGAAATTGCAACCGCCACGATAAACCGCCTTCGCCGTGCAGGTTTCCGCCACGATGATCTCGGCGAGCAGCGGTAATTTTGGCCTTAACTTCTTCCAGATCCACACGGCAATGACTTCACTCGTCGGATTTTCCAGACCGGGGATTTTATTAAGATAATTGTGATCGAGCTTCTCCCATACCGGCTTGAATGCCGCCGTGATGTCGGCGTAATCCATCAGCCAGCCGAGTTTCGGGTCACACTCGCCCGCCACCACCACGTCCACCTTGAAACTGTGTCCATGCAGTCGCCGGCATTTGTGCGCCTTCGGCAGCCGCGGCAGCAAATGCGCTGCCTCAAATTGAAATGTTTTTCGTAATTCCATTTTCATAGTCAAATCACCCGCAGATTTCGCGGATTACGCAGATTAAATTCAGGAAAAATACCATCGAAAATCGGCATCATCTGTGAACGAAATATTTTCATTTGTGAAATCTGAGTCGATCTGTGGCTAAAACTCACTTTCCAAATCTGTCCAGGTCATCAGATCGCCCAAAGCCGGCCGGCCATCGTGGCGCCAGGTCAACGGCGGGTTCTGCATCCGCCCCAGCGGACAGACGCGGGTCGCGCCCCAACGCGCCAGTTGTTCCGCCAATTCCTGTATTTGGTGTTCCGGCACCGCGAGCCCTACCGTTGAGACCAGGCCTCGCACCAGTTCCGCGTTGCGCAGCGCCTCCGCCAGATCCCGCACGCCCTTCACATAAATGAACCGGTTCAGGCAGGAAAACTGGAAACGCGCGTCCACCTCGTGCACCACCGTCCAAGCCGTCGAATTTTTGCTGTGCCACAGTGCCGTGTCCGGCGAATGCGCCGCCCGCACCTCGTAAAATCCGCGGCGTGAGGCAATCGTTGCCGTGTGCTCCGTGGCCAGTTCTCCGCGCGGCTCGATTGCCTCGCGCTGCTCCAGTTCATCGGCCACCAGCCCGGCAAATTGTTCCGGCGACGCCGCGCCGCCCGTCTGGACATAGATCACGTGCGGCGACAGGCAGCCGAGCTGATTCCAAGCCACCACGTCGTCCGCCGCGCGGGAGACAATTTTGCGGGAATGCAAACCATGCAAAACCTCACTGGCAACAAAGCCAAAACTGACCCGATGACCGTAACCGAGAAAACGCGTTTTGATCGGAAGCCGCGAACGGATGGCCGCCAGCGTTTCATCGCTGCCCGTCGCCGTCACACAATCAGCCTCGGCAAACAGCGCGGCTTCCAGGTCCGCATTGCCACCGCGCCATTCGGCGATTTCCAGGCAGGCGCCCAGTTTTGCATCCGCCTCATAAATCGAGTGGGCGAACAGCCGGGGTAGAAACGCCGCGCCGCTCGCGCATTTCACGAATTGCGCCGAGCGGGCCAGCAAACCCAGCACGATGCTCATCCATGTTGGATTCGGCAGGTTGCCGGCCGCGACCTGGACGAGAAACCCGGGACCGACCGCCATGGCCGCACGATCAGCTTTCTCCCCGGCGCCAGTTGTCATGGCATCCAGCCGCTGTGCATCGCCGAGTTCCTGGATCAGGAGCGCGTGCAGGTTTCCACGCGTCAGCTGCCGGAAAAAATTATCCAGTCCCTTTTCCAGTGTGATGCGCGAAAAACCGGTTTCCTTCGGGCCAAGTTCCAGGGCGAGTTTTCGGAACCGGTTGTCCGCCTGCAACCAGCCCTCCGACACACTGCTCAACACGGCCACCAGGCTGCCGGTCGAGCGCCCGGCCAGGTAACGCTCACGGTTGCGCTTCAAGGCCTGGCACGCCTCCGTGATCATCGACGGCGACAGCATCGCCTCCGGCGGCAGGTCGGCAAAAAAATAGTTGGGCGAATTCACTGAATTTACGATTTACGATTTACGAGTTTCAGCAGTCATCAATGAACAACCACGCGGTTCGGCTCGTTGCGCGCGGCCGATGAGTTCAAATCCCTCGCCACGGCGGATTCCCAAATCCTCGGTCTGAATCGCCACGGCTGAAAACACATTGGCCAGATCAAACACGCAAATCAAACCGGTTTCGCCCCCGGCCACTTCACGGCCGGTCTCGGGTGAAACGATTTGGACCCGCGCCCAAGGCGGGAAAAAAAAGTGACGAGTGTCGAGTGACGAATGTCGAAATTCGGCGGCGGCCGTCACCCGCCATCCGTCACCTGTCACACCATCGTAGGCCTGCGAACTCAACTCGCTCATGCCGTACTCGCAGATGATGTGTGACGGTGGCACACCGAGCCGTTCGGTGATGAATTCATGCAAGTTGATTTTGGGCATCGAGCGGGACCGGTTTTTGTAACCGCCGGTTTCCATCACCCGCGAACCCGCCGGCAGTTGGAACCGCAAATTGTTTTCCGCCAGATAATCCACCAGGTGAACGAATGAAAAGGCGGTGCCGAGAATCAACTGCGGCTTACGGATTGCGGATTGTGGATTATGGCGCAGTGCCGCAATGGCAACGTCGAAATCCAAGGTCCACGAACCATCCGTGCCGATTTGACCGACGAAGGCTGATTCCGGCGCGCCCAGCTTTTGCCGGATGATTTCAAACATGTGAACGAGCGACGAATGCGGCGCCTGCACCGGCGGCGGGGTGAGAATCACCAAAGGGGTGCGGGCTGCATGTCCCCGTTTCTCCGAACTCGCGGACAAGCTGTCCCCGCTCCATAAAACATGCGACTTGAACCAAGGCCACAACGAGTCTTCATAAACCGCCAATGACTCGGCGTTGTGAAAATGCCGGCTTGGTTTTTGGCCGGTGGTGCCGCTGGAATGGAAAACGGCCGCACGCTCAGCGGGTCCCAGACAGGTCATTTCCAGTTCCTTGAAAGCGGCTGTCGGCACGGCGGGAATCTGAGTCCAATGTTCAACCGTTTCCGGAGTGATAAGGCGCCGTTCACAGATCTTCCGATACGCGTCATTGTGTTGGAATTGCAGCGCGAAAAGTTCGAGCGCCGCAAAATTAAAAGCCGCGTCATCTCGAAGGGATGAGCCGCGCGACTTCCCAACCTGGCCCTGGTGTTCGGATTCAGGGTCTCGTGGAACTCGACCCTCCGAAAGAATGGATTCGCGCAGCCGCGCGGCGAAGTTTGAAATTTCCGTGTTCATGCGGTGTTTGTTTGCGGCTGGTTTTCCGCGACAGCCGAAGGACATTGTAACGCGAAGCCACTCCACGGCAAGCGCGTTTGCCATTGTCGTGCCGCGGAGTTGCCAATGCCGCATTTGTCCGCCACACTGTAGGTTTGATGAACAAACGGTTTTACATCACCACCGCCATTGATTACGTCAACGGCCAGCCGCATCTCGGCCATGCCTACGAGAAGATCATTGCCGATGTCATTGCACGGTCGCATCGCGCGCTGGGCCAGGAGGTGTTCTTCCTGACGGGCCTGGACGAGCACGGCCAGAAGGTTCAACAGGCCGCCCAAGCCGAGGGCAAATCGCCGCAGACCTACTGCGACCAGCTGGCAGCGGACTGGCAGGCTTTCGCAAAAAAACTGGAACTGACCAACGACGATTTTGTCCGAACCACCGACCCGCGGCACAAGGAAATTGTCCAGGCCAGCCTGACCCGGGTGTTCAATGCCGGCCAGATTTACCGGCAAACCTACGCGGGCTTTTATTCAACCAAGGAAGAAACCTTCCTGACCGACAAGGACCGGCGTCCGGACGGAACCTTTGATCCGGCCTACGGCGAAGTCATCGAGTTGCAGGAGGAAAATTATTTTTTCAAGCTCGGCGAGCAGCAGCAGTGGTTGATTGATTACATTGAATCGAATCCTTCATTCGTCCAGCCCGATCATCGGCGGAACGAAGTGCTCGGTTTTCTAAAAAACAACACGCTGGAAGACCTGTGCATCTCCCGGCCGGCGGCCCGATTGGGCTGGGGCATTGCCCTGCCCTTCGACAAGGATTATGTCACCTACGTCTGGTTCGATGCCCTGGTCAACTATATCAGCATTCCCGCCGCCCACGGCGACCCGGCCATCCTGTCTGCGTTGAAAGGCTCTCAACCCTCAACCCTCAACTCTCAACCGAGTTTGTGGCCCGCCGACCTCCACGTCATCGGCAAGGACATCGTAAAGTTCCACGCGGTTTACTGGCCGATCATGCTCAAGGCCATGGGTCTGCCGCTGCCGAAACAGATTCTGGTCCACGGCTGGTGGCAGAAGGACGGCGCAAAAATCAGCAAGAGCACCGGCAACATCATTGACCCCGTCGCGGTGATCAACGAATGGGGCCTGGATGCGTTTCGTTTTTACGTTTTGCGCGAACTCGACATCGGGCCGGATGGCAATTGGACGGATGCCGGCTTCAAGGCGCGTTATCAAGCCGAACTGGCCAATGGTCTGGGAAATCTCGTCAACCGCTCGCTTTCGATGCTGAAGCGTTACCGCCAAGGCATCGTGCCGGCGAAGCACGATGAACTGGCCGCGGATGTGGCGAAGGCCACGGACGAAACCCGCGCCCTGCTGAAACAAAACCATTTGCAATCCGCCTTGCAAAGCATCTGGGGACTGGTCACGCGGGCCAATCAGTATGTGGATCAGACGAAACCGTTCAGCCTGGCCAAGGATCCGGCCCAGGCCCAACGACTCGACGAAGTGCTCTACAACCTCACGGAAACCTGCCGGGTGCTCGCGGTCCTGCTCTGGCCGTTCCTGCCCGGCACAGCGGTGAAAATTTACACGCAGCTCGGTTTGACCAGTGTTCCGGACCAGCTCGACGCGGCGACCTGGGGCCGGTTGCCAGCCGGCCATACCATCGGCGAACCAACTCCGCTGTTTCCGCGCAAAGACGCCTGATTTTTCGTTCTCGTCCTCCTTCTTGGTCTCGTCCTCAATGGCTTGGGGCTCGTGAACGAGGAGGACGACGAGGACGATTGGATTGCAACATCAACGATACCGAGTATTTCCCGGTTCCAGCCCAGGTTTTCAGGTTCCCTAGGGGACTCGTGGAACTCGCCTCTCTGAAAATCGAAAATACGCCGTTTGCAAGTGGCACCCATTCTGCTAAATTTTGGTTATGAACATCACCCTCGCCGCAAGATTTTCATTCCTCATGGTTTTGTTTCTGATGGCTGCATTTTTTGCCGGCTGCGAGACGGCGCCACCGGTCAATTGGGACAGCCGCGTTGGAATTTACACTTATGATCAGGCGGTGAAGGATTTCGGCCCGCCGGACCGGCAGGCCAAGCTGACTGATGGCCAGACCGTTGCCAAATGGATCGTACGGCCCTACAACAACGGCGCCAATTATAATGTTGGCATGGGCTATTACGGCAATGCCGGCTACGGCGCGGGCCAGAAATTCGGTCCCGGTTATCCCGACAACGCGTTGCAATTGACCTTCGGCACTGACGGCAAGCTGACTGCCTGGTCGAGGAACAATTACTAAAGACTCAGTTCAACGCCACGCCGCGGCGAATATAAGTCGGGATGTCCAGATCCTCGCCCTTGTGGATCGTCGGCTCACTTTTGTCGAAACGCCCCTTGGAAATGATGGCCAGCGAAAGCTGTGCCTGGCGCATCTTGGGGCCGGATTTCCGGGGACGGGCTTCGGCGTGCTTGGCCACCAGTTGTTCCCGCTGCTCCGGCGTCACGGACGGCGTCGAAGCGCAGCGCGAACCCGGCCGGGCCGTCACGCCGCGAGGCGCGGCCGGTTCAGGGGCTTCGCCGGAGGCAGCCGCAATCGGGGATAAATTCATGGGCGCCGGATTTTGCTTGGCCGCAATCACAGTCACCGACAAACGATTTTTCAGGGTCGCATCCACGGCGGCGCCCATGATGACCTGAGCGCGTTCGCATTGACGGCTGATCTGTTCCATCACGCGGTTCACCTCGGCCATCGTCAAATCCTTACCGCCCATCAGGCTGACCAGCACCGCGCCGGATTCGGCGAGCGCGCGGCCTTCGTCAAGCAGCGGATGGGCGATCAATTTTTCGACCACCTCGCGGGCGCGGGCCGGGCCGGTGGCATCAACGGTGGCGAACACGCTTTCGGAGTGGCGGTCGCGCACCAGCGCGCACAGGTCGTCGAAATGAATCCGGATCAGGCCCGGCCGCGTGAGCAAATGCCACACCCCACGCACACTTTCGACCAGCAACCCGTCCGTGATGCGGAACGTGTCGAGCACGCTGGTGTTTTCGTCAATCAGCTTGAACGTCTTCTGGCACGGGAGGCAAATGACGCCGTCGGCGACCGATTTCAGCTGGTCGAGCGCCTGCTGGGCCTGTTGCAGGCGGCGGTTGCCTTCGCAGACGAACGGGAGCGTCACAAACGCCAGGACCAGCGCGCCCGCTTCCTTCGCCGCGCGGGCAAGCACGGAACTGATGCCGCTGCCCGCGCCGCCGCCCAGTCCGGCAATCACAAACACGACATCCGCGCCTTCGCAGGCTGCCTTGAGCGTGGCAAATTGTTCCTCGGCCAGCGCCCGGCCGCGTTCGGGATCGCCGCCGGTGCCCAGCCCGCGCAATAATTTCGTTTCCAATTGAATCTTGACCGGCGCGGATGAAGACGCCAGCGATGGCGCATCGGTATTGATTGCCGCAAACCCGGCGCCCGCCAGATCCTCGCCGTTCAGGAGATCGAGCATGGCGACGCCGGCGCTGCCCACGCCGAAAATTTTCACCACCGGCGCTTGGGACGGTTCGAGGACGACCGTTGAAGACTGGGAATTGGTTTTCATGATCGGTTGGATTCAGGAACGGCGCAACAGGCCGGAGAGGGTCCGCTTGATGCCCCTCGCCAGCGACGGTTTGCCTTCGCGTTTGCGGGTTTTGAACGAGCCGAATTTGACCAGGCCGATCGCGCTGACAAATTCCGGCTGGTCGAGCGCGGATTTCAGGCCGCTGACGGAATCGGTCTGGCCGAGCGACACCGGCATCTGTATGACCTGCTCGGCAAGCCGCGCGATTTGCGGGACGCGCGCGCAGCCGCCGCACAGAAAAACCCCGGCGCGCAAATAATCGAACAGCCCGGCCGACTCCAGGTCCTGCGCCACCAGCTGGAAAATTTCCTCGAGGCGCAGCGACATGATGCGGCGCAGGTGCTCGACGTTGACCGTCTTCAACGGCATGCCGAGTTCATTCGTAATCGTGATGGTCTGGCCCCGGGTTTCCTCGCCCACCAGCGCCGAGCCATGTTCGAGCTTGAGCTTCTCGGCCCGGCTCAAGGGCACCTTCAGGCCGTAAGCCAGGTCGTTGGAAACATGGTCTCCGCCGATCGCCAGCACGCCCGTGTGGCGGATCACGCCGTTGGCGTAAACCACGTAATCCGTCGTGCCGCCTCCGATGTCAACGACCAGCGCGCCCAGTTCCTTCTGTTCATTCGACAGCAGCGCGAGCGAGGACGCCAGGCCGTTGAAAACAATTTCGTCCACCTCCAGTTGCAGCCCTTTGACGAGGCGGATGGCATTTTGCAGCCGATTCGTGTTGCCGTGAACCACGTGAACATCCACCTCCAGGCGGGAACCCAGCATCCCGACGGGGTTGTTGACGCCGTCCTGGCCGTCCACGAAAAAATGCTGGCGGATGGCGTGGACGACGTTGTTTTCCGTCGGCAAATTGATCGCCTTCGCGTTTTTGATCACGTCCTGCACGTCGTCCTCGGAAATCTCGCGGTCGGCGGACACCACCGGATGCACGCCGCGATTGTTGAAGCCGCGGATGTGAACACCGGTGACGCCCAGGTAAACGTTGCGGATTTCCACGTCGGCCATCTGCTCGGCCTCGACGACGGCATTGCGCACGTCCTCCTCGGCCTGCGTCGTGTCCACAATCTCGCCCTTGCGGACGCCGCGCGAACGCGACTGGCCAAGGCCGATGACATTCAGCGAGCCGTCGGCGTTCCGTTCGCCGACCACGGCGCAAACCTTGGATGTGCCGATTTCCAGACCTACGATGATGGATGAATCATCAAACATTTTTCCTCCGGGTGTGAACGGGGTTGACTGTCCTGGGCAAAGCCGATGGGACACCGACCAGTTCCATCCAACGAACCGGCACGTTGTTGGAAACCGCCAGATTGAGCGACGCCACTGCTTTGTTCATACGCTGTCCCAAATCGTAAACTTCGCGCCAACGCCGCAATTGTTGCTCCAAATTGTTCAAACCGAAAGTAATTTCGCCGCCCTGGTCCGTCGTCACGACCACGACTCCGGGCAACGACACGTCGATGCGCCGCAAATCCACCAGCCCCGCCATCGGCGAATGGTCAAAGGCGCCAATCAATTCCAGCGCCGCCTGTACCTGCGGTGATTCGACGCGATGGCCCGGCTGCAGCTGAAACACATTCGGCCCGGTGATCACCGGCAGCTGGTCGCTGACTTGCGCCAGCGGGATCACACACAAACGCGGGTCCAGCGGCTGCATCACATAACCGTCCGCGTCCAGTTGAAACACTGTCACCGCAATCCGTCCGGACGCGTCGGCGCTTGGGATGTTGACCTGCGCCACCGGATCGCGCTCCGTCACGCTGATTTTCAACGTGCGCGGCAGGACGCGCTCGACGGCGACGGAATCGATGGTCGAAACCAACTCCAGTTTCCGCTTCACCGCCATCAAATCGAGGGCGATCAAGTTGTCGCCCAGCTTCACCCCCGACCAACGGCGCAACTGGTCCAGCGCGATCATCCCGTCGGTCTTCACCTCGACGTGCTGAATGGCAAACTCGGAATTTTCATAGACAAATTTGTCGAGCGCCCACTCGCCCGTGCGCCAGAGCAGGTACAGACCAAATACCGTGCCGAACACGAGCACCGTCGTCAGCGCCGCCAGCCGGGTACGCGTCGCGCGCACCTGGTCGGATCGCAGTTTCACGTCCAGGACATGAAAGCGGTGCAACCGCCGGTTTTTAATTTTGCGCCTGAACCACATGGTTTTTCCGCTTCGTAACCGCGACCTTCAGGTCGCGCCTGTCAGATTATTTATCTCGCGCCAGCGCCAGCTCCACCATCCGCTGGCAAAGCTGTGCATAATCCAGTCCCGCCGCCGCCGCCGCCTTGGGCAGCAGGCTCGTCTCGGTCATCCCGGGCAGCGTGTTTACTTCGAGTACCACCGGCTCGCCGCCCGCCGACACCATCACATCCACCCGCGCGTAATCACGGCCGCCGATGGCCTGGAACGCGCCGATTGCTGCTTCCTGAATACGTTTCGTCGTTGCCGCATCAAAATCCGCCGGGCAAAAATATTCCGTGCAGCCGGCGGTGTACTTGTTTTTGTAATCGTAGCTGCCGGTTTTCGGCCTGACTTCCACAACCGGCAATGGCTCACCACCCAGAATACCGACTGTGGTTTCGCGGCCAACAATTTTTTCCTCGACCAGGACCTCGGAATCAAACTTCAGGGCTTCCGCCAGCGCCGGCTGCCAGTCACCGGTCTGCTCGACGAACTGCAAACCAACGCTCGATCCCTGCCGTACCGGCTTCACCACCAGTGGCGGCTGCCAGCCATCCGGCCACGGGGCCGTGCTGGAATTGACCACCAGAAATTTCGCGTTGGGAACCCTGGCTTTGACGCAGCGCTGTTTGGTCAACACCTTGTCGAAGGCGACCCGGCTCGAATCAGCGTCACAACCGGTGTAAATCGCGCCGAGTTTGTCCAGTTGCTGCTGCACCGTGCCGTCCTCGCCGTAGGTCCCGTGCAACGCCAGGAACACCACGTCCGTCCCGCCGGGCAGATCAAACGCGCCGTTTTTGGGATCAACTTCCGTCACGTGGTGACCCAATGAACACAGCGCCTTGGCCACTGCCGACCCGGAACGCAGCGACACCTCGCGCTCGGCGCTTGGGCCGCCAAGCATGACCGTGATGTTCATTTTCCGGATCACTTCTTCTTCCTCGCAAATTTTTCCAGGGAGATGGCGATTTTCGGAAACGCGCGCAAAACCTGTTTGTCCGCCGTCACCAATGGCACGCCCAAATCCTGCGCCAGCGCCACATATTCACAATCGTAAGCCGAGCATTTTGACTTTATCGCCAGCTCTAAAACTTTTCTGGCGTCCACGGCGTATTCACGACCCGCAATCGCATCTTCCGCCACTCGCAACGAGCTGACTGCGGTTTCAAAATTCATTCCGGCATGCTTGACGTATTTCATCAAGGTCGCGAGGTATTCTGACCGCCAGAGCAATGGCGCAGTCCAAGTCGGATCCACGGCGCAAACAGCCTCGGCCAGGGTCGAGTGTTCCGTATAAATCGAAAAATAGGCGATGAGATTGGTGTCCGCGACAATCATTCCCGGCCTTCGCGTTTCCACCAGTCAATCTGCGCCGCCGTCGCCTTGAACTTCATCGTCGCCCGCACTGCGCGGGCACGCGCAAGCAACGCCTGCGTGTCCACCGGCTGGCTGCGGACGCTGGATTCCAGCACCGCGATGGCTTCCGTGTTCAGACTGCGACCATGCGTCGCCGCCCGCTTTTTTAATTCCCGATGCACTTCCTTCGACAATCCTTTGATTGTGATCGTTATCATGGCACAACCATAACGCAACCATTTTGAATGTCAACGATCTTCCCCGATGATTTCAACTTCCGTGTGCAACTCGATCCCGCGCGCCTTCTTGGCCTGTGCCTTGAGCGTGGCAATCAATTCCAAGACATCGCGCGCCGTCGCCCTGCCCTCGTTCACCAGAAAATTGCCATGCTCGTCGGAAACCACCGCATCGCCAACGCGCGTGCCTTTCAATCCAAGTTCGTCGATCAGTCTTCCCACCGGGATCGTGGCCGGATTCTTGAACATGCAGCCGGCGCTCGGCGCCGCCGGTTGGGACGCCCAGCGTTTCTCGCTGAATGCCTTCATGCGCTTCTCAATTTCCTCTCGCGGCGCGGACCGGCATTTGAACACCGCGCCCAGGGCGACGTGGGTTTTCAAGTCGGCGCAACTGCGGTATTCCACAGACATTTCCTGCGGCGCTGCTTCGCGCACCGTTCCGTCAAAACCCATCAGGCGCACCGATTCCACGACATCGAAGGTGGCGCCACCCATCGCTCCCGCGTTCATGCGCAAGGCGCCGCCGACACTGCCGGGAATACCCTCCAGAAATTCCAAGCCGCTCAAACCGTTTCGTTTGGCCTCGACCGCGACGTTCTTCAGTTTCGCGCCCGCCCCGCAATGCATCCGCTCGCCAGCAATCTCAATGCGGCTGAAATTCGCGTGCGCCAGGCAAAGGATGACGCCACGATAACCGCCGTCGCGCACCAGCAGGTTCGATCCCCGGCCAATCACGAAAAATCGCACGGCATGGCCGCGGCAAAATTGCAGGACCGCGGCCAGGTCCGCCTCCGACGCCGGTTCAACATAAACGTCCGCCGGACCGCCAATGCGCAAGGTCGTGTGCCGGGCGAGCGGCTCATCGCAACGGATGACCGTCTGGCTCGAGACCGTGCCGGCCAGTTCCGCGGCGATTTGCTTTTCGGTTCGCATTGGGCGGTTCAAGATGTCGGTCGCCGGCGGCATCGTTCAATGGGCGTGTTTGGCCGGGCCATGCGCATGACCGCAGCCGCAGCCCGACTTGCGCGCCGGGCTTTTTTCCTGCCGTTGCGCGATGGCAGCCAGCATGATGTCCGCGATCTGTTCCGCAGCCTTCGGCGCGTGCCATTGCACCAGCGCAGTTTGAATTTTTCCGCGGGCGGACGGATTTTCAACCAGCTCCCGCAACAAGGCGGCGACCTTTTCCGGGGTCGCGACCTTTTGTTCAAGCAACCGCGCCGCACCCGTCTTTTCAAAAGCCTGCGCGTTGTAAAACTGGTGATTGTCCGCCGCCGCAGGATATGGCACGAGCAGCGACGGCAGGCGCATGGCGGCGATTTCAGCCAACGACGAGGCGCCCGCCCGGCTTACGGCAACGGTCGCGGCGCCAAGAGCCAGGTCCATTTCCGCCAGGAACGGCTTCACAATCGCCCTAAAGCCCTGCGCCGCGTATGCTGATTTGACTTTTTCCACGTCAGCCGGACCCGTGAGATGCAGCCATTGCCAGGTTGAAGCGCGGTCGCCAAGTGACGGCAGTGCGGACAAAATCAGGTCGTTCAGGCCGCTCGCCCCCTGGCTGCCACCCGTGACAAGAATGGCAGGTCGATCGGGTTCAAGATTCAGCGCAATCCGGCAACGGGGAGCATCGCCTGGTTGGAATTGCGGACGGACGGGTGTGCCGGTCGTGGTCACTTTGCGGGCGCGCAATCGCGTCTCCGCCGACGGGAACCCGACAAACGCCTCATCCACAAATCGCGCCAGGAAACGGTTGGCCCGGCCGGGGATGGTGTTGGATTCGTGCAAAAACGTACTCGCCCCGAACTCCTTTCCGACCCATACCGGAGGCGCGCTGGTGAACCCACCCATGGCAAGGACGGCATCGGGCCGGCGTTGGCGGAAAATTTTCCGCGCCGCGAACAGCGATTTCACAAAACTTCCGGCGAAGGCGAAATAATTCCGGTTTTGCAGACCCACCGCCGGCAGCTTGAAAATTTCCATGCCCGATGCCGATTTCACCGCCTCCTGATCCACGTCCTTGGGCGAGATGAGCAGTGCGACGGCGCAACCGCGTTTCTGAAGCTGTCCCGCCACCGCGAGACCCGGGAACAGGTGCCCGCCCGTACCGCCGCAGGCGATGGCGACGAAGGGCGTGTGGGCTCCGGGGGCAGTCATGTGGCTTTGGCGGCGAAAGGATTTTCGTCGATGGCCGGGGTCGGTGCGGAACGCCGTTCCCGGGCCGGCGCGTGGCGGGCGATACTGAACAAAAGGCCGACGCACGTGAGCATGGCGATGAGGTTTGACCCGCCGTAACTGATGAACGGCAGCGGCAGGCCCTTGTTCGGCAGCGCACTGGTGACAACACCAATGTTGATGGCCGCCTGGAAGCTGATCAAAAACGTGATGCCCGCCGCCAGCAGGCTGCCATAGGTGTCACGGGCGTGCAACGCGATGTAAACGCCGCAGACGGCAATGATGACAAACACCAGCACAACGAGAAGAGTCGCCACCAGACCCAGTTCCTCGCCGATGATGGAAAAAATAAAGTCGGTGTGGTCCTCCGGAACGAAGCCCAGTTTCTGCCGGCCGTTGCCGAGGCCCAGACCGGTCCAGCCGCCGGAGCCCAGCGCAATCATCGCCTGATACGCCTGGTAACCCACGCCATCCTTGTGCTGCTCCAGATCCCACCAGCTGAAGATGCGCCGCATGCGCATGGGATCATACAGGATGGAGACCACCAGGCCGGCCGCACCGAGCAACACCGGCGGCACGATATATTTCCAGCGAACGCCGGCAATGAGCAGCATCGTGCCGCTGACCGCCGCAAGCAGGATGGTGGTGCCCCGATCCGGTTCGACAAACACCAGACCCAGCGTCAACCCGACCAGCAGGCCGGGCAACACAATGCCGCGCTTCCAGGTCTGCATCTGCCGCTGGTAACGGTCGCCGTACCACGCCAGGATGGTGATGAGCGCAATTTTTCCGAGTTCGGATGGTTGAAAGCGCACGCCGTGGAAATCGAACCACCGGCGCGCGCCATTGATTTTCCGGCCGATGTGAGGGACGAGCACCAGCAGCAGCAGAATCAGCGCAACGATGAAAATCGGCCACGCCAGTTTTTTTAGCAGCTGATAATCGAGGGCGGTCGCCGTCACGCAGAGGACGAAGCCGAACGCGCACCAGATGAGTTGCATCATCAGGTAACGGGTGCCAACTTGCGCCACACTCGAGCTGTAGAGCATCACCAGCCCCAGCGCCAGCAAGGCGGCGACGCAAATCGCCAAAGTTGTAACGGCGACCTTCATTTCAACATTTCAAATCCCGCCGGGCGGGACCCACGGCTTCAAACCGGCGGTTATTGCCCTGAGGGCGTACCAGCCGGGGCCGGGGAACTGCTCGGCGGCGGCAAGGGCGCGGGTGCCGGTGCAGCGGGAGCCGCCGCTGCAGCCGTTGCCGGGATCTTCAACTTCTGGCCCACCTTGATCTTGGTCGTGGACAAACCATTCTCGGCTTCCAGCGCCTTGATGGTGGTGCCCTGCGCCTTCGCAATCTTGGTCAGCGTGTCGCCGGACTTCACCGTGTAGGTTTCTCCACCCACGCCGGAGCCGGCGGAAGTCGAGTCGGCGGTGGGGGCCGCAGTGGACGCGCCGCCGGAGGATGCGGGGATGGTAAGTTTTTGTCCCACCTTCAACTTGGTCGGCTGCACATTCGGGTTGGCGCTTTGAATGGCCCGGACGCTCACGCCATTTTTCTTGGCGATCTTCGCCAAAGTATCTCCCTTGACCACGACGTATTCCGTTCCGACGGCGGGAACGACCGGCGGTGCAACCACCACCGGCGGTGCAACCACCGGCGGGTTGGACGCTTCGACCACCGGATTTGTGTTCATGACCACCGTATTGGTATCCGGGGGCGGCGGCTGATTTTCCGTTTCGCTGGTCTGCTCGCGTTTGCAGCCCTGGATGAGCATGGCGGTCAATCCGGCAACGCCGATCACGAGCACGCACAGCACGCCGAGTTTCAGGCGCGAGCGGCGTTTGCTTTGCAATTCGAGCAGGGAACCTTGGGGTACGAACGGATTCGATTTGTTCATTTATTTGGCGCTTATAGCGTCCTTTCTTCGAGGTTGGTTGATTTTTTCCGCAACGAAATTTTCCCTCGGCAAACTTCGTGGCAGGTTAAATTATTTTTGTTCATCGGCACCAGACTGAGCCCGCTGCCGGGTTTTAAAGCGGTCGGTGGAACCCACCCTGCGCCGGCCATAGCCCGGCAGGCCGCTTCCAGCAAAATTATTAACAGCCCAAGGCCGCCGGCGCAAGGAACAAAGCGCAAATTATTCAATGCCTGTGCAGTTTTCATCTCAGTTTCAAAGTGGCCAGCGCCACCACCGCGAACAGGATGCACAGGATGTAAAACCGCATCACCACCTGCGACTCGTACCAGCCTTTTTTTTCGAAATGATGATGGAGCGGCGCCATCAAAAAAATCCGCCGGCCGGTGCCGTAATATTTCCGGGTGATGCGAAACCAGCCGGTCTGCAGAATCACCGAGCCCGCTTCGAGCACGAACACGCCGCCCGCAATCACCAGCACGAACGGCTGGTGAATCAACACCGCCATGATCCCGAACGCGCCGCCGAGCGCCAGCGACCCGGTATCCCCCATGAACACCTGCGCCGGATGACAGTTGAACCACAAAAATCCCAGCCCCGCGCCGAACAACGCCGCGCAGAACACCGTCAACTCGCCCGCGCCAGGCACGTAGGGAACCTGCAAATAACCCGCCGCCCGGACGTTGCCGGCCACGTAGGTGAACACCAGAAACACAAAGGCCACGATCAACGTGCAGCCGATGGCCAGGCCGTCGAGGCCGTCCGTCAAATTCACCGCATTCGAACTGCCGACGATGGCCAGCACCACAATCAGCAGGCCGATCACCCCCGCGCCCGTCGCCACCGGATATTTGGAAAAGGGCACCATGATTTCCGTAACCAGCTTCCCGGTCGAGGGCGTCATCCACAGATAAACACCGATAAAAGTCGCCAGCGCAAATTGCGCCACCAGCTTGACTCGTGGCGGGGTGCCGCCGCCGGTTTGCTGGATGATTTTCGCGTAGTCGTCGTAAAATCCAAGACCCGCCAGCACCAGGACCGAGAGCAAGGTCAGCAGCACCAGTTTGTCGTCCAATTGCGCCCAAAGCACCGTTGAAAAAAACAGCACGGCCACGATCAAAATGCCGCCCATGGTCGGCGTCCCTTTTTTGCTCAGGACGCGCGCCGCCAGGCCGCCGGCTTCCTCGGCCTTGTCCGCGTAGTCCTGGCCGAATTTCAACTGTTTCAGCCAATGGATGATTTTCGGGCCGAGCCACCAGCTCAACAACAGCGCCGTGATGGCCGCGCCCGCGCTGCGCACCGAGATGTAATGAAACAGCCGCAACGCCGAGAGGCGTCCCGCCCAGGGCGTTCCCCGCGAACAATCGAGCAACAGCTGGCTCAAATAATAGATCATGTTTCCATTTCACGACTTGTCCGGCTTCAACGTTCCGGTGATGCGCTCCAGGCGCGACGACCGCGACGCCTTGAACAAAACCACATCGCCCGGCTTCAAAAAATTCTTCACCGCGTTCACCGCCGCCTCGGCATCCGCAAATTCAATCACGCGGTTCAACCCCGCTTCGCGCGCCGCCCGCGCCATCACCGCCGCCATTTTGCCGATGGCGAACATCTGGCCGATGCCCAGCTCCGCCGCCCGGCGTCCGACCTCCGCATGCGCCGCCTCGCTGTGCGCGCCCAGCTCGTTCATGTCACCGAGCACCGCCACCCGCCGGCCTTGCAACGGCAGATCACAAAGCGTTTCCAGCGCGGCGAGCGTTGAATCCGCATTCGCATTGTACGCGTCATCGAGCACGCGCACACCGCCCGTTTCCCAAAATTGAAGACGCATCTTCGCCGGCTGACACTCGATCAGCCCGTCCCGCGCCGCGGAGCTGCCCAAGCCCAGTTCCTCACCGACCGCAATCGCAAACAAGGCGTTCACCACCTGGTGCCGGCCCAATAAATTAATCCGGTACTCGCCGCTGAAATCAGCCTTGGGGGCGTCCACCCGGAACGTCACGCCGTTTTTGTCCAGGCGGATCGACCGCGCCCGCCAGTCGTTCTTCTCACCGAGGCCAACCCGCACCACTTTTGCCCGCGCGCGCCGGACAACCGGTTCCGTCCATTCGTTGTCTCCGTTGACAAAGAGCCTGCCTTCCGCCGGCAATAGTTCCGCGAGCCAGCCTTCCTCCTGCGCCACGCCCGCCACCTCACCAAAAAATTCCAGATGTTCGCGGCCAATGTTCGTCAGCACACCGTGCTTCGGCTGAATCATCCGCAACAGCGGCGCCAGTTCACCGGGATGATTCGTCCCGGCTTCGATCACCGCAGCCTGGTGCGATTTGTCCAGACGCAACAGCGTCAGCGGCACGCCGATGTCGTTGTTGAAACTCGCCTCGCTCCAGACGGTCGCCAGCTTTTGTCGCAATACCGACGCCAGCAGTTCCTTCGTGGTCGTCTTGCCATTCGAGCCGCCGACGGCGATCACCGGCAAGTCAAACCCCGCCCGGTACGCTCCGGCAAATTTTCCGAACGCCGCCCGGACGTCATCCACGATCAGCACCGCACACTCCGGCAATGGTGCGGGAACTTTTTCCCGTTCCACGACCACCGCCACAGCGCCTTTGGCCGCGACCTCGCTCAAAAAGGCATGACCGTCAAAACGCTCGCCCGGGATGGCAAAAAAAATATCGCCCGGTTTCGCCTGCCGCGAATCGGTGCAGACGCCGCCGGCCGGCGTCTCCCCGGCTCCGCGGCGGATTTCCGCCGCGCAGGCTTCGGCCACAAATTTCAAAGAACGTGTTTCCACTGCAAACTCACTTCAGCAAAAATGTCGCGGTCACCACGGCGGTGATGGTCTTGTCCAGCGAACTGGTGTCGTTCATGCCGTCGCCGCTGATGTCGGTGCCGTGCAGGGGCGTGATCTGAAAGACACCCATTTCGGCATTGTGCAGGCTGGCGATGCTGCGGTTACCCTGCACCGCGATTTGTTCAGCCCGGGCGCGCGCATCGCGGGTGGCCTCGGCGAGCATCTCGATTTTTTCCTCGGCCACCTTGGTGTAAAGGAACTGGGGCGGCTCGCTCGTGAACAAAACCCCTTGTTCGACGAGCGGCGTCGTGTCGAGCTCCGCGAGCCGGTCCACATCGGCAGATTCAACCCGGACCGACTGGGCCAGCCGGTAACCAATGGTGCGCTGTTCCGATTCGGTCACATTTTCCGCCGGCGTTTTCAATTCCACGCTGGCCTCCCGTTTTTCAATCGTGATGGGCTTGAACACGACGTTGGTGATGCCGTCGCCGGCCAGAAATCGGGCGACCACCATGCGGTCGGCCTGCAGCTTGTGCTGGGCCTCCAGCAAAGTCGGCGCCTCGGTGGTGAACGAACCCCGCCAGACCACCAGGTCGGATTTGACGTTTTTGCGGGTCGAGCCCTTCGACATGATGAACTGCGAATTTTTCACCTTGAGCCAGGTCGTCGTGGCGAGCATCGAGGACAACACGAGCCCGGCAGCCAGGAAAAGTCCGGCGAGCATGCCAAAAAGTTGCGGGCGCGATTGGTTCATGGGTTTTGATTGGAGCGTTGGGCGCCCGATGCCACCAGCGGCGGTTCGGATGCGGGCGGTTGCAAACTCCGGTCCGCCGGGATGTTCAAATAACTGGCACAACGTTCGGCGATTTCCTTGAAAACCGGACCGCATACCTGGCCGCCATAATAACCTTCCTTCGGATCATCCATCACGACCGAGATACACAGCTCGGGATTGTCGGCCGGGAAAAATCCGATGAATGATGCGTAGAACTTGTGCTCGGCGTAGGCACCATTCTCGACCTTTTGCGCCGTGCCTGTCTTGCCCGCCACCGTATAATCCTTCATCGCCGCCCCGGGGGCCGTGCCGTCCGGACTCACCACCGTTTTGAGCGCCTCAACGATCCCCTTGTCCGCCGGGTCGCCGACCACCTGCCGCACGCGCTGCGGCGCGTACTGCTGCACCACGTTGCCATTGCGATCTTCCAGCCGGTTCACCAGCATCGGCCGCATCAGCCACCCGTCGTTCGCCAGCGCACTCATGGCCATGACCATTTGCAACCGTGTCACCGCGATCCCCTGTCCCATGGGGATTTGTGCGATGGAAACCTTGGTCCAGTCCTTCACCGGATACAGAAGACCCCGGACTTCGCCCGGCAGCGAGATGCCCGTGCGCTGGCCAAAACCAAAATCCCGCGCGTAATCGTAAAGCCGGTCCTCGCCCAGGCGGATGCCGATCTTCGCCGCGCCGATGTTCGACGACTTCGTGATGATGCTTTCAGTGGTCAACGTTCCGAATGGTTCGTGGTCATGCAAAATCCGGCCCGCATAGGCAAAATGCCCCTGCTCGCAATCAAACGTGTCGTTCAGACGCACGGTGCCTTCGTTCAACGCCCCGGACACGACGACTATTTTGAAGGTGGAACCGGGTTCCATGACGTCGCTGGTGACGCGGTTGCGGCGCGCGTCGGCAGGTGAAGCCCCGGGATTGTTCGGGTCGAAATTCGGCAGGGTGGCCATCGCCAGGATTTCGCCGGTGTGCGGACGCATGACGATGGCGGTGATGCTGACGGGCGTGTGTTTTTGCAGCGCGTCGGCCAGTGAAGTTTCCACGATGTGCTGGATCGCCGCGTCAATGGTGAGCACCACGTTCAGGCCGTCACGCGCCTGGACGTCCTCGTCGCGCAACGCGACCAACTCGTGTTTCTGGCGGTCCGTTTGCGTCACCCGCCAGCCGGCCACGCCGCTCAAGGCCGAATTCAACACCAGTTCCACACCGTCGCGCCCGACCGTTTGCGAAACCCGGTTGCTTCCATTTTCCGTTCCCACAAAACCCAGGACATGCGCGGCCAGCGCGCCGTTGGGATAGAGCCGCAATTGATCGTCCACTGGATCGGTGAAAACCGAGCTCTGCCGCAGATCGCGGAACTGGGCGCGCTGAGTTTTCGACAATTTGCTTTCGTCCACCCCAAACGAGAGCTGGTTCATGGTCAGTTGAATTTTTTGCCAGGTCTCGTCAGTGACCTTGTGTTGCAGGACCACATAGCGATTCGTGACGGTCTCCCCCTTCTGGTTTTTCGACAAGTGCGGCAACAACCGCTGATACAAATCCCCTTCGCTCAGTTGCAACAATGGCGCCAGCGCACGGGCGATGACCGCCTGCTGGCCGCCCATCAGGACGGGGTCGGCGCAGACGGTTTTCACAAAAATGCTCGTGGCGAGCAGGTTGCCATGGGCATCGAGAATGTCACCGCGGCGCGGCGCCTGCCAGAATTCGCGCTGGGTGTTCTGCTGGGCCTTGGCAGCCAGCTCATCATGCCGCAACACCTGCAAATCCACGAGGCGGTAACCCAGGCCGGCGAACGCCAGGCACAGCAGTCCCAGCAGGACCACCACGCGTTTTAATTGCAGCCGTTTTGCCATCTTAAAAAACGGCCAACCGCCCGTGGCGATCGGTTCCTCACCCGACGGCGTCACGAGCGGCGGCCAAAATGATTATTCTATTCGGTCGTTGCCCCGGCGGGCCGTTCCGCCAATTGGTGCGTCAAATTTTTGTTTGCCGGCGGCGCCGGCATGGGTTCCGCCAACCGCATGACCTGGACTGGCTGCGCCGGCGCCAGGTTGAGGTTCAATTCCCGGGCGCGGCGATCCAGCATTGTCGGCGACCGCAGAATGGAGAGCTGGTCGCCGAGTTTCTGATCGTCGTTCTGCAGCCGCGCCAGGTGGATCTCCCGCTGCTTGATCTGCTGGCCGAGCTGGTAAATCTGGCTTTTCTGCCAGACGTACCCCACCGCCGAACTGGCGAACAGCAGGCACAGGAACAACGCCTTCAGCGCCGGCCCGAACCGGATCGCCGCCGACTGGTTTTTTCGATTTTTTGCCATTTAAATTTTCTCCAGCACCCGCAATTGTGCGCTGCGGCTGCGCGGGTTTTCGTTCAACTCAGCTGCGCCCGGCTTGACCGCCTTGCGCGTGACCCATTTAAGTTCGGGCGTGCACGGCTCGCGCAACTCCGGGACATCCACGCCGCCGGTGAACACATAATCCCGCGCCCGGACGCGCCCGAAATCCTTGACCATCCGGTCCTCCAGCGAGTGAAACGTGATGACCGCCAGCCGTCCGCCCGGCTTCAGGATTTTCACCGCCGCTTCCAACCCGCTTTTCAAAGATCCCAGCTCGTCGTTGACCGCAATCCGCAACGCCTGAAAAACCTTCGTCGCCGGATGCGCCTTCCTTCCGTGCCGCGGACTCAGCCGTTCGATCAGATCCGCCAGCTGCCGCGTCGTCTGAAACTTGCGCGATTCGCGGTCATGGACGATTGCCTTTGCAAACCGCCGCGACTCGCGCTCATCGCCCAATTCCCAAAAAATCTTCGCCAGGTCCTCGGCCCCCGCGCCATTCACCAGTTCCGCCGCCGTCAGCGTCTGCCGTGCATCCATCCGCATGTCCAGCGGTCCTTCCTGCTGGAAACTGAATCCGCGCTCGGGCGAATCCAGTTGCGGCGAACTCACGCCCAAATCCAGCAGCACCCCGTCGCAGCTGGCCGCCGGCATCCAGCCGCCCAGGTCCGCAAAATTTCCGCGGCGGATGTCGAACCGGCCGGCAAAAGCTTCCGCCAGGCGGGCCCTCGCCGCATCAACCGCGGCGCCATCGCGATCGCACCCAAACAGCCATCCAGTCGGCGAACTCGCGGTCAAGATGCTCGCTGCGTGACCAGCCCCACCGAGTGTCCCGTCGGCGTAGCGGCCGCCCGGCCTCGGCTTTAGCGCGGTCAGCACCTCCGCCACCATCACTGCTTTGTGAACGAAATCCGGCACTGCGCATTGGTTCTCCGTTGGTTAATCAATCGTGGCCCGAAAGATCCGCTCGGTCAGAAATTCCCAGGCGCCTTCCGGCGTCGGTGCAGCCGGCCCGGCCGCTTCGGCCGCCGTCCGCGATTTGATCGGCACCACTTCCACGTCGGCATCGCTCAGATCGTTGTGAACAACTTTCACGCTGTCCAATGACAGCTCCGACTGGACGGGGCTTGGGGAACCCGGTACCTCGGTTTGCGAACCGCGCCAGATGGACATCGGGTTCAGCAGGCTCACCCAGGAGGTGGAACGCACCGGTCCGGGGGCCAGCATGGGAATCTTCTGGGTCTTGGCCGCCAGCGGAGTCATGATCTTCCTGACCGGCGCAGCGGCAGTTCCCGGTTCGTGGGCGGCGGTTTCCTCGGGCGCCGGCGATTTGAACGGGTTTTGCGCCTGGCCGAATTTCGGCAGGTACACATGTTTGTTGACGCGATAGGCCAGATAGTCGCGCCCGCTTTTGATGCTTCGTCCGGCAACCAACAGTTTTCCCAGGTTCATAATTTTTATTCCATCAGTTTGAAGGCTTCGTGCGCCAAAACGGCGTCGGAGGCCTTGACCTTTTCGTAACTGTGCGTATTCCAAATTTCAAAACGGTCGAGCAGCCCGACCAGCATGGCTTCATTCTTGATGCCCGCCGCGCGCGCCATGCCTTCCGGCAAACAAATCCGGCCGCCCTTGTCCACGCTCACCTGCACCGATTCGCTGCCAATGAAACGCTTCAACACGACCTTGTTGGGGTCGCTGTTGGACATCGCGTCGATGGCAGCCACCATCTTCGCCATTTCCGCCGGCGGCAAAACCCGCAGGCAGGGGCCCTCTTTCGACTTGGGCCAGAGCATCAGGGTCAGTTCCGTGCCCGGCTTTTCGGGCCGCCACTTGGCCGGAATCTGGACGCGCCGCTTCTCATCCACTCCATGCTGATAGAGTGAATTGTAATAAGTCGGCTCTTTGTTCATGGCGTCGCTCAGTTATCCACCGCGTTAACCCAAAACTGCCTTTCTCCCCACGACGACCCACTTTTAACCACTTTACCCCACTTCGTGTCAACAACAATTTGCCCTAATTTTTGTGGTTTATTGGAAAGTTATTCACAACCCAAAAGGCAGAGTTAAAAGTTCCAATTTAAAATCTTATGGGATGACAGCTTGAAACTTGAAACCCGAAACTCGAAACTCCCCATGTGCGCACCGCTGATTTCAATTTTGACCTGCCACCCGGCCTGATCGCGCAACACCCCACGCCTAGGCGCGATGAATCGCGGCTCCTTGTCCTGCAGCGCGCCGGTGGAACCATCGAACATCGCCGATTCCGGGATCTGCCAGGGTGGCTTCGCCCGGGCGACGTGCTCGTTCTCAACAATTCACGCGTGATTCCAGCCCGGCTGCGCGGCACGAACGCCCGGAGCAGTGGAAAATTCGAAATTCTGTTGCTGGAGGAAAACGCGGCCAACGACTGGTGGGTGATGCTGCGGCCCGGCAAAAACGCCGGCGTCGGAACCCAAATTATCTTGTCCGACAACGGCCAGGCGACGGCAATTCGCGGCACGGTTTTGGAAGTGAATAATCTCGGACATCGGCGACTCCAATTCTCCGGCACCCCGGACCTCAGCCGGGAACTGGATCAACTGGGCGAAGTCCCATTGCCACCGTATATCACGCGGGACAGTGCGGATTTAATGAAGGAAGACAAGGAGCGTTATCAGACCATCTACGCCCGAACCAACGGTTCGGTGGCGGCACCAACCGCAGGTTTACATTTCACACCGCAATTATTGGAGGAAATCCGCGCTGGCGGCGTGAAAATCTGTCATGTCACCCTGCATGTCGGCCCAGGCACGTTCGCCCCGGTGAAAACGGAAACGCTTTCCGCGCACAAGATGCATGAGGAACGTTTTGAGCTTGGAGAAGAAACGGTGCGGGAAGTGAATATGGCCAGGGACAACGGCCGCCGCATCGTTGCCGTGGGCACAACCACAGTGCGCGTGCTCGAAAGCGTGGCGGCCAGAAATAACGGAAAGCTCAATGTTTATAAGGGTAAAACAGATATTTTCATTTATCCCGAATTTAACTTTCGCATCGTGGGCGCTATGCTGACCAACTTTCATCTGCCCGCTTCTACGTTGTTGATGCTCGTCAGCGCGTTTGCCGCGCCGGGCGAGACCTGCGGACGCGAAATGGTCCTTTCCGCCTATCGGGAGGCCATCCGTAATCGTTATCGCTTCTTCAGTTACGGCGATGCCATGTTGATTGTATGAGTCCAAAGTCCAAAGTCCGAAGCTCAAGGTTGCCGTTCGTTTCCATCAACATGGCGATGACGGTGGACGGGAAAATTGCGACGGCGAACCGCGCAGTGACAACTTTCGGCAGCCCGCGCGACCACGAACATTTGCTCACCTTGCGCGCAACGGCGGACGCCGTGATGGCCGGAGCGCGCACGGTGGATTCGGCGGCCATTAATTTGGGGCCCGGGCCGGCCCGATTCCGGCGCCTGCGGGTGAAAAACGGGCTGAAGGAATACAATTTGCGCATCATTGTGTCGGGGAGCGGTTCACTGGACTTGAAGGCGGAGATTTTCAAGCATCGTTTCTCGCCCATCATCATCCTCACCACCGGAAGAGCTTCGCGGACAAAGTTGGGCCAGCTACGGGCAATCGCAGACGAAGTGATGGTTTTTGGCCGGCATGAAATCAATTTCCGCGCCGCGTTGCACCACCTGCACCGGCGCTGGAGTGTCAGGCATCTGCTTTGCGAAGGCGGCGGGGAATTGAACGACGCCTTGTTTCGATCAGGTTTGGTGGATGAATTGCACCTTACGATCTGTCCACAAATTATTGGTGGACGCAAGGCACCCACCATTGCCGATGGCCGGGGCCTTCTCCGATTAACGGCAGCCATGCCGCTGCAATTAAAATCGTTCAAACGCCTCAAAAACGAAGTTTTTGCGGTGTTCCGCCGGGTACCAAAACGGTGAGTAACCTCCAGGTTATTCACAACACTGGCCTGAGGAAGGTCACCGTTCCGTAACCTGACCGAAACACGGATGTAGCTGATTTAACCGAGTTTGAACGATAAAGTGGCAAGGCGGGCTTTCGCCCGCCTTGCCGGTATGACTTAAATTTCCAAGTCCGAACTGTTACGGCTGGCGTAGCAAGTAAAAGCGCGGTGAATTGGTCGCCGGGGTTGGATCGGTGAACTGGTAGTGACCCGAGCCAATCGGACTTTCGATGGCCGTCCCGATGACCGGCCAAGTGACCTTCGGCGCGGTAACATTGTTGGTCGCCAAGATCGAGAAGCTCAAGCCCGACACATTGGTGAAGGTAAATTGCGCCGCAGCGGAAGCTCCGGATCCGACAATATGCGTCGAACCGTCGGTTATGCCAAACGGCGTAATGAGGGTTGGAAGCGGGACACTGACGGCGCTGAAGCTCAAATTGTCAATCGCCTCGCCTTGCTGGCTGCCAGGGCTGTTCAGCTGCTGCCAAACGAGCCACAAGGCGGCATTCGTCGGCCAGCTGCCGATCGCCAGGTTCGTCACGGCCAGGCTGATTTGATTGCTGGACTGCGTTCCATCCACGACCAGCAACCCGCCCGCGTTCGTGTTGAAGGTCACGGTCATGCTCGGCACAAATACGGCTGAAACATTGGTGGGGGAGAAAACCGAGTTGGTCCCGGCCGCATCGATGTAATAGCTGAACACGATGTCGTTTGAACCCGGCTGATTGCGCCAGAGTTCGCCGATGTATTTCAAGGTGATGTACGACAACGTATTGGTCGTATTGTTGATTAATTTGATGCCAAAAGCTGAGGAACCGGTGGTGCTGGTGGATTGCAGGCCGAGCGCCCGGTTGGTCCCGCCGATGCTGACGTTTGTTGACAAGGTTCCGTAATCGATAACGCCACCGGTGCTCTGGTCGCCTTGATGCGCGCCGAGCTTTGAGGACACGGCACCCCAACCATACCAACCCTGCATGGTGTTGGTAAGACCCAGACCGCCGACGCCACCGGTGCCGATAACCGGATAGGCGAAATCAAACGGATCATCCACGGAATAGGTCACACTGCCGGCACCGACCTGAAGGAAAGTGATGGGGTTGCCCGTATTCACCGTGGTGTTGGTGATCACCGGGAGCGAGTCAAAAGTCTGGAGGTAAAGCTGTCCGGCATTCGTGTAATTCACGAATGAATGCGGCGGCGGCACGATCACCGTGACCGTGGCGACCGCACTGGTAATCGCCCCGCCCAGGTTGGTGACCACGACAAAATAGCCCTGGTTGGTGGTGGCCGGGCTGATCTGCAAGGTGGACAGGTTGGCCCCGGGTATGGTCACCTTGTTGGAGGTGAACCACTGGAATTGCGGTGAAGCGCCAAAAACGGTGCAACTGAACGACGCAGTGGTGTTTGACAACACTGTGACGGATCCCGGTGATGATGAAAACACAGGCGGCGTGTAAACCAGTTTCAGGCTGGCAACGAGATTTGAAACCGGTCCGGCAATATTGGTCACGACGCAGTAATAATTGGTGTCGTCCACGCCAATTTGGGCGTCGCTGATGGTCAGGGTCTTGGTGGCCGTGCCGCTGAACTCGTTGATGTCACTGAGCGGCTGTCCGCCGACATACCAGTGATAGCTCAAGGGCGTTGTACCGGTGGCCTTGACGGTAATGCTCACATTGTCGCCGATGGCATTGGTCAGGTTTTGGCCGCCGTTGGAAACGCTCGGAGCCTGGGGTGAAGACGTCACGGTCAGGTTTATGGGTGGCGTGCTGGTCACGGAGCCGAATTGATTGGCGGCGACACATTGATAGGTGCTGCCACTGTCGATCAAAGCCGGTGAGCTGAGGGTGAGCGTGGAACTGGTCTGGCCTGAAAGCAGCGTGGTTCCATTCTTGAACCACTGATAATGGATCGCTGAAACGGACGCCGCCGCCGCGCTTTCGGAAGCGGCGACGCTGAATGAAACGGGAGTCCCCACGACCACTGACTGGTCATCGGACACGGAATTGATGACGGGGCGCAGGTCGGGGGTGAAATCAATGGCCCGGAAACCGACGTTGGTCCCATGGGCTTGGGCGATGACGGTAAAATTGGTTACATCCACGATGGAAAACGAGGTATTCGTATCCACGATGCGGACCACGCGGTTTGAATTAAAATTGCCGGAGTAAAACGAGAAATCACAGGTGGTCGCATAAATGACCGGATTGGTTCCGCTGAAATCCGCCACCACATCCCATGCTCCACCGACGGCATTTTTTGCGTCATTGGTAACCACCAAACCACCGCTGCCGGCAAATTGTTCAAAACCCTGAACGTTGAAATTGCAGACGAAATTCCACGTGCCACCGGATTTGACATATTTTTGCACACCCCAAACCTGGTCGGCCATGTAGGCGATGGTCCCCTGGTCGTTCATGTAAAAACCGGAAATGTTCGTGTATTTGGTGGCAGCCGGAACCACCAGATGAAAACCGGCAAACGACGTCGGCATCGGATATGGATTGTTGTTAAAATCAACGAAGTCATAGATTCCGCATGGATAGGTATTGAGGGAATCCTTGCCGGTGATGGTGGTGTACACCGTGTTGTTGATGATTTTGACCGCGCGCGTGGGCGTAAAATTCTGGACTTCGACGGGCTGGCCGTCATCTGCGTTCGGATTGTAATAAAGGGTCCCGCCGTTGTTGCCGGAACCCCAGAAATTATTGGTGCCATCGCTCACCACCCCCCGGGGATTAGTCTTGCCCGTGGCGATGCCGTACCAGTTGTCGCCGATGTAGGCTTCCTGGTTGGTGCCGAAGGCATCAACCACGGAAATGATGCGGTGATAAGGCAGGGCCGAAGGCGTTCCCGGAATTGAAAGAATATCACCCGTGTAGGCGGAATAAGTAAGGATGCTGCGATCTGCCGAACGCGCCATGCTGTCCGCCTCGCTGCCGGCATTGCCATTGTTCCAGATGGAATTCACTCCGTTGGTGGGAAAGGGCATCGTGTAGGTCGGCGCCGCTGGGCCCGCCACATTCGGATCGAATTCATCGATGAAATCCAGGTTCTGTTTAAAATTCCAATCCGAAACTTTATTGGTGTTGCCGGTGTCGGGCTGGCCGTCGCCGATGCGCAGCACCGCCAGCCGCCCGGGAGTGAAAGCGAGATTGGTGGTTTGGGCATGGCTGCCAATGGCCGCCGCCATTCCGATTGCGATGAATAGTTTTTTCATGTTTTTAGTCTTAGAGCTCCGTTAACAAGGTGAATTAATTTTCCAAATGACGCCGCAATTAACTAAACCCGCGTGACGACTTGACGACTACGGTGTCACAATTTGGTGACATTCGTGGAAGGAATTTTGTCACCCGATTGTCACTTCTCCTTCATGCATCCGTAACGTGGGGCGTTGAATCTCTACTAATTGGAATGATGAAATTTCCTAAGAACCGGTCCCGGGCGTCGGGCATTGAACCATCAGAAACGCAGGTACGGAACAAAACTATGAAAACTAAACGTGACGGTGGGTTTACGCTGATTGAACTGCTGGTGGTGATTGCCATCATCGCCATCCTCGCCTCCCTGCTGTTACCGGCACTGGCCAAGGCGAAGGAAAAGGCCAATAACATCACCAGCATGAATAATTTGAAACAATGGGGACTGGCCCAAAACCTGTATGTCGGCGACAGCGGTGAAGGTCTTCCCGCCACTAAAATTCCCAACGGCACGCCGGGAACAGGCCCCACTTACAACGAAGATACTCCGAAATGGGCGGATTTGACCGGTATCGAGTTCATGAACAGGTTAAATGGAACCAGCTACGGTCGTGACGCGTGGTTCAACGTCCTGCCGCCCTATGTCTCCAGCATGCCATTGTGGCAATATGCCCTGGCTCCAGGCGGACCGGCAAATTTTAATGATACCAAATCAATCTTCCATTGCCCCACCGCCACTGCCGAAGGGGTGGATCCCACAAGGGCGGGAAACACCCTTTATGTGCCGTTCAATTATGGGATGAATTCCAAGGGAACAGACGGGCTTGCAGCCAATACTCAGCTCAAAACCTCCATGATACGCAATGCCTCCGCGTTTGTTCTTTTCTCCGAAGTCCGTACCATCACGGCCGAAACGCCTTATGCCGCACCCGGAACCAGCTACCAGAGCATCATCTGTACGCCGCAGTGTTATACCACCCGCTTCTCCTCCCGCCATTCCGCCGGCGCCGTCATCACCTTTTTGGATGGCCACGCCTCCTGGTACAAATACGACTATGTTGTCATCCCCGTCAACGGCAACAGCGGCCTCAAGCCCGGTGATCCGGGCCGGTCCGACATCGCCTGGTCCTACGATGGCCATCAAGTTCCCTGACCTCAAATAATAATTCCGACGAAATGAAATCCATGATCGTAAAGCACCATCCGTTTTTCGCCCGTTGGCTGACACCCGCCCTGGTTTCTATAGTGCTCCTAGCCACGCCGTTGCGCGGCGCGGAGGAACAATCGCATTATCTGCGCGACAACAACCCCGATGCCACCGCCCTGCTGGCACCGCCTCCCCTGCCCGGCTCGCCGGAACAGGAAGCCGACATGGCGGCCGTGCGGGCCGTTTCCCATGCCGCTCCGAGCAACGACGTCGTAACGGCGTTTTCGGAAAGAAAGTTTTCCGTTTTCAACTTCACCCCCGCCATCGGAGCTTTTTTTCAGTCTAACAATCTGCCGAAAACCACGGCCTTTTTTGAACACGTGCAGAAGGCGGCCGAAATCGTGACAGACAGCGCCAAGGATCACTACAAACGTCCCCGACCATATGCCATTGATCCGACCCTGGCCTCGGGCAAGCTTGAAAAGAGTTTCAGCTATCCCAGTGGTCATTCGACCGAATCCATGGTTCTGGCTTTGGTACTCGCCGATTTGTTTCCCGATAAACAAGACGCGATCATAGCCGAGGCCCGCACCATCGGCTGGCATCGGGTGGAAATCGCCCGGCATTATCCGACGGATATCTACGCCGGACGCGTGCTCGCCCGGGCCATCGTCCGCGAGATGAAGGCGAATCCCGATTTCCAGAGGGATTTTGCAGGAGCCCAGGCCGAAATCGCCGCCGTACAAAAATAAAACAACGTCATAGAATCGTCAGGCATCCGCCATTCTTTTGAAACACCCATGTGTGAGTCTGTCGTCCGGTTTATCAATAAACTCAGAAAGAAGCTGAAAAACCATGAAAACAAGCAACCCCATCTTTGTCATTGCCACCTTATTGTTCCTATCGCTCGGAGTCGGGCACGCGCAATTCGCATCCGGTAATCTCGTCGTCCTGCGGGACGGCACCGGCAGTGCGGCACTTTCAAGCGCCGGCACCGCCGTTTTTCTGGATCAATACACCACCGGCGGCACTCTGGTGAACAGCTTGGGGATTCCCACCAGCGGGGCTTCCGCCTTGGTCAACAGCGGCACGGCTGCCTCCGAGGGGCAATTGAGCCTGTCAGCAAACAACCGATACCTGGTCTTGGCCGGATATAACGCCAACGCCGGCACCGCCGGGGTTGCCGGTTCGGCCACCATTCCACGCGGCCTTGGCACAGTGGATGCAAGCGGCAATTATTCGCTGGTTGCCACGACCACCACTTTCTACAACGGAAACAACATCCGTGGCGGCACCAGCGATGGTAACGGCAATTTTTGGGGTGCGGGAGCCGCCACCACCGGGGGTACAGTTTACCTGGGAACCGGGACGCCCGCTCAACTGGTGTTTTCCAACAGCCTTGCGATCCAGGACATAGGCGGCAACCTCTTTTTCAGCACCGCCAAAGGCGTGCAGGGCATTTATGAAATCACCGGCGCACCAACGAGCGGCGCGGCAGTACCGACCCTGGTTCTGGCCGATAACAATCCCTCCGACTTCGCGTTCAACGCAAGCATGACCATCGCCTATGTGGCCAATACCGCCGGCGGGATACAGCGATTTGACAATGGAGTGCTAAGTTACACCCTCGACAGCGGCACGGGCATGAATGGATTGGCGGTGGACTTCAGCGGAGCCAATCCGGTCATCTATGCCACGACCGAGAGCGGAACGTCTCTCATTACCATCACTGACACCGGCGCGGGCTCCGCCGCGACCACACTTGGTACGGCGGCCGCCAACGAAGCTTTTCGCGGCCTTGAGTTTGCCCCGCAGGCTGTTCCCGAACCGGCCACCATCGCTTTGGCTGGATGCGGCCTGGCGGCGTTGTGGGGCTTCCGCCGTGACCGGAAATCTTGAGGCCGCTCTCGTTCAACACGCGCAGGACAGAATCCTGCGCGTTTTATCCCGTTCAATTGGATGCGGTCGCAGACCCGTGCTGGAAATAGCGAATCCCATTCATAGTGTGAAAGATAGGCCTGGCAACCGTCAAATCGTTCACGGAATTGCACGCAAGGCCCGATAGAAGCGGGTTGTGAAATTGACCGCTGATGAATCCGAAACCATCCCGCTGCCATTGGTCAATCGCACGCTCCCCTGATTCGTCCAGTTCAAAAAGTCGGTTGTTGCCTGGAGGGTGGTCGGCGAATTACTGGAACCGGCTAGAAAAATGTTCACCTGGTTCGGGAGCCGCGTGATGGCCGTGATATACGGCGCTTCCGTGGCGACCAGTTGCAAGTCGAAGCTCAGGCTGTTGCTGCTGACCGCAGCCAGATGGACGGCGGCGGCAATCGTGTTCGTACCTTCCGCCAATAATCCCGGGTCAACGCTGAAACTCTGCCAAGTGTCACGCAGCGCCGCCGGCATGGCCGTCGCCAGGACATTATAAGCCGCGCCGGAGCTGAGATTCAAATTCGCAACCGCCGTGCCATTGAGATAAATGTTCGCGCCGTCGTCCACAACCAACTTCAAGATCATGGATGCGATGCGATTCACATTGGTCGCGACAAAAGTTTTTCGGAAATAAGTCGTAATGAATTTGTCATTCACGTTTGCGCCATAGTTGACAACGGTTTGTTCGTCGCCATCACCGTAACCGAGCTGCGCCGCACCGCTGCTCCAGAACGAATCATCGAAGCCGGGGCTTTCCCAGGCCAATCCCTGATCCGAACCATCGGCGAGATATTTCCAATTGGCAGCCAGCGGCACCAACACGCGCGGCGGGGTCGGCCCATCGAAACTGGTGCGGCCAAAATAATAGAGCGGCTGCACGCCTGTTGGCTCGCTGTCGCTCAAGGTGAAATAGCCGCCGCCATAATAATCAAACCCAATCGCTTCACCGTTGGGCTCGCCGGCCGCCTCGCCGACCACAGGAATGCCGTTGGAGGCTTCGCTGAAAACGGTGCTGATGGACTGGCCACTGGTACGAGTGAACACTTGCGCAAAGTCTTCCTGCCGCACGAGAATTTCATTTCCCAGCGGTGAGATGTCCGCGCCGTTCGGTTTCTTAAAAACGAGCGTACGGACGAAGGCCAGTTGGATTTTGTTCGTCACGTCCAGCAACGCCTTGGGCGCGGTGTAAATGCTGCTGGGGTTCGATTTCGTCAGCACAAACCAATCGCCCGTCACCGGATCAACTAACTCCGCCTCGGCATCGTGCGCGCCGTCGGGATACGTCAATGTGATGGTGCGCGTGCCCTTCAGCGCGCGGTTGGAGACGGGATTGTTCGTCTGCCAGAAATAAACCGCCGGCTCGGGCATTTGATAAATCGCGATGCTGGCGCGATCAGCATTGTTGTCGCCTATGTCCGTGACGTAAAGATAGGAAACATTCGTCACCGGTCCCGGCCCGATGCCGATGTCTTCGTTGTCCGTGTTGCCGGGCAGCGCGTAAGTGCCAAGATTCCGGCCGCGCGAATCAATCGCATAAACCACCGCTGCGTTGCCGCTGTCATTTTCCGTCCAAAGCACGCCGAAATTGTTGCGGCTGGCGGCGATGCCGGATGCTTCCGTCAGGAGGGAAATGTTCACGATGCCGTTGGTCACCGCGCTGGCGAAAGTCGGTTCGGCAGAAGTGAACGGCGGGACGGCCAAAACCATGAATAAAATTGCCAGCAACGGGCGAAACATCATTCGAGTCTTTCGAAGCGTTGCTACCATGCAAAGCAAAAGTAAGAAACGGCCGGAATTCCCACCCGCCACCTCATCGAACAAACCAGCGACCGCAAGCGCGCGTTTCACTTTTCCCCCGCGTCTGCCTGATTTTCCGACCAGCGGGCGAGCAGCCACAGCAAATCGCTCAGGCGGTTGAGGAATACCACCGTCTCCGCATTCTGCAGCTCGCCCGCCTCCTTCAAGCCGCACACACGCCGTTCCGCCCGGCGGCAGACCGTGCGCGCCACGTCCAGCGCGGCAGAATCCAGGGTGTCGCCCGGGGTCGCCCAACCCTTGAAACTTGCCGCCTTCACTTCGATTTCGCGCACCAGTACATCCAGCTTCGCCGTCATTGCCGGAGTTACTTGCGAATATCCGTCCTTGAGGTATCGTGCCAAATCCCCCGACGCCACGCTAATCTCGCCCATCAACACAATCAAATCCTTCTGGATGGCGAGCAGGTTGTTCCGCACGAAATCATGTTTCGACGCCGCGCGCGCCATTCCCAATGCCGCGTTTAATTCGTCCGTGGCACCGCCCGCCTCCACCTGCGGATGCGTTTTGGGGACCCGGCGGCCGTACATCAACGCCGTGGTACCGCCGTCGCCCGTTTTGGTTGCGATGCTCATTTTAGGTCAAAAGGCTGAAACGAATGCCCGATGAACGGCCGCCAGGCAATCACGATTCCTTTTCCCCATCCGCCGCTTCATCTTAATTGAATGTTGGATGTTCGATGGAGGATGTTCAAGCCTCGAAGTTTTCCCGGGCGCGGTCCCGCCCGCTTCAAAGTACAAGATTACCGATGTTCTGACTGCGCTCAATTAGTTTTGGCTTTTAGCCTTCAGGCTTCAGCCCTTATTCTCACCCGGTGTTTATCAACCTGTTCCCGGCTTTGACTTCCAGCCTTCCGGCCACGGCGAATTCCCGGCGCCGGATTCCGGCCGCCTGCTGCCGGACCGCCCTGCTCATCCTGCTCGTGGCGGTCTTCACCATTTCATGCGGCAACGAACACGTGTCGCAAAAACGCAAGGGACTCCAAACCGTGACCATCGACAACACGGCACCCCGGCGCGATGTCGCCGGAAACATCATTGATGCGCACGACGGTTGCCTGCAGTTGTTTGGCACGCACTTTTTCCTGTACGGAACGGCCTATGGAACAAATGACGGTTACACCACGGCCAATCGCTTCGTGGTTTACGATTCGACGGACCTGGATCAGTGGACACCCCCCGGCGAATTGCTCAAGCAACATCCGCCGGGGGTTTATTATCGTCCCTATGTGGTCTTCAACTCCATAACCCGCAAGTACGTGCTCTGGTACAATTGGTATCCCACCCAATGGAAGGGCCAGACCGGAGTGGCCATCAGCGATTCGCCCGTCGGGCCGTTCACCATTGTCAATGCAAACGTGCACCTCGCCTGCTCGCAACCCGGCGATGGCAGTCTTTTTGTGGATGATGTGGGGACCGGTTATTACATCTACACTGCCATCGATCAGGGATACACCGTTCGCGTGGAGCGCCTGACGCCAGATTATCTGGCCACCACCGGCGAAATGAGCGATCCCCTCGTCATCGGGGCCGAGGCTCCCGTGCTCTTCCGGCGAAACAACCTCTACTACGCGCTGTGCGGCCAACGTTGCGCATTTTGTCCCGAAGGCAGCGGGGTGATGGTTTTCTTTTCCAATTCGCCGCTCGGCCCTTTTTTTCCGGCGCCAAACATCAATCGCCGGCCGGAAAGCCGCGCTCCAACCGTCTCCACTCAACAGACCTGGAATGTGGACATTCCGGGCGGGAAATTCTCCTATGCGTTCACCAACAACAGCCAGATGGTTTATGAGAGCAATGCTCCCCGAATACCCGCTCAAGAAACCTGGGTCGCAAAAATTCCGATGGCCGGAGGACCGATCTTTATCTGGATGGCCGACCGGTGGCAATCGGCTCCCGACGGCGTCAAGGGGCATGACTTCCAATTTTGGAGTGCGCCATTGAATTTCAATCCTTCCACCGGCGCAATTCTGCCGGTTGAAACGACGGCCAGGTGGGACATAACGTGGTCGTGGAATGACTAAGGCCCGACTTCAGCTGCCCTTGCTTGCGTGCCAATTGCGGCGAACCAATTCCCCAAAAACTACCGCTTCTGAGTTTTCGTCGAAATTCTATTTGTGCCACCTCCCGGGGCCGTTGGAATTTTCAACGCCGGTTGGTTTGTCCCCGGCACCATTGGCGATACCAGTTTTTGATAGGCCTTTATGCCGCCGAGAATCGCCAGCGCCATCTGATGGCGGTACGTGGCGTCGTAAATTTTTTTGCTCTCGACCGGGTGCGTCATGTAACCGCCTTCCACCAGGATTGCCGGCATCGCCGCATCGCGCAAAACCCAGTAACGCGCCCGGCGCACGCCACGGTCATCGGCGCCAAGGCCTTTTGACAGTGATTTCTGGACCTGATACGCCAGCAGCAGGCTCTTGTTTTCATTGCGGTTCGCCGTTGTCGGGCCGTAATTCGCGCCCTCCCCCTGCGCATCGGTCGAACTGGCGCCCACCGGCGTGATGCAATAGGTCTGCGGTCCCTGGACCTCGTTTTTCCCGGATGGCGTCGCATTGAAATGCAAACTGACGAACAAATCCGCGCCCCGTTTGTTCGCCAGCGCCGGACGGTCGGGCAGATCCACGTAGGTGTCCTGGCTGCGTGTCAGAAGCACATTGAATCCGGCCTTCTGAAGCTGGTCGCGCAAGTCCAGCGCCAGCGCGAGCGTGTAGGTTTTCTCACTGTGCCAGAACGTGCGGTTGCCCGTGTCCTTGCCGCCGTGTCCGGGATCAAGGCAGATCGTCGTGATGCGTCTCGCCCCGGCCGGTCTGGCCGAAAACAGGAGCGGCTGGAATACGGTGTTAACATCCAGTTGCGCGATGAGCGGCGTGCCCTTGTCCACCGCCACCGGACCAGACAGTGCGACGTTGACGCCGTTGAGGTTCACCATGCGCGAATCCTTGTCAAAGACCAGCCGGACGGTCCGGTTGGTGGCCAGGATTTCGTCACCGCGCTTGAGCCAGAGACATTTCAGACCGTTCGCGCGCGCCCAGTCCGCCAGCGGCACGTAGCTTTGGCCGTTGATGAAAACCGCTCCCGCCGGCGCCGGGCACAGCGCCAGGCACAGCACAAGCGGCCGCGCAAATTCTTGCAATCGGGCAAACGGTCGGTTCATGGCCGGCCAACTTGCCCGCGCTCCGCCGGTGATTCAAGGGAAATGGTGGTCTCCCTGGTTGTTCCTTCCTGATGTTCCGACATTTCTCCATGTACCTCCCGCCGCATCTGCGCCTGGGTTCGCCCGAAACCATTTTGTAACAGAAATTTCTGAAAAATTCCGGGAACCAATTTTCCCCGGCCGCCTCACACTAGAAAACTAAACTTGTTTTCCAGCAACGAGGCGAAAACGGACTGTACCGAGCCGAACATCCTCCGGCGCGACCGGTTACCGCAACGCTCACGCTGGGGGGTGGGCAACCACTATGACCTGGGGAATTGAAAAAAAATGCAACCGAAAAACAAAAAAAGGAGAATGACATGAAAAGAAATCCAAACCAAAAAAAACTCGTTCCCACAGTTATCCCTCGTCGCCTGGTTCAGCTGGCAGCGGCCGCCCTGCTGGCAGTGGCCTCGGCGCCCGCACCGGCGAAGGACCATGACGAATCGGGGAGTTACGCGGAAACCAACCTCGTCTCCGACCTGGCGGGAATTGCGCAATTGCAGGACACAAACCTGGTGAATCCATGGGGCATTTCCTTCAGTACCACCAGCCCGTTCTGGATCAGTGACAACGGTTCCGGCCTGTCCACGCTGTACGCCGTCACCAATGATGCCTCCGGCGCACCCAAAGTGGTCAAACAAGGACTTCAGGTGACCATCCCAGGCGAAGGTGTCCCCACCGGACAATTATTCAATACCACTCCCGGCTTCAACGGCGATATTTTCATCTTCGCCGGCGAGGATGGCACGATCTCCGGCTGGCGCGGTGCCTTGGGCACGGCAGCGGAACTTCTGGTGTCACGTTCAAACGCCGTTTACAAAGGCATCACCCTTGTCACCAACTGCGGCGCACCGCGCTTGCTGCTTGCCAACTTCCGCGAAGGCACCATCGATGTCTATGAGACCAACCTGGACCTGACCCAGTTCGCGGACCCGAAGGCGCCCGCGGGTTATGCGCCCTTCAACGTACAAAACCTCCACGACTTCATCTTCGTGACCTTCGCCAAACAGGATGACGCCAAACACGATGATGTCGCCGGCGACGGCAACGGTTTGATTGACGTGTTCAACCTGAAGACGGGTAAATTTCACCGGTTCGCCACCGGTTCGAATGCCGGCGGCAAACTGACTGTCATCAATTCACCGTGGGGTCTGGCGCTCGCTCCAGAAAGTTTCGGCAAACATGAAGACGAACTCCTGGTTGGCAACTTCGGCAGCGGCACCATCATGACCTTTGAAGCTGATGGCGACTTCCGGGGTCTGCTCGAAGACGCCAACGGTCAACCGGTTGGCGCTGACGGACTGTGGGGGCTCTCGTTCGGAAATGGCGGCAAGGCCGGTGTCCCCGATGCCCTCTACTTCACTGCCGGCCTGAATGGCGAGGCCGATGGATTGTTTGGCAGCATCGTCCCGGTAAAGCAGAAATCCCACAAAGACAAAGATAAATACTGAGCGTTCATTTCAAAAGTCCGGTCCGGAGTTTTGCTCCGGGCCGGACTGATTCATCCTTGGCTGGCCGCAAATCAATTCACGCCTGTCTTTTGCCGGTTCCTTTTATGGGCTTGCCACCCGGTAATAACGCGTCGGAAACTGGCTGGCGTTAGTGTCCGTGAAGGTGAATGTGCTGCCGGGCGGATTGGTGGCGATGGTCGTCCACGAATTAGGATCGCCCAGATTGGTCGTCGCCTGAACGTAGGTGGTTTGAACCGCGCTGGCCTGCACGTTGAATTTGAAGCCGCTGGGAGCCGATGGTGCGACGACCGCGGCCAGCGCCGCCGGCTGGGGCACGGGATTGACGGCAAAAATGCCGGGAGCGTAGCCGGAAACGTTGCCATCAGCATCAAAACCAACCACGGTCCATTCCTCATAGGTACCGGGTGTGAGGCCGGTGATTGTGGCGGTCATGCCGGTGAAATCCGTTCCATATCCAATGGTCGGAAACAAACCGCCAACCCAACCCAAAATCTCATAACGAACAATCGGCACCGAGCCGGGCGACGGATCCCACGCGAGACCGATCGTGGTGGAAGTAATTCCGGTCACCCGCAGATTGGCCGGCGGTTGCGGACCCAAGGTGGTGACGCCAATACCGGCGTAACCCGATGTGCCGCCGGGACCCGTGGCGTTGACGTCAAAGGCATAGGAAGTATTCGGTTTCAAACCGGATATGGTTACGTTGGTTGAGGTGGTGGAACCAATCAACTGGTAGTTGACCCCGCCACCGCTGCCCCTGGGACTATGATAGGGATGCGGGATGAAAATACTGTAAGTTACAGAACCCGCCACCGGGTCTTCGGGAGTCCAAGCCAGCGTCACCGAATACTCGGTTGCGCTGGTGAGATATAAGTTGGTCGGTGTCGTTGGCCGCGGGTTGGGAACAGAAATGGTGAAACTCCAGTTGGTGGCGCCGACGTAATTGGTCGCCGCAATGGTCACCGGAATCGGCCCGACCTGACTAAGCCCTTGCGGTGTCCAGGTGATTTGGCCGCTGAAATAATCCACCGTCATGTTGGCTGGGCCGTTGACGAGCAGAAAGACTGGCTGCGGATTGCCGGTGGCGGCGACGGTTGATGTGTAAATGGAATTATAAATGCCGTTCGTGGCGGGAAGCTGCGTGAATACCGGCGGAGCGTCGGGTGCGCCCAATTGCTGGCTGCGCCACACGTCGCCGGTGTCGTAGCCGTTGGTGTCGCTGCCGCCCATCACGACCAACCGGCCCAGGCTGTCCGTGCCCATCACCGAGCCGCTCAAGGGTTCAGGCAGCGGCGTCGAAAGCGTCCAGGAATTGGCGGCGGGATTATAAACCTGGATCGTGGCAACCGGCACGCCACCGGACAGGCCGCCGGCGACATAAAATTTTCCGTCCGTTCCCAGCGTCGCCGCGCTGCCGGCAGTGGCGACGGGCATGGCCGCCAGGTTGGTCCAGGAGTTTTTGCTGACCGAATAACGGAGCACGCTCGAACTTTCCACACCGGAAACGGTGTCGGTGTATCCGCCGAAAATGTAGATATAATTTGTGTGATCAAACACCGCCGGAAAGTTGTATCGGGCGGCGGGGAGGCCGGCGATGGGGGACCAGGCGCTGGTGTCCTGGCTGTAAACCTCGGCGGAGGCGAGCGGATTGCCGCTGTCGTCCAAGCCGCCGATGGCATAGGCATTGCCGTTGCGGTCGGGCGCGTAGCCGAGGAAGGACCGCGGCACGCTCATGGAAGCCAGCGTGGACGAACCGTCGCTGGGACTGTAATTAATCACCGTGCTCACGGAACTGATGCCATCGTTGCCGCCGTAAACGATGATCGCGCCGCCGGTGGCCACGGC
>Ga0265338_10001208_pt1 | contig 42717 bp, 22 predicted proteins | sample 42126metaG_FD_193579 | JGI IMG/M metagenome (GOLD analysis project Ga0265338, IMG submission 193579) | Rhizosphere microbial communities from Carex aquatilis grown in University of Washington, Seatle, WA, United States - 4-21-26 metaG | ecosystem: Host-associated > Plants > Roots > Rhizosphere... | reverse complement strand
AACACTATCAATATTGGGGCAGCAGCTGGCAATAGCGCTACACAAACCATCAACGTTGGTGCCAGTAATACCACCGGTTCCACTACCAACATCGTCTTGGGTTCCCAGGTCGGAGTCAGTGTAACTGTCGTACAGGGAGGCACATCGGTGAGCTCAGTGGTTAACATTAACGACACTACGCCGGGATTCCAAACCTCCTTTACCGTTCCATATGGTACACACACTATTACCTTTGATGTGGCCGGTGCGGCTGGTGGGTCTGGTTATGCGGCGGGCGGACTGGGCGGCCGAATTACCGGTACTTTATCCGTTAACCCTGGTGATGTTATCACTTATTCAGCTGGCGGCGCTGGTACTAATAGTAGCGGCACCTGGCCCTCTTGCGCCAATACCATAGCTGGGGGTTATGGTGGTTATAATAATACCGATGACGCCGGTGGCGTCGGTACTTGTGGAGGCGGTAACGGCGGCGGTGCCGGTGGAGGTGCCTCTGACATCCGGGTCAATGGTAGTAGCTCTTTGGCCGCTCGTGCGGTGATTGCGGGCGGTGGCGGCGGCGGTAACGACCAAAACGGATGCGTTGGCGGCGGCGGCGGAGCCGGTACTGCCTTTACGGGTGGTCTAGTCGGTTTCAAAGGTGGTGCTGTGGGTAACCCGACCTGCAGTGGTTACGGCGGTAGCGGTGGTGACCAATCTGCCGGCGGTAGCGTGGGTGGGGCACTGGGCGCGGGTGGGGCTGGCACTATTATCAATAATGAAGGATCTGGCGGCGGCGGTGGTTTCTATGGTGGTGGCGCTAGTGGCGGCAACGACCAAGGCGGCGGCGGCGGTTCCTCGAGTGTCATTGGAGCCTTCGGTACGCCATCTTTCACTGGTAGCTACCAGTCTGGTAACGGGTACGTAAAGATTACCTATATCACGCCAAACGCCCTCAACTTGCAAACTGGCGCCGCTGGAGCGATCGGTATTACCACGGGCAACACGGCTGGTAACAGCGGCAGTATTACCCTCGGCGCGGGATCTGCTACAGGTACAGCCGGAGGAGTGCTCATCCAAAACGGTACTAATTCTGCCACAGCCTTCAAGGTTCAGGACAGTAGCGCCAACGCAGTGCTGGTGGTAAGCTCCAGTAACTTCTCGGGAGGCTATAATGCTGCCAACGCCATACTTAAAGTAGCTAAAGATAGCGGAACTAGTCGATCAATTAATGCGGCAGGCAGCATCTCCGATTCTTCTACTATTACCGGCAATGGCGACTATGCCGAATATTTTGAAGAGCAAACACCTGGACAGCTCCAACCTGGTGATTTAGTGTGTATGAATAGCGAACAGTTAGTGAGCCCATGTAGCACTGGTGGAAACCTGATAGGCGTTGTCTCTACCAGTCCTGGTATAATTGGCAACTCTTACCTAGATGACGCCAAACCTAACCAGACAGTAATAGTCAGTTTACTTGGCCAGGTTCCTGTTAAAGTATCGGCTGTTAATGGAGCGATTAATGTTGGTGATCCTTTGACAATCTCAAATGTGACTAATCTCGCAGTCAAAGCAACAAGCGCGGGACGAATTGTAGGTACAGCCATGCAATCGCTACCATCCGGTACCGGCACTATCATGGTATTAGTTAGCCCAGGGGACTACGCTGGCCCGACTACGGGCAGCATGATCCAGAATGGTAGTGACGCTAACTTGGCAAGCTTAACTGTAAGTGGTGATCTGAATGTCTCTGGTACGGCTACACTGGCTTCGCTGACGGTGACCGGCCCTACCACTCTGGCTGACGTGACGGTGAGCGGTAGTGCTACCTTCAACGGTACGCTCAGTGTGAATGGGCATATCGTAAGTGGCGGCAACACCCCAACCATTGCCGCGGCAGCTGCTTGTGGTGCTGGCTGTACTGCTACTATTACAGGCAACGATACATCAGGTGTCATTACCATCCACACAGGCACGGCTACGACTGCTGACACTCAGGCTATAGTGACCTTTGACCACGCTTATGGGGTGCCGCCAAATGTGGCACTTACACCCAAGGCCATACCGGCTGGCGCGGTGTTCCCGCAGTATTACTTCGATGCAACCGCTACCACCTTTGACCTCAAAGCTTTTAACGCCTTAAGTCCATCTCAAACCTACAGCTTCAGCTATCAGATAATTCAGTAGTATTTATTAGGTTATAGGTTATAGGTTATAGGCTGGTCTGTGATCCTGGGTCTGTCTGAGGCGGGAGAAGGATCTCTTCGTTGTCATTCCCGGCCCGATCGGGAATCTTGCGTCCTTGTCATCTCGACCGGAGCCATGTACCGTCTGGTGCATGGCGTAGTGGAGAGATCTGCAATGTCATCCTGAACTTGTTTCAGGATCCATCCGCATAAATCCATTTCACCGGCACGCTTCGCTTACCGTCGACCTCCTTTTTCTCTGTAGCAAGAAAAAGGAGGCAAAAAGTGCCAGGCCGACTGCCCCATCTTGAGCGATCTGTTGTCCTCGTCAGGCTTGCTCAGGAACTCCTCCTAAAGCAGCCACTGGCTACTTTACTCGTCAAACAGCCTTCGCACCCAAGGGCACCTAACGACCACAACATCTCTTCAGGAGGGGACAGAGGCCTACTGACCAATCGACTATAAATCCGAGGTGAAGCAATCCGTTATACGTACTAGGCTATACGATATATGTCGTAAATATTATTGACATTTTAACAACGAAATTAGCCAGAAACAATCTGTTATAAACATAATCATTACCTAAAAACAGTAAATTTTCTTAAAAAAAGTACTTTCAGTTTGAAAATATACTGACCAGCAAAAAGCATAATCACAAAACTGAAATGTTATCTTTTTTGTGCTCAAATAACAGATAGGAAAGTTAATTTGGAGCACAAAAGTAGTTCGCCTGTGTATAACCTCTTGTAAAACAGGGGTATAAAATATAAAATTCTTACAGGTGTATTGAATACAAAAACACCCCTTATACACAAACCAACAATAGCAAAGATGGAAAACGAGAGATTTACTACTGATCCAGATTTAGATCCCGTGCAGCAAACTATTGCACTCGGGGTGGTCGATGATGAGCCGGTTGAAACTCCTCTAAAAGTCAGCCGGCGCTGGCTGTATATTCTCGTGGCTATCCTGCTGTTATTTATCTCTACCGTCGGCTCAATAGTCTACCAACTACATACTTCCACTAAAAAACAAACCAAAGCCCAAACAGTTAAAACCCAAAATATTGATTTAGGAGCAATATCACCAAAAGCCTCGCCGTTTGCACCCAATAGCCAGAACCGGGTAGTGGTTAACGGTCAGCTACAGGCCAATCAGGCAATCTTATTGACGCCGACCGATCAACCTCAAACCAGCGCGCCCGGTTTAATTTATCTGGATAAAAGCTCAACAGATATCCGATATTTTAACGGTACTACTTATCTGACTCTGGCTAGCACGACCAATCTGCAAGATTTACAAGCCGCACTCAATCTAGTCAAAAGCTCCTCGGTAGTCAGCAGTCTGCAAGGTCTATCTGGCGCCTTGACCTTTACCGGCAGCGGCGGACTGGCTATTACTGCGAGCGGCCAACAGATTGGCCTTAATTTGCCTCAAGGGCTAACCACCACTTCTAGCCCCACATTTGACGACCTTATTTTGTCTGGCGGTTTGAGTGCCAACAGCCTGCAACAAACTGCCGGCGGCCAAAATATTAGTATTAACGCCGGTAACGATCAGGTTACATTCACCGCTAATGGCCGGACCTTCATTTTGCCCAACATTGGCGGCACAACCCAGACCATCTGTACGGACCAGGCACTCTGTTTACTGGGCGGCGGAACGGCGCTTTTGCTGGGTCCTTCCAGCGCCCAGGCAGACAACAGCACCAATCCATCCATCTTTATCAACAAGCAAAATGCCGGCAACTTGCTGGAACTGCAACAGGGGAATACAGATAGGTTTGTGGTTGATAACAGCGGTAATACAACTATTGGCGGCACCTTAAACGTAAATAACATCATCTCTAGCGGCACCCTGAATGTTGGAACTACTGGCCAGAGTGTTAACCTGCAGGGCACCGACAGCTCGACCATCATTGCTCAAGACGGCAGCGGCCACCGGGTAACCATTGATTACCAAGCCAGCGGTGCAGTTAACAACGATGTTACCTACTACTTTGACCGGTCCGGTCCGGCCGGCAGTTACGCTATCTGTACTACGTCTGGTAACTGTACGAGCGGCAACGGCGGTGTGACCGCTCCTAACCCCGGCACCATCAACCAGATTGCCAAATTTGTAGGCGGCCAGGTCATTGGCGACTCAAGCCTAAGCGATAACGGCACGGTAGTCAGTGCTAGCGGTAGCCTGAATGTTGCGGGAGTCTTGGGTGTCAATACCATCACGCCCTCTGCGGCATTGTCCATCGGCAGCGCCGGCCAGGTGTACACCTTGGTGGGGGCAGGCGGTTCTGGCATAACGGCGGGCAGCGGTGGCAACATAACCAGTGTTAGTTTTGCTGCACCGAGCGGCAATCACACTATCACTATTCCTGCCAATGGCGGCACTATTGCAGTAGCCGGCAATGGACCGATAAGTATTGATAGTACCGGTGTTATTCAATTGGGTACGGTTGGCCCGGGTAATGGTGGAACTGGCCTGAGCGCTACGCCAACCAACGGCCAAATCCCTATCGGCAACGGCAGTGGTTTTACGCTTAGTACACTAACGGCCGGTAGCGGCATTAACATCGATAATTCCGTGGCCGGCCACATAACCATTAGTTCCGGCACCTGCCCGACCTGCGCCAACACCACACTTTCCAACTTGGCCAGCGATGGGAGCCTGGCGATCAATACCAGCTTGCAGCCAGCCGGCTGGGGCGCCAGCGTTGATGTCGGCACAGCCGCCCAACCCTTCCGCTATTTCTATCTGTTTGGCGATTCAAGTACTGGTGGTGCCAGCGTTAAGTTAACGGCCGCGCCAACCGGTAACCGTACTATTAAGTTCCCGGACGCCAACGGCACGGTGGCCGTTTCTGCTACCGGTAATATTGCACTTAATACTACCTCGGGCAACATAAGCTTCACCGGTCTCTTGCCAGTTGCCAGCGGTGGAACCGGTGTGGGTAGTTTGACTTCTGGCGGAGTACTGTATGGTAACGGTGCCGGTAATGTTCAGGCCACCGCGGCCGGTAATAACGGGGATTGTTTGATTGTATCGGCTGGTGTGCCAACCTTTGGCAGTTGTGTTGGCAGTACCGTCACTTTGCAGGGCGTTTACAACAATTCCAACCCGGCTAGTATTGTTCTGAATTCTACTAACGGCGGGCTGACTGTTAAAGACGCGCCGGTTTCGCTTGGCGCTGCTGCCGCTCTGCTGGATGTCACTAACAACGCTGGCAGTACCCACTTCTTTAAAGTTACACCATCCGGCGTGTCAATTACCGGCACTACTAACAGCTCCGGTCAGCTAACAGTGCAGGGCGGCGGCTTGGCCGTAACAGGGAACTCAACTATAGCTGGCACACTAGGCAGCTTAACTGGTTTGACGAGTGGCGGTACGGTCACCTTTAGCGCCTTGACTAATAACGGCCCCGTTTACACCACTGCCGGCGGAGTCCTAAACAGCGAAACCAACCTGCCCGTCAATCAGGGTGGAACGGGTGGAACGGCTGCACCAACTGCCGGCGGTGTGAGTTATGGTACGGGCAGTGCTTATGCATTCAGTTCAGCAGGCCTCAGTGGTCAGGTGCTAAGCAGCGGCGGTTCTGGTGCCCCCAGTTTTGTAAATCTAGCCAGCTTGCTAGATGCCAGCGCGCCCAATAGTAACATCACCATTGCCAATGGTGCGGGTAACGTAGCTACCATTACAACGGTTGCCAATCCGACTTTTGCCACCAGCGTCACAACTCCGCTATTGCAAAGCGCAAGCAGCACCAACCTTGGTGTTACGGCTGGTTCAGGCGGTGTTCTGACACTTGGGGCAGCCGGGAATCAGTTTGCATTAACTGGTAATAGTAGTTCAACCATAGTGGCTAGCAATGGCGGCGGCAATACAACTACAGTCGGCTTTGAGACTATAAGCGGCGCCACTACTCTAAATTTCCCGTCTTTGGGGTCAGGTATTGTCGGCACGGTTTGTGTTAAATACAATGGCGGTGCCAGCAGCAACTGTACAGGTGCGGGCAGTGGCGACACTGGATCCGGAACCGGAGGCACCCTAGCTATTTTTACTGGTTCCGGTAGTAGTACAACACTTGGCAACTCTCACATTACCGAAAATGGTTCGACCAGTACCACCATTACCAACTCGCTATTTTTGCAGGGGAGTACGCCACTCACACTTGGTGTATCCGGTACGGGCGGTGTCAATGGTGCAATTGTTTTCGATAACAATGGTACCGGTAACAGCAATCAAGTTGTCTTGCAGAGTGGTGTGACCAGTACGGGCTATACGTTGACTCTGCCCACTGCCAATGGCAGCGGCTGTTTAACTAACGATGGCAGCGGCGTTTTATCGTTCCAAACCTGTTTGTCTGGCAGCGGCGGTGGCAGCGGCGGAGTAATTAGCTTAGATGGAGACTCAGGCACTTTGCTACTCAACAACTCCAGTGCCGCCGACGCCACGCATATTACGATTGATAATGCCAGCACTAGCGCCAAGGGTATTGCCAGTTTTAACAGCGCAAACTTTACGGCTTCTGGCGGTGCTATCAACACTATCCAAGGTATTGCCCTCACCAGCACGCCTACTTTTGCTGCTCTGAGTCTGGGTGCGCCAAGCGGTTCCAGCAGTCCGCCAGCAGCCACCGGCCTGCTGACTTTCTACAATTTGAGCGGTACCGGCAACACCACCATTACCCCCGTATCCACCAATTCGCCTATTACCATAAATCTGCCGGCTCACTCTGGTACGGTGTTGGACGACTTTGATTCGACACTTAAACTAACCGGCGGCCAACTGGGTATCAACGGTCCTGTCGGTGTAGGTAACGGTGGTACGGGAGTCAGTAGCCTTACCACTAATGGCGTACTTTACGGTAATGGCGTTAGCAGCGTTGGAGTTACTGCCGCTGGCACTAATGGCCAATGTTTGATTGTATCTGGTGGCCTGCCTACCTTTGGAAGTTGTGTTGGTGCTGCTACCACCCTACAAGCGGTTTATAACAACTCGCCCAACGGTAACATCGTACTTAACTCATCAGTAGGGCCTGTCGCTATTCAGGATGCTAGCTCGCCTCTGGGCACAGATTTGTTTGATGTTACCAGCAACGGTGGCGGCACCAAATACTTAAGCGTTAATGCGAGTGGCTTAACAGTTAACGGAATCACTACCAGCTCAGGTCAGTTAACTGTCCAAAGCGGTGGTCTGGCCGTGACAGGGACCTCGACCATCAATGGCGATCTGACTTTTAGTTCCGGCAATACGCTTAAAATCAATAAAATCGCCCAAACAGCTGGCGGCAACAACATCACGGTCAACGCCGGAAGTGATGGTATAACTTTTACAGCCCTAGGGATCAACTATACGTTCCAGACTGGTGATAACAGTCCGAATCAGACCATCTGCACTAGTGGTGTCAGCTGCGCCACTGGCGGCGGCGTAGCAGTCTTGCTCGGTCCAGCTACTGTCCAAGCTGATGCCAGCACGAACCCGATGATCTTTTTGAACAAAACTGGCGCTAGCGGCAATTTACTGGAGCTTAAACAAGCTGGTACCGACAAGTTTGCGGTGGACTTCTCCGGTAACACTACACTAGCTAGTGGGGCAACACTCAAAACTAACAGCATAGCTCAAACAGGCAGCGGCAATCCTATAACCATCAGCGCCGGCACCGATGGCATAACTTTCGCCGCGTTAGGTATCAACTACACATTCTCAGTTGGTGATGGCAGCACCAGCCAGACCATCTGTACCAGTGGTGTCAGCTGTGTGGCCGGCGGTGGGGTAGCGGTATTACTGGGGCCTGGTGCTGTTCAGGGCGACGCCACGACCAACCCATCAATCTTCTTAAACAAAACTGCTTCGAGTGGTAATTTGTTGACGCTTGAAAAGAATGGCACGCCCATAACGACCATCAGCAACACCGGCGCGGCACTATTCCAAAACTCCACGGATAGTCCTCTGGCCTTCCAGATTCAAAATGCTTTGGGCACCTCAAATCTCTTTGTCGCTGATACGACCCATTCCAGAATAGGCATTGGCACGGCTTCACCAGGCAATCTATTCTCGGTCAATAACCTGACTACCGCAGATAGCTTGGCTCAGATGGCGATTGGTACTGGTAACGTTAATAATAAGGGCTTAATAATCCAGGGTGTCGCCGGGCAATCTGCCGCTGCCAATCTATTAGAACTGCAAAATTCCAGCGGGGGAGTGCTGGCAAGCATAAATGGTACAGGCACAACGCTTACTCTAAAGGGCAATAACTCCAACGCGGCAACCTTTACAAATACGAGCGGTAACCCTCTGACCATTTCACAGGCGAACGGTATTACATTAAATGCTGGGAATGGTTTTATAGCCTCAGGCAATACATATGCTTTCGATAACGCCGACCTGTCGCGAACCTTATTGTCGCTAACTACCAGTCCATCTGCCGGCAGCCCATATGTTAGTCTTGGAGATTTAGGTACTAATAATCTGCTTGATTCTGTGCAGGTTGCCATCAAGGCGGCCTCAAATCAAAGCCACGATATCTTGGACCTACAAGACTCCTCCGGCAATGTACTGTCTGGATTTAATAGCATTGGTAATCTGTTCTTAGGTAGAGCTTCGGCGGCCAATGGGGTGATCCAATTATTTAGCCTGGCCAATGGCAATAGCATTGCTCTGACCACGGCTAATTCCAGTACCAGCACTTTCACCATAACTGTTCCGGGCGAAACAGGTACGCTCTGTACTACTGCCGGTAGCGCTGCCTGTACTGCAGTTTATGCCTCTGCGTCGGGCGCTAACGGCAACTACATCCAAAACACCACTTCACCCCAAACGGCTAACTTTAACATTACCGGCAATGGTACCATTGGTACGAATGCGACCGTTGGCGGCAGCTTGATTCTTACCGGTGGCACATCATTCCCGCTCAGCCCCGTTGCCGGTCAGGTATACTACCGCACCGACACCAAACAGCTCTATGTCTACGAAAACGGCCAATGGCAAGCCGATCGTTCTACCGCTACTTTGATAGTTGCCGCCAGCAACAGCCAAAACAAAGAAAAGGCCGACTATGTAGGTAACGGCACCAGTGACCAAAATGCCATCAACGCTGCCATCAACGCTCTGCCATCCACAGGTGGATCAGTCGTGCTACTGGATGGGACGTATAACATTACGTCTAGCGTAATTATTAATAAGCCGAACGTTAATCTTACTGGTTCCGGTGCCAACACCATCCTAAAGCGGATGTATGATGAGTCTGGCGTTAACACTGGCGGTGTCATTACTGTCGTGGCGGCGAGTACGGCCGTGACCAACGTGGACGTTTCACAACTATCGATAAATGGTAACAAGGCCAGCTTTTCGAGCGCTAATGATTACGGAATTTTTGTAAGTAGCGGCGGCTGCGGTATACAGGCCAACAACGAGAAGATCAATAATAACTGGATTGGTAATACTGCCGGTAATGGAGTCTATATATACAATGGCGCTTGCGCTGCTATTCAAAACGATCAAATTACCAATAATATTATTACTGGCTCGGGCGGAAACGGCATAGCAACGGATGATAGCACCTCGAATGCCGTTATATCTGGTAACGTTAGCTCCAACAATAGCGGTTACGGAATCTATGTTTCTGGCGGTACCGGCGAAAATATTACCGGCAATACCACTAATAGTAATGCTACGGGAGGAATAATTACCGGCACAACATCTACCAACGTATCTGATAACATAATCAAATCAAACACCACTTACGGCATTTATATTGGTGGCTTTGTTGGCGGTCAGAACACCATTAGCGGCAACGTTATTGACAGTAACGGTATAGGAGTGAACTTCGGTCCTGGTAATACGAATGAAACATTGAGCGGTAACACCATTGTTAATAGCGCTACAACTGGTGTCTTTGTGGATGGGGGTACACCGTCTACTAACATTATAATCTCAGCTAATACAATATCGGGGAATGGTGGCTCGGGAGTACAATTCAACACTAATATTGTCAACTCCACTATTACCGACAATACGCTTAACAACAATGGCGGGGTAGGTTCCAGTAGTAGCATAAGTATCTGCCCCGGCGGACCTGGTTGTGCGAGTGATCAGATTACGAATAACAACATTAGTGATTCAGCTGGTACTGGCAATGCAATTTCGATAAGCTCGGGCAGTAAAAACATCTACCTTTCCAACAATACCTACTCTGGTACCGGTGCAAGCAGTATTTTTGATAGCGGGATTGGTACGGTTTATAACGATCAATTAGACAGCAATGGAAATGCCGTCATCCGTACTCAGGCTGGTATTGGGCTTAATGTTACCGCTCCAACTTATAGTATCCAGGGCACCGGAGCTTTAGTACTTGGTGGTCTCGCCACCCCCGCCGCTCCCACCGTGGCCGCCCAGGGAACAACAGGTGCTACTACCTGGGGCTACAAAATCACCGCCTATGACGGGCTAGGGGAGACTCTAGCCAGTACCGAGACTACCATCAGTAACGGTAATGCCAACTTATCTGTCAGTAACTTTAACTTAATTACTCCGACTAGAATTAATGGAGCTGTCTCTTACAAAATCTATCGTACTACTGCTGGCGGTACCCCAAATACTACAGGATTGATAGGTACCATTACCGGTGGTGCGTCTACATTTAGTCTGAGCGATACCGGTCTTGGTATTATAGGTGGCATCTTAACGCCTCCAACAAGCAACACTACTGGACAACTCCAAGCCCTTGGTTCGTCAGTCTTATTTAAAAATTCTACCGATTCCACTACAGCCTTCCAGATTCAGAATGCCGCCGGTACGTCTAACTTGTTTATAGCTGACACCACACACAGCCAAGTAGGGATAGGCGCGACACCAGCCAATGGACTACTTACGGTGGGAACCAATACAACCACATCTAGTGGAGGTATATTCTTTGGGACGGATACAGATCTATTCAGGGCAGGGGCCGGACAGCTTGCGACTGATAGTGAAATAATCACCACGGGTGCTAGTGCCACATCGGCTCACTTGACGGTTGGGGCACTTGGGTCAGTTGGGCAGGTTGACGTAGTATCCTCCGCGGCTGGAGTTTTACAGACTACCTCTTTTGTTGGCACGGCCGCAATCTTCAAGGGCGGCACCGGCAGTCCGACGGTCGTTATTAAGGATATAGCCAGCCAAACTGGCGACCTGTTACAGTTGCAGGATACAAGCGGTAACGTTATATCTTCCATAAATAGCGCTGGCAGTACGTTTAAGCTGGCCAAAACTACAGGTAAGACCTATCAGCCAGTAATTACAAATGATGTCACCAACGGTAATTTCGACCTTGACTACAACGGTCAACAAGGTACTGTTGATACAACTGTAGGTGGCAATATCTTTCGCATGTCTGGCGGTGGATTTGCCTTCTTTTCGCACCCAGCTGGTACTTCGACATTAGATCAACGCGTAACTATTGCTCCTCGTGGCGGTGGATTTGGCGTCAATACGTATAGTGTTTTACGCAATGTCAATTCAGATGGTCAGCCCAATCTAGTCTTACAGGCCTTTGATGATTCGGGTACTAACCAGATGTTACGCTTCCAGAACTATACCTTTGGGGTTGGTAAGTTTAGTAACGCTGTAACTAGTTCCCCTGGAACGCTAACTGTGTACAACAGTGCCATCAACATACCAAGTCAAATCAATAGGGAGATTGCCTCACAAACTGCCGATCAAATGCAGTTACAAGATTCTGGGGGCAATGTTCAGTCTGGCTTTAACAGTAATGGGCAGTTGTATCTAGGCCGGGCAGGAGCTCTAACTGGCCAGGCCACCTTCAATAATTCTGGAGGTAGCGGTTCGATTACGCTTCAGGGAGCTGCCACCAATAACGTTGATGTCTACAACCTTCCAGCTGCCGCAACTGGCACCTACGATATTTGTACTACCGCCAATAACTGTTTGGGCGGTCCAAGCGGTGGAGCCAACACCTTGCTTAGCAACCTAGCAGTTACCACTGCTATTAACAATAATCTGTTACCGGGCGCGAATGGCACCATCAACCTTGGTTCAGCCAGTGTTGGCTACAGCCAACTCTTCTTTGGTACCACTGGCTCGAGTGGTTCCACTAAACTCCAAGCCACTAACCCTGGCTCTAACAGTATTGTCTACAACTTGCCCACCAATGCCAGCGGTAGCTATGACCTCTGTACTTCATCTGGTAATTGTCTGGGTGGCTCCGGTGGCGGCGCTAATACGGCCCTTAGTAACTTAGCTACCACCACATCTATCAATAGCAACCTTTTGCCGAGTGCTGCCGGCGGGGTTAACCTGGGCTCGAGTGCTTTCCCGTTTGGTCAGCTCTATCTGTCGGGCACTTCTGGCACCCCAGGTACTAACAACTTCTTGATTACTGGTGTAGTTAGCGGTGGCCCCAAGACCATAACGCTACCAAACCAGAGTGGTACGGTAGTTGTGAACGCTACCTCGCCCTTAAGTGTAGATGGCAATGGTAACGTCAGCCTGGCCAGCGCAATTCCGGTTAACCTTGGAGGCACCGGCCTGACTACTACGGCAGGCAGCCTGACCAACGGACAACTTTTGATAGGTAATAGCAGCACGGGTGGTTATAGCATTGGTAACTTAACGAGTCTGGATACCTCTGTACATATAAACCAAGGCAACGGCACGATAGACTTAAGTGTTACCGGCATTGGCAGTTGTACCGGTTGTGCCGATCAAGCTCTCGATAACTTGTCAGCCACAACAGCCATTAATCATACCCTTCAAACAGGTGTCAGCCCGGTTGATTTAGGGACAGCCAGCCATCCATTCGGCAACTTGTTCTTAGTTGGTACTGGGAGTAACGCCGCCGAACTTGTCACATCCTCCAGCACATCAGGTCAAAGTTTCATTTTGCCAGACCATACTGGCGCCAACAATATATGTATCCAGCAAGTTCTTTGTACAGGTTATGCACCATCTAGCGGCAGCTCAAACTACTTGGCCAAGAACGCAGCAGATAGTTCCGCTGCCTCTATAGTTGGCGGCCCAACCAGCGGCAATCTATATGCCTTTAGTAATACTAACAGTGGTGCGGCCGGCGTATTGAGCCTAACCAATGCCGGTACTAACAGCGCGCTTAGTATCCTACAAAATGGTAGTAATCCTTCCAGCGGACAGGCATTAATCCTGGCCAATACACTAAATGGTTCACCTGCGGGTAATTTGATTGATCTGCAGGCCAGCGGCATTAGTAAGTTTAGTGTCAGTGCTGCTGGTGCCGTACTAGCAGCCAGTACCTACAACACGAATACCTTTAACGGCAATACCCTGACCTTTGGTTCGGCCGGTACGGCTACTATCGCCAGCGCCGCCAGCCAGGCGCTCAACCTGCAGGGCAATGCCACCTCAACCTTTAGCACAACTGCGGGTGAAATTGATCTAACACCTAACACCGGTGTCCTCAACTTGACCTCAACCACGGTGGTTAAGGACAACGGTCCCTTGACTCTTCAGGCTACTACGATCGGTACTACAGGGGTAATTGTAAAAGGCGACACCAATTCAACCGGTGCCCTGCAGGTCAAGAACAACGCTAATACTAATATCCTAAATGTTGACACGGTCAACAGCACTGTTGGTGTTAACGGCAGTATCATCCTGACGGGCACCGCCTCCTTCCCGGGCAGCCCGGTTTCTGGCCAAATGTACTACCGGACCGACTTGAACCAGCTATTTGTCTACGAAAACGGCCAGTGGCAGGCCGACAGAACCACTGCTACCAAGATAGTCTCTGCCAGTAACTCCCAAGACAAATTCGCAGCCGACTTTGTCGGTGACGGCACCAATGACCAAAACGCCATTAACAGTGCCATAGCTGCCTTACCATCTACTGGCGGCTCAGTCGTTCTGCTGGATGGGACGTATAACATCAACGGCACCATTACCGTGAACAAGGCCAATGTAAGCCTGACGGGGCAGGGTGCTAGCACAATCCTAAAGCGTACTTACGATGAGTCGGCGTCTGATACTGCCGGTGTAGTGACTATTACGGTGGCAAACGATACTGTCAGTTCGCTAGAAGTTGATGGTAGTAAGGCGACCTACACAAACGCAAATGACTACGGCATCTTCCTTAAACGTTCAGTAGCCTGTGTTCCTGCAGCCGATAATGCCCGCATCTTAGACGACACGGTAATAAGTGCGGCAGGATCTGGTATCTATGTCAGTGGTACCGGTGGCTGTCCAGATGGCAATGCCCTCATAAGCGGCAACCAAGTCACCGGATCTAACAACGGCATAGAAATTAATGGCAGCAACCGCGCCCAAGTTGTTAGCAACAACACCTATTCCAATACGAATCGCGGATTATTCATTCACGACAACGATACAAGTATTATCGTTTCTAATAATACAAGCTATTCAAATGGAACGGCCGGCGTTGATATAGGCGCTTCTAACGGAGTTATACTAGATGGAAATGTCTTTTCGGCCAACGGCACTGACGGAATACGTTCAGGATCTACTACCAATCTAACGGTTTCTAATAACCTATCAACTGGTAATACAGGTGGAATGGGTATAGATATTGTTGGTTCGGTGACGTCGGCAATTATTAGCAATAACCGAGTAGTTAATAACAGCTCCAGAGGTATTTCGGTTGTTTCGTCGATCGGTTCATTGAGCATTAGCGGTAACACCGTTGATTCAAATGCTGCTGAAGGCATCCTGGTGAGTAATAACCCCACCACTATGCAAATTAACAGTAATGTAGTAACAAACAATGGTGGCTCGGGCGGTTCAAATAGTATCTACGTTTCGAACGTAAGTGGCACGGATACGAATACTCAAGTGGTTGGTAATACCATTACTGATACAGTCGGCACTGGTTTTGCCATAAAAATAGACGCTACAGTAAATGGCGCATACCTGTCTAACAACGTATACTCCGGCACCGGTGCCACCAGTATTAGTGATGGTGGAACGGGTACTATCTATGCTGATCAGCTTGACGCCAACGGTAATATTATTTTGAGCGGCCAAGCTGGCCTTGGTCTCAATGTAGTGTCTCCATCAGATAGTGTCCAGGTTGCTGGTTCACTGGTTCAAAACGGTCTCGCCACTCCCGCCGCTCCCACCGTAGCCGCTCAGGGAACAACTGGTGCCACCACTTGGGGCTACAAAGTCACCGCCTATGACGGGCTAGGGGAGACACTGGCCAGTACCGAGACTCAGATCACCAATGGAAATGCTACACTGTCTGTCACTAACTTCAATCTGATTACGCCAACTAGAGTATCTGGTGCTATATCCTACAAAGTCTACCGCACCACTGCTGGCGGTACCCCAAATACTACGGGATTAATTGGCACCATAGCCGGTGCAGCCTCTACCTTTAGCCTGAGTGATACGGGCGTGGCTGCCGGAGCGGCAGCTCCAGGGAGTAATAGTACCGGCCAACTACAAGCTTTAGGATCGGCTGCGTTGTTTAAGAACTCCACTAACTCTACTGGTGCTTTCCAGATTCAGAATGCTACTGCCAGTAATGTCTTTACGGTCAATACAACAACTAGTGGTAGCGCCGTCACAATCCAGAGTACTGCTACTGGCCAGACTACCCAAGTTAACCAAGCTGTAGCTGGTCAGACAGCCAGTTTACTACAGTTCCAGGATTCTTCTGGCAATCTGCTTTCGGGCTTCAATAACAATGGCTGGTTGTTCCTGGGGCGCCCGGCACCTTCCGGCATTACCAGTGGCTCAACTGGTGAAGCGGTCTTTTATAATGGCACACTAGGCGCGACTGGTTCGATCACTGTCCAGGCTTCTAGCCCAGCCGCCAGCAATATTGTCCTAAACCTGCCAGCTGATACGTCCGGGAGCACTCTATGTACCAACGCCGTTACGGGCGTCTGCGCTACGGCCGGCACGGGTTATGTACTCTTTGCTCCCGTATCCCCGCAAGGAGATAACACCACCAACAGTTCTATAAATATCAGTAAGACAGGCGCTTCCGGTAACCTTTTGACACTAGCTAAAGGCGCTACGACTATTGCGAGCATTGGTAACACCGGTGCTACGTTATTCCAGAACTCAACCAACTCCACCACCGCCTTCCAGGTTCAGAACGCCGCTAGCGGCCAACTACTTAACATTGACAGTGCCAACTCGAACATTACACTTAATGGTCTCAACTCCGGAGTACTGGAAGCTTGGGCAAGTAGCCCCAACACCTTACCTACCGCAGTCAACGGTCAGCCAGTGGTTACGGCCAATGGCTACATCTACTCCTTGGGCGGCCAGGGTACGAGTGGTTCATTCAGTCCAATCTCAAATGTCTACTACGCCAAGTTGGCTGCCAATGGCTCAATTAGCGCCTGGACAAACAGCGCGAATCCAATACCGCAAGCCCTGATGTTTGGATCCGGTGTGACTGCTGGCGGCTATATTTACCTGCTAGGTGGTTGTATCAATAACAGCAGCCCTTGCACTGCAATAGCAACAGTCTACTATACTAAGATTAATGCCGATGGCAGTACCGGGGCCTGGCATACTACCACTGCTATGCCTCAAGCCTTGACTAACGAAACTTCGGTGGTAGCCAACGGCTACGTCTATGTGATGGGCGGCGACAATGGACCCATATCCAACACCTACTACGCCAAACTGAACGCCGATGGCACCGTGGGCGCCTGGCAGACGGCCAATTCCATGCCGGCAGCCAGAGATAATGCCAGTTCAGTGATTGCAAACGGCTACGTCTATGTGATGGGCGGTCGAAACTCGAGTGGTACTCCCCAAACTTCCATCTACTACGCTCCCTTAAACACTGACGGCAGTCTTGGCAGCTGGGTCAATGAGGCTACCAACTTGTTGCCTCAGGCTTTGCAAGTTGCCAGTTCAGTGGTAGCCAACGGCTACGTCTATGTAATGGGCGGCGCTACTAATAGCGCGGGAACTACCACTGTTAGTACGGTTTACTTCGCCAAGCTCAATGCCGACGGTACTAATGGCCCTTGGAGTACCAATACTAGCGCTCCTCTGCCGCAATCAATGTGTTGTCAAGGTGTAACGGTGGCCAACGGTTATGTTTATAACATTGGCGGCTGGACGGGCAGCGCCAATCTATCGTCAGTTAACTACGCTTCGACTTCACGGATCCAGCTTGGCGGCTCGATTGACCTGGTTGGCCTGGGCGGCCAGACATTGGCGGGCGCTGGCGGCACCGGTGGCAGTATAACAGCCGCTGACGGCACTTTTGTCGGCTCCTTAAGCGTATCTGGGCCGTCGACGTTTGGTCAGAGCATATCTGTTGCTGGCAGCATAGCTGCCTCCAGTGCCAACATCAGCGGTTCAGTACCGACAGCCTCTACGGGCTCGGTCGGTACCAATATTAATAATCCGCAGGGTCTGGCTGTCCAGGGGCGTTACGCGTACACGGTGAATGCCGCTAACGCCGGTACTGCTCCCAACAGTCTGCAAGTCTACGATATATCCAATCCGGCTGCCCCTGTCAATGTCGGCAGCAGCGGTTCCACCGGAGCAGGTTCATCGCTCAATGGAGTAGCCATAGCCGGACGTTATGTCTACAGTGTTTCTGCGGGTAATAATAAACTCTTTGTCTTCGATGTCTCTAACCCAGCTAGTCCAGTGATTGTAAATACTGGCGGTACTACCACTGGCAATAGCCCTGACGATGTTTATGTCCAGGGCCGCTACGTCTTTGTTCTTAACAGTGGTGCCAACACCATACAGGCTTTCGATGTTTCCAACCCGGCGGCGCCGGTAAGTGATGGCACCTCTGCCACTGGAGCCGGTCCGGCCAGTATCTTTGTGTCCGGCCGCTACGCCTATGTCTTGGCCAATAATCATCTGCAGGCCTTCGATGTCTCTACTTTGCCGCTGACAAACGGCAGTCTGGTCAATGGTACCGGCAGGGCTACTGGTGCAGGCGCACAAAGTATTTATGTCCAGGGACGCTACGCCTATGTGGCTAATGGTACTTCAACCGGTTCAATACAGATCTTTGATGTCTCCAATCCCACCAGTATTCCAGCGGCTGTTGGTTCAATTAGTACTGCAGCCGGTACCGGACCGGTCAGCGTCTATGTCCAAGGCCGCTATGCCTACATTACAACCTCTGGTAATGTTTTGCAGGTCATAGATGTCTCTAATCCGGCGAACCCCGTAAGTGTCGGCACCGTTAGTATTGGCACAAACCCTTATAGTGCAGTCGTAAATGGTCGTTATGCCTTTGCTATCAACGATGGTGGAACCAATGTTTTGGCGTCCTACGATTTGGGCGGCACTTACAGCCAGCAATTAGAGGCTGGCGGTATCCAGGTCGGGACTCTAAGTGTTAACAGCAATACTAGCCTGAGTGGCGACGCCAATATCCAGGGCGGCCTAAGTGTCGGTGGCGCCGCCTTGTTTAGTAATGATGTGTCTATTAGTGGAAAGTTAAGTATAGTCGTTGCGTCTAGTGGCACTAATCATGGCGCCTGTCTTAGCACTAATACCAGTGGAGCAGTAGCCACTATCGGCAGTTGTACATCTAATCCAGTTTCTGATTATGCCGAACAGTATCCAACCGCTTCAGGTGTAGGTGTTGGTGATGTAGTTGCTCAAGGAAGCTCCCAGGTACCGACGTATGCTACTGACGCCAATGGTAACGTTGACTGGACTACTGTTAAAGGAGATATCAGTCAAGTCGTTAAAGCGTCTACTCCGTATAGCAGTAACTTAATTGGAGTAGTTAGCGATAATAGCTCGAACTTCTCTTCGACCGGCTACAACATTAAGTCAGAGGATAACCCAATGTCAGTCGCGCTGGTAGGCCGCGTGCCAGTCAATGTGACTGACGAAAACGGTCCGATTGCCCCTGGAGACTTCTTGACAGCCTCAGCCACTATGCCAGGCTATGCCATGAAGGCTACTCAAGAAGGGTTCGTGATTGGTCAGGCGCTGTCAAGCTTCAGTAGCGACACGCCCGGGCAGGTGATGGTGTTTGTGCGTGGACAGCACTGGTCCGGGCCTACTATTGGCTCAACCATCCAAAACGGCGGCAACGCCACCTTGGCCGATCTTAACGTAACCGGCGACACTACCTTGGGCGGCGACCTGAATGTTTCCGGAGCTACAACGCTCACGTCTCTAACGGTGACAGGTAGTGCCAACCTGGCAGATCTGATGGTAAGCGGTTCAGCTATCTTCAACGGTACATTGAGCGTGAATGGCCACATCATCAGCGGTAACAGTGCTGGCGGCTCCACTACGGTTGTTGCTGGAGCAGCTGCCTGTACCACTCCAACGGTCACCATTGTTGGCAATGACACCAGCGGTACCGTGACTATCGCCACTGGTACCGGCTGTACTACCGATGGCACTCTGGCCACTGTGACCTTTGCCAAGACGTATGGGGCCAACCCGCGCGTAGTCCTGACACCGTCAGGTTCTGATGGAGCAAAGTTACAATACTTCAACGGTAATGCCTCAACTACTACCTTTACAATAGATACCAACACCATTCCAACTGCTGCCACTACCTACAAATATAATTACTTTGTCATCCAATAGGCGGTTATATGTAATCAAATTCTTAAACATAAAAACTATGCAACCCGAGCAAACAACACAAACACCAATTGAGCAAAACCAGCTTTACCCAGCCCAACCTCTGCAAACGAGTATTGGACAGAGCACTGTTTTAGATGCCCAATTTGTCAATACTGCAACTGTACCAAATGCGGTTAGTGTTAGGCATAGACGGCTCATTCGCTTGGTATGGTGGATTGTTATTGCTATTGTCTTGTTTGGCCTTAGCACTGATAGCCTGGCTATTTATCACCTCAGAAATTCAAAAACTTCGTCTCCGGCAGTAGCAAATACTACTGACAACGTAACCTACAGTGCCCTTAAGCAATCGGGGGTCAAACTTGGTTCAGCTAATGTTAACACTCAGCAACTAACGGTTACCGATTCGCTCACTACCTCAAATGGTATTATCTTTGCACCAAGCGCCAGACCAGCTAGTCCTAGTATTGGTCAGGTCTACCTCGATCAGTCTGACAAGACTCTTTACGTCTATAATGGCACCGCCTTTGTAGCTTTGAGCGCGGCAACCACTGGCTCTACGCTAACTCCTACGGGGGCAACCGGTAAAACGGGTGCTACGGGAGCTAAAGGCGACAGCGGTGCTACCGGGGCAACTGGCCCGGCCGGTCCGAATGGAAGTAATAACTGTATTGACGGCACGTGCGTATCATTACAGGGAAGCAGCCCCGGGATTCAAGAGGTGGGCAATGTTAATATTTCTGGTACCCTGGCCCTCGACTCGGCCAATCATGCTATTGTGGTTGGCAATGTCACCGGCAATGCCCGCGGCGCTGGCGCCCTTGATCTGCAGAGTGGACGCACCGCTGCCACTCACGTTTCAGCCGGAACAAATTCGGTCGCGGTTGGTTATGACGATACGGCGGGCACGAACGGAGCAGCTGATGTGGCTCTTGGAGTTCAGGCTACGGCCGCTAGTAACACGGTTGGCTTTGAGGCTGTGGCAATTGGGGTTCGGGTTTCGGCGGGTACGGGAGACCTTGCTATCGGTCGTGACACGACCGCAATGGGAGGAAACTCCATTGCCATCGGTTGGGTTACGAGCGCCACGGGACTTGAATCTTTAAGCGTTGGCCGGCTGTCTAGCGCTACTGGTTCTCAGGGCTCAGCTGTTGGATATCAAAATAGTGCGACCGGTTTTGGCAGCGTTGCCTTTGGTAACCGTGCCTTAGCTGCGGGTTCAGCTTCAACCGCTATTGGTGGTTCTGCTTTCACTACATCCAAAGCCTTGGGTGCCAGGTCGTTCTCTGCCGGTAACGCTTCCATAGCTTCTGGCAATGATACCTTGGCAGTAGGCGAAAATACCAGGGTCGGCAATATGTACCGAACCTTTACGGTTGCCGCCGCAGGGACTACTATCACCATAGCCGGTGGTAATTTCACCAGTGAATATACCAACGGAGATACGGTTATTTTTACGGATGGCCAGGATTGGGGCAACGTATTGTCCGTAACCAAAACGATAAGCGCCGTAACATTTAATTCCGGACCGAATACCACTACTTTCACTATTCCAACCGCAATAGACAGTACCACAACCACTGGGCGAGTAGTTGATCAACTAGCGGCTCAGCAATCTGGTGCCTTCGGATTTCAAAATACTGTCACTGCCAACAATGCCTACGCATTTGGTGAGGGAATATCTAACAGTGTTCAGGGCTCAGTCCAGATCGGTACGTCAAATACCAGTAAGCTGACAGTTGATAGTAATGGCCGCCTTGGTTTGGGCACAACAACACCGGGTAATTTGCTTTCTATTGGAGCTTTGACAACAGCTTCTCCTGGAGCTCAGATCAGTGTGAGCACAGGGGGTACTACTAATAGCGGTATTGTAGTTCAGGATGTGGCCGGACAAACCAGTGGCTCTCTATTGCAGGCCCAAGACTCAACCGGCGCAGTTTTGGCCAGTATTGATTACCAGGGTAATCTGATCGCCAAAAACGCTACCTTCAACGGCCATATTATCTCTGGCGGTACTACTTTGACTGGTTCTAATATTTCGGTAAACAGCTGTGGCAGTGGTTGTACGGTTTCAATTACCGGTAATGACATTGCCGGCCTCATCACCGTCAATACCGGTACCGGCAATGTGGCAGGGAGTACACTGGCCGACATTACCTTTGCTTCGCCCTACACCTCAGGCACAGCTCCGCTTATGTCCATTACACCGGTAACCGTACCAGCCAGCTCTAACTTTCCCCAATACTACTACAACGCTACTAATAGCGGCTTTAGTCTAAAGTCGTACAATCCTCTGACGGATTCCAAAACCTACACCTTTAGTTACCTAGTTGTACAATAGGTAATCTTCGTAGAGTACAATGACTGGTACTGCTGGTATTATCCGGCTAGTTACAGAGAGTTTAAGGCATGTAACTCGATCATTTGTAAGAGTCAATCAGGATATTCTTACTACTTCAAACAATGAGCTAAAGGTGGTAAGCTTAAGGATATAGACAGGGGATAAATAAAAGAAACATGGCGCACATCATTGCCGTTATCAACCAAAAGGGAGGGGTAGGCAAAACAACTACCGCTATTAACCTTGGCGCCTATCTAGCCAAGATGGGCCGGCGAGTATTGCTAGTTGACCTGGATCCTCAGGGCAATGCTACCAGTGGGCTCGGTCTAGACAAGCAAGGCCTAGACTCAACAATGTACGACGTGCTGTTTGGTGAGGTCGAAGCAATATTAACTGTCCGGCCGACGAATCTTGCAGATCTAACAATCTTGCCTTCAAATTCTCAGCTTGCCGCCGCCGAAGTTGATCTGGCAACAGAGGTCAAACGCGAATATAAGCTCAAAGAAGCCTTAAAAGATCTAGATTATGACTATATATTAATTGATTGTCCTCCGGCCTTAGGGCTATTAACCATAAATGCCTTAACGGCAGCTCATCAGGTGTTAATCCCGGTTCAGTCGGAATACTATGCCATGGAGGGCCTGGGTCAATTGCTTGACGTCATTGGCCGGGTTCGCGCCGGGCTTAACCAGCATTTAGATATTCTAGGAGTAGTAGTTACTATGTTTGATAGTCGAAACGCCTTGGCCGAGCAAGTAGTGAGCGAGCTAAAAAAACATTTTGGCGATAAGGTGTTGGCTACCATTGTGCCTCGGAACGTCCGCTTGGCCGAGGCGCCCAGCTTTGGCCGCTCAATTGCCGAGCACGACAAATGGTCAAAAGGTGCTCGTGCTTATAAGCAGCTGGCCAAAGAAATAGATAAGAAGTTTAAGAGTTAAGAGATAAAGAGTCTAGAGTTTAGTAATTCTCAAATCCTTACCGGTTACTTATACGCTTAATAAGGCGAGTTAGCTGGGCATCTGATTTAAAGCTGATTTCCAATTTACCGCCATTTGCCATGCGTCGAATAGTAACCGGTGTTTTTAGCAAAGAACTGAGTTTTTTAGTTTCGGGAGAGGTAAGACTTGCTCTGGCGCTGGCTCGTTCAACATTATTAATACCAGACTTTTGAGCCGTAACATAACGCTCTGCCTGACGGACCGACCAACCACGTTGCCCAATAAGTTTGAGCAATTCATTTTGCTGCTTTGGAGACTTGAGCGCCAGGATTGCGCGGGCATGACCTTCGCTAATAACTTTGTTATGCAATGCCGCTTTGGCATCATCTGGCAGAGCCAATAAGCGTACAATATTTTGAATTGTGGAAGAGGCTTTGCCCAGGCGGCTAGCAATAACTGCATATTCTATATTGAATTGGTCGCGTAAGCGCTGAATAGAAGCGGCTTGCTCAAGTGGTGAAAGATCTACTCTTTGAACGTTTTCAACCAGTGCAATCTCGAGCTGCTCCAACTCTTTAGCGGTACGGATAATTGCCGGTAGAGACTCAAGTTTAGCCAGTTGAGCAGCCCGCCAGCGCCTTTCCCCGGCCACAATGTTATAAGTGCCGTTGCTAAGCGGTGTTAAAATGATTGGCTGCAATATACCATATCTTTTTATGGATAAAGCTAGTTCGCCCAGAGCATCGTCATCAAAATTAGTTCGAGGCTGAGATTTATTAGGATAAATATCCGTAATGAATACTTTTTGTATTCGATCTTGCTCGTCGGCTAATAAGCTGGAATTGAAATTTTGCGGTAATAGCGCGTCAAAGCCCTTTCCCAACCCGCGTTTTGGTGTCTGTGCCATAGTGCTTATACTATACCATGACTAGAGCTTAGACGGTAGAGCTTGGACCAGACAATGACAAATATTTTCTTACTCTAAGCTCTAAGATCTGAGCTCTGATATTAGAAGCTTTTAGCTTTGTCGAACGGATAAATGCGCAGCACAAGTTTACCGACAATATCTTTAAGGGGTATCGGTCCGAAGTAGCGTGAATCTAACGAGTTCGTACGGTTATCGCCGCAGACAAATACCTGATTGGGGGGAACTGTCACGTCTAGATCGCCGGGGGTTGTTACAATAACGTTGCCATAAGGTAGTGTTTTGTCCGGTTGGAAACCGTTTGGGTTATCTTTATTATAAACGGTTAAAGTACCATTTTTAACGACTACACGTTCGCCTGGCAATCCAACAACGCGTTTAATAAGTTGCTTATTCTCGCTGCTACCGCCAAGCTCGGTCAGGTCATTTTTATTAAAGATAACAATATCTCCGCGATGAGGCACGTACGCATGGCCGGTAATGCGCGCCATTGTACGCGGCAGTTTGAGCACAATTAATCTGTCTTGATTCTGTAAAGTTGTTTGCATGCTTGGTCCGTCAACTTCGTATGACTGAAAAATGAAAGCCGTAAGTGTAAGGGCTACCAGGGGGGCAATAATAAGGATAGCCAGCGTCATGAAAACGCTTTTTAGTCCTTCTCGACTCTTTTTTGGCTGCGGCTGGGTGGGCGCAAAACCGGCTGGCGGTTCAACCGCCGGCGGAACCTGTGACATGTCTGGCGCGACAGGTATAGTAGGTGGTTGCTGATCCATATCCGTCCACTATAACGTACTTTTATATATCATGCACAATTTCTGACTAATAGCTGAAAAGGTTAATAACTATCACCGGATGGGTTTAATTGCTAATCATTACCGGGTTTACGAACAACTGCCAAAAAGGCTATACTAGACACCACGTGATTATGAACCTATACCCGCATTATCATAGCTTAACTAACCTATTAAACCGACACCGCAATTTGTTTGGTTTACTGCCTTACCAGCTCAATCTACTCGGTAATTTGAAATAGTAAACACATATATTTATGGATGACAAACACCTATTTAAACGTTCTGGGCATCGCTCCAAGACTCCACGGTCCATGGATGGGTTTATCGGCCCGGAAAATTTTAAACGGTCCGGAAGTCTTGATCGTAGCCTAAGGCATCCAAGCAAAGAAGATCAGATAAACCAGCTCGATAATTTCAATAGGCCGGACGGATACACCCCCAGCAATCAAACTTTGGCTGGCACAACGGATCAACAAATTGCCTCTGTTCTATCATCTGCGCCAAGACGCCGATTTGCTACCGACAGCAAGGGCAGGCATCGTAAGTCTGATGAGCCAGGTACGCATAGACCAAAAAAAGCCAGGCGCTGGAAGCGGATAGTCAAATGGTCAACCCTGGCCATGGTATCGCTCATTATAGTTATTGGTGGATACGTAGGTTTTAAGTTTGCGCGGAATACGGTCAAAGTTTTTCATGGCAATATTTTAGGCATATTTAAAACCACCAAATTGAAGGGTGAGGACAGCGGACGGGTAACTATTTTACTAGCGGGCAACTCGGCCGATGATCCTGGTCATGACGGCGCTAATCTGACAGACTCTATACTACTGATCAGCGTCGACACAATTCATAACAATGGCTATATACTAAGTATTCCGCGCGACCTATGGGTAGACTATGGCACTAATGATTGTGAGTTTGGTAACGCCGGCAAGATAAATGCGGTCTACGAGTGCGGCCAGGATATTAACTTTAGTCAACCAGGCTTACCAAATGGTGGTATGGGCCTGCTAGAGAAAGATATTGATCAAGACTTTGGGGTGACTATTAATTATTATGCTCTTATAGATTACTCGGCTTTGCGCGAAGCTGTTAATGCCGTAGGCGGCATTGATTTCACAGTGAACAGTCCGGATCCGCGCGGCATTTATGATCCAAGCATAGATTACAGCACCAAAGGGCCGTTAGTTAAACTCTCTAATGGCACGCATGTCTTAAACGGCCAGCAAGCGCTTGATTTGGCTCGGGCCAGAGGTGATGCCTATGGCGCCTATGGCTACCCGCAGGCCGATTTTACCCGCACCCAAAACCAGCGCCAGATGTTACTTGCCCTTAAAGATAAGGCTCTCAGCCTCAGTGTGCTTAGTAACCCGGCTAAAATTACCAGCTTATTTGATGCGGTCGGCAATAACGTCAAAACCGATTTTCATACCAATGAAGTCAGACGCCTATACGACCTATCTAAGCAAATAAAAGACAGCAATATACAATCTGTTGGCCTAGCCGACAGTAATGTAAACTTGGTTACAACCGGAACCATAGATAACGTCAGTGCTGTTATGCCGCGGGCCGGCATTGGCAACTATTCGCAAATCCAGGCCTACATAAAACGCTTAACCAGCAATGATCCAGTAGCTAAAGAAGGGGCCACCGCGGTCGTCCTAAACGGCAGCGGCGTAAGCGGCTTGGCTCACCAGGAGTCAACCACACTAGCAGGCAAAGGCATTAGCGTCAAAGCTACGGCCAACTCTTCTACGCCTCAGGCCAGTACGGTCGTGATAGATCTCAATCCCAAATTGACTGCCACTAAAACCTATTTGCAACAGACCTTTCACGTCACAGCTCTAACCAGTGCCAGCGCCTATCCTGACGCCCAGGGCTACCAGGCTGATTTCATAATTATATTAGGTGCAAATGCCAGCAGTAACACAAGCTCCGGTTCACAGTAGCAGTCGCGATTCAGCTACTGCTCAGTTGATCTTTGCTATAATGGGCCGAGTGACAAGGGTAACCGTATGATCAATTTAGAGCTTAAGTCGACCAGCCAAGCCTTTAATCGATTGGGACTAGTTTATGGCTGAGCCGCAATCCTTAGGTGCCAAGATTAAACCAGCAAGCGGTTTTTCGCACTTATTCCACATTGCCTTGATGGCACTTTTGCCAGCTTTTATCTTTGTGTTTGTGCGTTTGCATTTTGTAGAGTTAGCTGTGGCGCTGATTTTGCTCAGTAAATGGCGGATGTTGGCAGTTAAGCCTCGCCATTGGCCGGCTAACGTCAGGGCCAATAGCGTCGATATAATTGTGGGTCTATCGCTGTTAATCTTTATGCTGAGCACTAGTTCGGGGTTGTTCCAGTTGCTGTGGGCAGTCCTATATGGCGTGTGGCTCATTGTAATCAAGCCAAGATCTGACACGCTTGGCGTCTCGGCCCAAGCTTTAATTGCTCAATTTGTTGGGCTAACGGCTATCTTTTTGTACTGGGGAGCTGTCCCGACCTATGTCTTAATGATTCTAGCCTGGCTGATTTGTTACAGTAGCGCTAGACATTTCTTTACTAGTTTTGATGAGCCGTTAACCCGCTATCTGTCAGATGCTTGGGCCTATTTTGCGGCGGCGCTAACCTGGATTTTAGGCCATTGGCTACTATTCTATGGCTTGATTGCCCAACCCACGCTTCTTCTAAGTGTCATTAGTTTTAGTTTGGCAGGAGTTTATTATCTGGATCAAACCGATCGCTTGTCCGTGTTGTTACGGCGCCAACTCATTTTTGTCATGATTGCCATTGTTATAATCCTGTTGACCTTTTCTAACTGGGGCGACAAGGCAGTTTAAGATGCTATATGCAAGAGGAGGTGGAGGGTACTACTATGAAAACTGATCGGGGCAAGTCCGAAGAACAAGTTAAGACGGCGAGTATCACGGTAGGAAGCCACCGTGCGGCCAGACGGTCTATTACAATTCCTAAGCTACATATTAATAAATGGCTGTTACTAACAGCTAGTCTGGTAGTCATTAGTTTGGGCTTTGGATTTTTGGGTGGTTGGTTAGAAACACGTCACAATAGTCCATTAACATCACTAACCTCGAGCGCTAAGTTACAAGTGGTCTCAAGCGAGAGCCAGTTAATAAGTAGCATTGCTAAGAATGTTGGTCCCAGTGTGGTATCGGTTAATGTTACTGGTCAATCAACGCAAACCGATCTATTCGGCTTTGGCCAAAGCGTACAGCAACAAAGCGCCGGCACTGGTTTTATTATTAGCGCTGATGGCATAATTGTAACTAATCGTCACGTAGTTCCATCTGGTACCACTAATATTAGCGTTACACTGTCGGACGGGACTGAGCTGGATAATGTTTCGCTCATTGGTGAAACCAGTGATAACGATCCGCTAGATATTGCTTTTCTAAAAATTAATGATAAAAAAGGCAAGACCCTGCAGCCGGTGAGCTTGGGCGATTCCAGTAAAGTCCAAGTAGGCAATGTAGTCGTAGCCATTGGTAATGCCCTCGGTCAGTTCCAAAATACAGTCACCCAAGGTATCATTTCTGGCCACGGCCGGAGTGTACAGGCTGGCGATCAGAGCGATAGTACCAGCTCAGAAACGTTAGAAGATTTATTCCAAACCGATGCTGCAATTAACGAGGGCAACTCGGGCGGGCCACTCGTTAATACGAGCGGGCAAGTGATTGGTATTAACACAGCCATTGCCGGTGATGCTCAAAATATCGGCTTCTCTATACCCATTAACGACGTGAATGGTTTAATTACGAGTGTCCTTAAGCAGGGTAAGTTACTCCGTCCATACTTGGGGATTCACTACGTTTCGCTGACACCAGATATTGTCAGTCAGCTGGGGTTAAGCGTAAATAACGGGGCCTATATAGCTCCCAGTAGTGACGGCTCACCAGCCATTATTGATGGCAGCCCGGCGGCCAAGGCTGGATTGCAAGAGAAAGATATCATTACTAAAGTTAACAATACGGCTATTGATTCCAACAATAGCTTAACTGCCTTACTCGGGAACTACAATGTTGGTGATACAGTTACCTTAACGGTCATTCGTGACGGCAAAACTATAACCGTCAAAGCCACCTTAGCTGCTGCCCCCACCAACAACTAGAGGTAGCGGTCAGCGTATAGAGGCTAGAAAAACTACACCCTGAACGCTATGCACTACACCCTTTTGAATAATTGGATGAAATCGTCAGTTTCTTGAACTTTATAACCGGCATCATTCGCGATATTGGTAAGCTGTTTATGCTGCATTGGTAAGGACTCGGTGAATATATATTGTACTCGGTGTTTACCCCTGTTAAGTTGATTAAATAATTGCCTATACAGATCCAGTCCATCACTTCCACCGTATATTGCCAGCCTGGGCTCCATAGCTGCCGCCTGATTGATGGTGTAGGTATCCGGGACATACGGCAAGTTTGCCAGAATAGCTGTAAGCTGTAAGCTGTCAGCTGTCAGCTTTTCTAGGAGGTTGCCTTGAAGAAACTTGATATTAGCCTTATGTTTTTTAGCATTCTGGCGTGCTACTACTAGACATTGAGGGTCGATGTCAGTAGCCATCACTTCTAACTCCGGTATCTCCAACTTCGCTGTGACAGCTAGCGCACCGCTCCCGGTCCCAACATCTAAAATCAAATTCACCATTTGCTGATCTGTTAGAGGTCCGTCCTCTAACAGATGGTAATTTTGTGATTTACTATAAGTACTCTTTAAAAGCTCAATCATAGTTTCCGATTCGGGTCTTGGCTCCAGAACATCCTTATTTATTATGAATTTACGGCCATAAAATTCTGTTTTGCCACGTATATAGGCCAACGGCTCGTGCCCAATCCGCCGCTCAACCCACCCGTTCAGTCTTTGCAAGGTCTGACCCTGCAAGGTGGTTTCCGGGTGTGCTAACAAATGGGCGCGGTCCAAACTTGCCGCCTCTTCTAAAAGCACAAGGGCATCTAAGCGGGCTGTGCCAATGCCCGATTGTTTGAGCTTAAGAGTAGCTTGGCTCAGCCACTCGCTACTCTTCATTCGCTAGTAGTTCGTGTTCGTAGTCTAGGAGTTTTTCTATAACATCGTCTATATTGCCATCCAGGGCACCGGGGATATTGCTGCGGCTGTAACTTATGCGGTGATCGGTAATACGGTCCTGCGGGAAGTTATAAGTGCGGATTTTCTCGCTGCGGTCGCCGCTGCCAATAAGTTTTTTGCGAGCATCAGACAACTGCTTGTGCTCATCGTCAATCTTCATCTGTAGAAGTCTTGCCCGTAGCACGCTCATAGCTTTAGCCTTATTTTTAATCTGCGATTTTTCGTCCTGGTTGGCTACCACAATACCACTGGGCAGGTGAGTGATGCGCACCGCACTATCGGTGGTGTTGACGCTTTGGCCGCCATGCCCGCCGCTACGGAAAACATCTATCCGCAGGTCGGCATCCTTAATTTCTACATCCGTTTCTTCAGCTTCGGGCATAACCGCCACAGTAACAGTGCTGGTGTGAATACGGCCCTGGCTCTCTGTCACCGGTACGCGTTGTACTCGATGCACCCCAGCCTCGAACTTAAGATTGCGGTAGGCGCCTTGGCCGTGAACCGCAAAAATTATCTCTTTAAAACCCCCGGCTTCGCTCGGACTCTCGCTAACCAGCTCTACCTTAAAACCGCTGCGCTCGCACCAACGACTGTACATCCGGTACAAATCACCGGCAAACAAGCTGGCTTCATCACCGCCGGCGGCAGCCCGGATTTCTATAATGACATCTTTGTTGTCATTGGGATCTTTGTGGGTCAAGAGGGCGGACAGTTTTTCCTTAACAGACAGCAATTTTTTATCCAGGTCTTCAAGTTCAGAGGTGACAAGCGCTGCCATATCACTATTACCATGCACTAGTGACTCAGCCTCGGCCCTTTGGCGCTCTAACTCTACTTTTTCGTCAAATAGCTTAATAATATCGCTTAGCTCCTGCTGGCGTTTAGCCAATTTTGGGTAATCCTTGGAGCTAAAAACGGCTTGATCTTGCAACTTTAATTGCAAATCCTCATATTCTTTTCGGAGCTGGCTTTCTTTATCCATAAATATAGTTTACAGCCTAGATTGCAATACGCAGAGCATTTTGTAAAACAATTATAAGTTTACCCTTAATCTTTAGCTATCGGCAGTGGTCTGCTGCGTTTTTTCTTTTTGTTTGTCTATTTTTGCTTGCTTGCGTAGGGTGTGTTTTTTGACAGCCTGGGTGCGCTTGTCGCGGGCGGCTTGGCCGGCGGCTGCCCGGGCTTTGAATTTATCAACTCGGCCTTCAACGTCAACAATACGTTCCTCGCCCGTAAAGAAGGGGTGCGAGGCGCTGGAAATGTGAACCTTCACCAATGGATATTCGTTGCCGTCTTCCCACTTGATAGTTTCCTCGGAAGCCACTGTAGAACGCGTCAAAAAACGGGTCTGGTTGTTGAGATCCTCAAACACCACAAGGCGATAATTATCTGGATGTAGTCCTGTCTTCATAGTCAGAGGCCAAGTATACACATCTGTTGGTAAGGAGTCAACTCATAGAATTCGCGAACAAGACTATAAGAAAATCACAAAATTGCCATCTGTTAGAGGTCCGTTCTCTAACAGATGAGAAAAATGTGATTTAATATGCTTGTAAGGGAGTGGGCTATCTGTTAAACTGGTTTAGTAATAAATTAAGCAGTTTTGGGATGTAATCCTCTTGGTTGTATCCGTGCAGGAGCAACTCAAGTACCCAGAGCGAAGTGAAAGGATTTATATGGCAGAATCTACTGCTGAGGTAGTTGAAACAGAGGCGGTGAAAGAAACCGAAGAAGTAAAAGAAGTAAAAAAACAAGCTAAGCCAGCCCGCAAACCGGCTACTGGCGAAGTGGATATTAAGCAGTTATTAGAGGCCGGTGCTCACTTTGGCCACAAAACCAGCCGTTGGCATCCTAAAATGGCACCTTACATTCACAGCAAGCGCGAGGGCATACACATTATTGACCTCACCAAGACTGTCGCTTGCCTAGAAAATGCTTTGGAATTTATCACACAAACGGTAGCCAGTGGCCGGCAGGTGTTGCTGGTTGGCACCAAGCGCCAGGCTAAAGATATTATTAAGCAACTGGCCGACGACACCGGTATGCCTTATGTTACCGAGCGATGGCTAGGTGGTTTGCTAACCAACCAAAAGACCATAAGCGGCCGCATAAAACACCTTAAAGACCTTGAAGCCAAGATGGAATCCGGTCAGCTGGCCGCCAAGTACAGCAAGCTAGAGCTGCAGCGTTACCAGGAGGAAATTGACCACATGAACTTCCTCTATGGCGGCGTCAAAAACATGGTGGCTCGGCCAGGTGCTGTTCTTATCGTGGATATTTTGCACGAAGGCAATGCTATGCGTGAATCCCGCAAGCTGGGGTTGAAAACCGTGGCCATTGTCGATACCAATGCCGATCCGACACTTGTAGATTATCCAATTCCAGCCAACGATGATGCTATTAAAACCATTCAGTTGATTGCCGACTATGTAAAACAAGCTATTGATGCCGGTAAAGCCAAACAGAAAAAGGTCGAAGACAAGCCAGACAAAAGCGATAAGCCCGAAATCTAATAGAAATAAGTAGTACATTAATTTTCAAACCTTCAATTTTGCAATTTTCATTCAATATGCAATGAGCCAAAAATTTGAAGATTGTACAATTGATACATTGACTGGAAATTGATAACTGTAAATTGAAAATTTGATGAATAAGGAGAAAACATCATGACCGTTATTAGCATAGAAGACATTAAAAGACTTAAGAACCTGACTGGCGTTGGCCTAACCGATGCCAAAAAAGCGCTCGAGGAAACCAAAGGCGATTTTGACAAGGCGCTCGAGGCTATGCGCAAAAAGGGACTGACTAAGGCAGAGAAGCGCGGCGAACGCGAGGCTCGGGCTGGACTCATCGGCACCTATAACCACGATGGGCGCATCGGCGTACTGGTAGAGGTCAACTGCGAGACAGATTTCGTAGCCCGCAACCAAATCTTTACTGACCTAGTTAAAGATGTAGCCATGCATATTGCCGCCAGCGCCCCTGAGTATGTATCAGTAGACGATGTTCCGGCCGATGAGCGTAAAAAAGTTGAAGCTGAGTTTACCGACAAAGCTAAGGGCGAAGGTAAACCAGACAAAATGATTCCTCAAATTGTGGATGGAATGATTAAGAAACACTTCGCTGAAAAATGTTTGCTCGACCAACCGTTTGTCAAAAATCCAAATATGACCGTTGGCGACTTGGTCAAAGAGCACAATGCCAAACTGGGCGAGAACATCGTGGTCAGACGATTTTCACGTCTCGCTTTAGGCGAGATCTCTTAAGGGGTTAGCGTTTAGCGGTCAGGGTGTAGATAGGAATAACCGGGTGGGAGAAGGTAGAAAAAATTGAGTATCACCCGGTCATATAAAGATTTAATAGTTTGGCAAAGGTCGATGGAACTGGTTTTGCAATGTTATCAAATTGCAGACACACTTCTATCTCGTGAAATGTATGCACTAGGCAATCAAATGACTAGAGCTGCTGTTTCCATTCCTTCGAATATTGCCGAAGGCTATCGTAGAAACGGAAGGGCAGAATATGTACATTTTTGTAGTATTGCATCTGGTTCAGCTGCTGAGCTTGAGACCCAACTCATAATCATTAAGGACGTATATAAAACTGCACAGGCCGATAAAGCACTTTTGTTAGTGACAGAAGTTCAAAAGATGTTGTATGCTCTTATTAGGCAGTTAAGGACTAAACCCTAAACGCTGACCGCTAACCCCTTATATATGTCTCCTACACAAATTATCGATCAAGCCAAGGCTAAATTCGACCAGGCAGTTGTTCATTTTGGTGACGAGCTTAAGAAGCTCAGAACTGGGCGGGCGCATCCCGGTATGCTGGACGGTGTTATGGTGGAGGCTTACGGTTCGCAGATGCCGCTCATACAGGTTGGTACTATTACCGTGCCGGAGCCGCAGCAACTACAGATAAGTCCTTTTGATCCAGCAAATTTGCAGGCTATATCTACCGCCATCCGGGACAATCAATCACTCGGGCTAAATCCGATGGATGACGGCCGGGTAGTACGCATCCAAATACCTCCGCTTACAGAGGAGCGCCGCCGTGACATGACCAAAATCTTGGGAACCAAAGTAGAAGATTGCATGATTGTTATCCGCGGGGCCCGTCATGAGGCTTTGCACGAGGCCGAAGAAGCCAAAAAGACTAAAAACTTGACAGAAGACGACCTGACATCTGTAAAAAAACAATTGGATGATCTGGTAGCCAAGCACAAGTCAGAGATAGATCAACTGGCCAAGGCCAAAGAGCAAGAAATCCTCAAGGTCTGACAGATTTACGTGAGTCCAGGCTCGAGGAAGGCCTAAGTAGCTTTTGTGATCCCCCTCTGACAAACTGATTACTGTCAATCGGGTTAAGACGAGTAGAGCCAAAACTCTGTCCAAGTCTCTACCCAAATAATAGACTTGGACCGATCCCGCTAGGGTCGTTGTTTTGGCGCGTCTTAACCTGGTATCTGACAGTAGTCATGTTTGTCAGCTGGGGTGGCATCTTTTTGCTTACTTTTTCTTGCTAGAGAGAAAAAGTAAGTCGGGAGTAAGCCCGAGAGGGCGTGCTCACGAAAGGATTTTGATTCTAGAATAGATCTCTCCGCTACGGTCGAGGTGACAGAAAGGACTGGATTCCCAATCGGGGTCGGGGATGACGGGAAGGGGGATCAGGATGACAAACGGGTTGGATAGTATCGTTCTGAAGCTCTAGTTCTGAGTTCTCAGGTCCATCCGCTATAATAGAGCGGATGTCTGTTTTTCTGCTTATATTGGGTTTGCTATTGTTTGTTGGCCTCGTTGTCGTGCACGAGTTCGGGCACTTTATTGTTGCCCGGCGTAACGGCGTGAAAGTAGAAGAGTTTGGCATTGGTTTCCCGCCGCGGGCCTGGACGAAGGTGCTAAAAAGCGGTTTGTTATTCAGCATAAACTGGTTACCACTGGGTGGCTTTGTCCGGCTCAAGGGCGAACACGATGCCGACTCGGCCAAAGGCGATTACGGTGCGGCCAGCCTAAAGGCCAAGTCCAAAATTTTGCTGGCTGGAGTGGGCATGAATTTGCTAGCCGCCTTAGTATTGCTTACTGTTGTGGCCGCTTTTGGCATGCCGCAGCTGCCATCAGACACAACCTGCAGTCAGTTTACTGTCAAGAGCGATGAACACATTGTCAAAACTGCCCAAAATAAAGGGGTTGAAACCGTTGGCGATTTTCTGCCCAATTCTCCAGCTGCTAAAGCCGGAGTCAAAAAAGGCGATCAATTAGTATCGTTGGCCGGGCAGCCCATAAGATGCCACCAAACGTTAATAGATGTAGCTAATGCGCACGCCGGCACCACAGTTCCACTGGTTATAAGCCGCAATGGCAATGTTTTGACTAAAGACGTTAAGCTCAATACGGCTAAACGGGCCAAAAGCGAAGGATATCTTGGGGTGGCGACCGACTCCAATGAAACCGGCTTGGGCAGCATACGCTACACTTGGTCGGCACCCATTGTGGCTGGCGGTACAGCCGCTCAGCTAACTGTTCTAACACTTAAGGGGCTCTGGCAGGCACTCAGCGGCTTAGGCTCGCTCATAGCTGGTTTTGTGACCAACAATCATGTTGCCCGTCAGGCTGGTCAGGCCCAGGCCACTCAAGAAGTGGGCGGCCCCATAAGTATCTTTTATATTCTTAAAATAGGCAGCAAACTAGGTCTGGATTTCATACTGTTTATTGTGGCCATAATTTCGCTGACATTGGCCATTATGAATGTACTGCCCATTCCAGCCCTGGACGGCGGCCGGTTGTTTGTGACCTATCTATTCAGGCTGTTCCGCCGGCCGCTTAAACCGGAGACAGAGGACCGCATACACGGTACCGGCTTTTTGGTGCTAATCCTACTGATTGTATTAATAAGCATTGTCGATATTAAAAGGTTTCATTAAATGTCGCTGGTGGCTGCTCTAACTGGACTAAACTGGGGTATCCCGTTTTATCTATTAGGTCTTTATGGGGTTGTCTGCTTCTTTACTCGACCTCAGGACAATACCAAGCCTGGCCGCATAGCTTGGTCGCCGCTTGAAGCTGCCAGCGTAACACTGGCTATTTACTTTGTATCGCAGTTGGTAGGGGCTGCGCTAGTTTATATTTACCCTTTGGCTCATGGCTGGAATCAGCAGCAAATCACGAACTGGTTCAATCAAAATGTTAATGGCCAGTTCTTCTTGGTTTTGGCGGTAGAAGCGTTAACGCTAGCTCTACTTTGGTGTTTCTTAAAACGGCGCAAAGCTGATTTTAAAACTATCGGACTCAAGCGTCGACCCCAGTGGCGCGATCTGGGTTATGTGCTGCTAGGCTTTGGCGTTTATTTTGCACTTTACGTCGTAGCGGTTAGTATTGTGCAGCATCTAGTGCATATTAATGTCGATCAGCAGCAACAACTAGGCTTTGATGGTGCTCACGGCGGGGAACTGGTGCCGGTTTTTATAAGTTTAGTCTTATTACCGCCCATTGCCGAAGAAATCCTGGTGCGGGGCTTTTTATACAGCGGGCTTAAAAAAGGTCTGCCAAAAATCTGGGCTGTACTACTAACCAGCGGCTTGTTTGCTATGGCTCACCTAGAGGCCGGCAGCGGCGCGCCTTTACTGTGGATCGCAGCCATCGACACCTTTGTGCTCTCTTTAGTACTCATTTACTTGCGCGAGAAAACCGGGAGTCTGTGGGCCTCCATAGGTCTCCACATGCTCAAAAACGGCGTGGCCTTCTTAAGCTTATTTGTGTTTAAGGTAATGTAGTGGTATAGTTTTGAACATGATTTCTATCAAATCGTTCAGTTTTATTACACCGCCAGCCCCTATGAGTCACCGGAGGCTGTGTTAACGTTGTCCTAAATTAAACAAACGAATCACCACAAGGCGGCCTCCGGGCCGTCTTTTTACTTGTGGTGGCATCAAGGAACCCGTAAATTTCGCCAATCCAGATAATACAATGTAAGATAATATGTAAAGGGAAAATATGAGACTATCACAACTTTTTGGACGGACATCGAAGACTGAGGGTTTAGATTACAAAATTGACTCGCATCGCCTGCTGACGCAGGCTGGGTTTATCCGCGAGTCCAGTGCCGGGCGCTACTATTTGCTACCACTCGGTGTACTCGTTCACGATAAGATCGTAAGTGTAGTGCGTAAGCATATGAATGCCGCCGGCGGGCAAGAAGTATCAATGCCTGTTTTGCATCCGTTGGAGCTCTGGCAAGAAACTAATCGCACTAACACAACTGGCTTTGAGTTAATGAAGATCAAGGATCGTCGTGAGGCCGAATTTGCCCTGGGCGGCACAGCTGAAGAAATGGCGGTGGATCTAGTACGCAAGTTTAACCTCAGCTACAAGGATTTGCCGTTTAACATCTACCAGTTCAGCATGAAATTCCGTGATGAGCTGCGTGCCAGAGGTGGTTTGCTACGGGTGCGCGAATTCATCATGAAAGACGCCTACAGCTTTAGTACGGAGGAACAGTTTAAGGTCCTGTACAAAAAGATGTGGCAAACATACACTGACATCTTTGATGAACTTGGGCTAGAGACTGCGGTTGTAGCTGCCGATAATGGCTACATTGGCGGGGAATATTGTCATGAGTTTATCGCCGAAAGTAAAGTCGGCGAGAGCAGTTACTTCATCACCAAAGATGGAGATTATGCCGCGCACGAGGACGTAGCTGTTTTTAAAAAATACCGTGAGCATTCCAAAGAGGCATTGAAACCTCGGCAAGATGTTGAAGGTAAGGGAATTATTGGGGTTGAAGCCCTCGCAAAATTTCTAAAGATTCCGGTAGAGAAGACCACCAAAACAATTTTGTTTGAAGATGCCACTGGCCGGGTAGTGGCTGCTGCCGTTAACGGACTCTATGATATTAACGAGACCAAGCTTCAGCACATTGTAGGTGGCGCACCCCTGGAATTGGCCAGCGCTGAGACAGTCAAAAAAGTCACTGGTGCTGAGGTTGGCTATGCTGGTTTTTTGAATCTACCTAAACACGTTGTAGTCGTTTTGGATGATTCGCTTAAAGACCGTAAGAACTTTGAGGTAGGTGCTAATCAAACCAATTTCCACTCTATCAACGTCAACTTCGGTCGTGATTACCCTGAACCAAAGCAGTTCAATGATATTGCCATGGCCAAACAGGGCTATGAGGCACCAGATGGCCAGAAACTAATAGAAAAACGCGGAATTGAGGTTGGCAACATTTTTCAGCTCGGCTACCACTATTCCAAGCTCATGAAGGGCGCAGAGTACACAGATGAGAAAGGCAATCGCCAACCATATTATATGGGTTGTTATGGTATTGGTATCGGCCGGACTTTAGCAGCCATTGTAGAGGCTCATCATGACGATAAAGGTATCATTTGGCCCCAGGCTGTGGCGCCGGCTCAGGTCTATCTCATCAGTCTGGGAGATAATGCGGCTGTGGTGAAAGCGGCGGATGAAGTGTATAAACGCTTGACTGAGTCTGAGATTGCGGTACTATATGATGACCGAGACGTACGCGCCGGCCAAAAGTTTGCCGACGCTGACCTCACCGGTGTTCCGTATCGCATTGTAATCAGTGACAAGACGACGCTAACGAAGAAGCACGAACTCAAACCTCGCACCTCAGACAAAACCAGTTTACTAGGGGTAGAAGACATAATCAAAGCCGTTCGGGCCAAATAACGTTCGCTCATTAAATCAAGACTGTGACAGAGTCTAACTTAAGAGGAGTATGAAGCAGTATGAAAAAACAGTTTCATCTTACCAAAGAAGGTGCCGAAGAGCTCAAGACAGAGCTCCAGACCTTAGTCGCCCAACGCGGGCCAATTGCCGAACGCATTAAGAGCGCCCGTGAGTTTGGCGATCTTAGTGAAAACGCCGAATATACTTCAGCCTTGCAAGAGCAGGAGCGGGTAGAAAGCCGCATTGCCGAGATTGAACATATCCTGCAGAATGTCGAGCTTATCAACAAGCCGCGCGGCGGCCGGCTGGTACAGCTAGGCTCTATTGTTAAACTCAAGGCCGGCGGCAAGATCAAGCAATTTCAGATTGTTGGTACGGTCGAGGCCGATCCGTTAAACGGCAAAATCTCCGATGAATCTCCCATTGGCCAAGCAGTTATAGGCAAGACCGAGGGCGAGCAGGTAGAGATCAGGGCCAACGGTGATGTCCTCAGCTACAAAATCGCCGACATCGCCTAGAAAGAGTAGCATATAGCGGTCAGGGATTAGGATTGGTTTTCTACTACCCCCTATACGCTGACCGCTGATCCCTTTATACTGTCTGTTATGCAATGGCTCAATAAGATTGTTGACGAGGTTATCAAGCAGCACCCTAAGGGCGAGATTATCGTCAGTTCTGGCGTGTCGCCCAGCGGTACTTATCACTTGGGCACACTGCGTGAGGTCCTAACGGCCGAGGCCATTATGTGGGAGCTCAAACGGCGGGGGCGCGACAGCCGCCATTTGCACCTTGCCGATGACCTAGACGTCTTCCGTAAAGTTCCTAAAGGCTTGCCGGATAGCTATCAAAAATACTTGGGCCAGCCCTTGTGCGATATCCCAGCACCTGATGGTTCCAAGCGCTCTTACGCCGATTATTATCTAGCAGATTTGTTAGATGCCGCCAAACCCTTAGGGCTCGAGATGGAAGTCATCAGGGCGCACCAAAAGTACCGGGCAGGCTTCTTTGTCCCGGCCATAGAAAAAGCGCTGGCTAACACTAGCCAAATTAGAGACATTTTACAGAATGTCTCTGGCAGGGAACTGGATAAACAGTTTTCGCCTATCCAGGTTATAGAGGACGGTTATCTAAAAACCAGGCAATTTGTGAGTCTTGATGCGGCCAAAAAATCACTAATTTATCTGGATGCTGATGGTCAGGAGCAGACAATTGCCTATGACAAGGGTGAGGTGAAGCTCAATTGGCGGATAGATTGGCCGGCCCGTTGGTGGTTAATGCAGGTCAATGTGGAACCGTTTGGTCGCGATCATGCCACCAAAGGCGGTAGTTACGATACCGGTGCGGCCATCGTCAAAGATGTCTTTGGTGCCAAAGCCCCTCTCCCGGTGCCCTATAACTTTATAAACCGTACAGGCGATACCAAAAAAATGAGTAAAAGCGCCGGTGACACCGTGACGGCGGCGGAGCTTATTAAGGTCTTACCAACAGAGGTGGTATGGTACTTTGTGCTACGCTACGGTCCAGAAAAACTACTGTTTTTTGACCAAGGCCCAACCCTTATTAAGCTAGTGGATGAGTTTAGCGAGCTACTGGCTAAGCCAGACAAGTCTGCAGACGATCAGCAGCTGATTGATCTATGTCTGCACGGCTCCGCTACTTCTATGGTCAGCCGTATCCCTTTTTCTCATCTGGTGGCCAGTTATCAGGCGGCCCTCAAAGATCCGGTTAAAACTCTGGAGATAATCCAGCGGACGGAACATGCCCAGACGGTCAAAAGTGACGCCGAGATTATTAAGCACGAGCTGACCTATATAGATGAATGGCTCAAAAGCTGGGCACCGGAGGATGTGAAGTTTGAGCTGGCAGATAAAGTGGATGCCAGTCAGTTTAATGACAAGCAAAAACAGTTTCTGAACGACCTAGCCGATAGGATAGAACAGCTGCCTGAGGCTGCCGATGGGGAAGTCTTCCACAAGACCATCTATGATCTCAAAGATTACGTCGGTCTGGAGTCCAAAGAACTCTTCCAGACCCTCTACCAGGCCCTAATCGCCAAATCTTCCGGTCCCCGCGCCGGCTGGTTCCTCAGCATCCTCCCCCGCGACTGGCTCATCACCCGCCTCCGTCTCCAAAAGTAAACTGTTGTAATCTTGCAAGAAGTCTTCTCGCAAAGACCTGCAATGGCCATTTATCTGTAGTCGTCATCCCGCACCGCGATGCGGGATCCAGTCAAAGAAGAATTCCTATCCTTCTAGATTCCCAGTCAAGCTGAGAATGACGAATAAAAACTTGACATCACATTATAATAAAATTATAATGTTGGTATGATTCAAAGTATTCAAAAAATTATCAAGGTTGGTGACAGCAGGGCTGTTACTCTGCCAGCACGCGAGCTTAAAGCTGCCGGGATTGAGACCGGTGATCAGGTTCAGGTTACTGTTAAACCGCTCAGCAAGGCTGTTAACAGGCAAGAAAAACTTTTGAACGAATACGACTCTTTCAAAGAGCAGTACGGCCAAACCCTCAAAAATCTAGCTGACAGATGAACTACCTAACGTTAGAGGAAATCCTGCGTCTTCATTTTGAGATCATAAACGATTATGGTGGCTCGCATGGCGTGCGTGATGAGAGCCGGCTGCAATCCGTTGTGGCCGCTTCCGCCCTGGTTGTGTTTGAGCAGGAACAGTACAAAACTGTCTACCAAAAAGCAGCGGTCTACCTGCGTAATATTATCGCCGATCATCCATTTGTGGATGGCAATAAACGTACCGCAACCACGTGTATGGGTATCTTCCTAATGCGTCAGGGCCACAAGCTGACTGCGACCCCCAAAGAGCTAGAAGACATTGCCGTCCAGGTAGCTGTAGACCATCTGCCAGTACAAGATATCGCCGCCTGGCTCAAATCCCACACCAAACCATAAAACTCTCGTTTGCAAGAACCGTCCTTGCAAACTCTTTTCGTCATCCTCGCGAAAGCGGGCATCCGGTTCACTAATCCTGCAAGGATGTCAGTTAGAGAATGGAAATTTATCGTTCGGGAGTGCCAGTTTGGGGGCCGCTGTGGTCTTTTAAGAATTTCTCTACCTCCTCTTCTAGGTCGCCTATCTCATATCTAGCTTGGGCTTCGTATAGCTCGTTGGCTATTTGCTGCGCTTGAATTAGTTGTCCTCGGTATTGGTACGGTCGTGACTGTTTTGTCCAGATAGGTAAACAACTGGTTGTCCTGGATGAGCTTAGTCAGCTGGCGATAGGCAGAACGTAGTCTGCCGTGGGTGTACCACCAATTGTGTTTCCCTGGTCTAGGTTGTGGGACGTAGGTTCGTTCCCGAATAAAGCTACCGTGGCATTGCTCCCAGGCGATAAGCTGTGCCTGCCATTTCTCGGCTCCCTCAACGGTCGCAATACCCTTCAACAGATCCTTGGCGAGCTGTAATAACTCCTGTCCTGCTTCGGTTTGGGGATGGAGCGTCAGCTTGACCCGTATGTTCTGCCAGACGTGGAAGATACAGCGCTGTATCCTAGCCTTTGGCCAACACCGGGCAATGGCTAACAGAATGCCTTTCTGGCCGTCACAGACAACTACAGTCGGGGCTAGCAGTTGGTTCAGGAGCTTCTCCCACGTATGGCTGGATTCCCAGCCAGCCCAATGCCAGCCAATAACAGCTGTCGGTGTCCGGGCAATGAGGCAAACCAGGCCACCAATCCGTATACCATCTACAGAATAATCGGGTACACCTCACCGGTGAGTAGCACTTTGGGTGCAACCTGCCAGCACCAGGAAGTCTGAGCTCGCCACGTCCGGTCGGTTACGCCTTGGCTGAGTTCAACTTGGGATTGTTTACCCATGAGCCAGGCAACGAAACGTTCTAGCGTAAAAGCCCTGGCCAGGTCAGGCCGTGGTCTTGTTGCACTACTAGCGCAGTGCGGACAGAACCAGCGTTGTGTACCAGCTGCCGTTAGTCCGCGTTTTTGTAGCCTGGTGCTGCACGTGGGGCAGCGGCGAAATCCTCGTTGTTTCATGCATAAGTAATGTCTTGCGACATTACTTATTGCCAATTAACAGAGAGAAAACTGGCTAAAAACCTCCACGAAATTTCCTTTTACGACTAATCGGAAAAATCGTGGAGGTTTTTTAGCCGTTTAACCCCTGTTATTTGTGCATAAGTTAGGGTTCATATACCCTAAGTTCATGAAAAAACTATATACCGACGATGGTGTCCTGCTTGCCATCAACCAAT
>Ga0265338_10001207_pt1 | contig 42733 bp, 43 predicted proteins | sample 42126metaG_FD_193579 | JGI IMG/M metagenome (GOLD analysis project Ga0265338, IMG submission 193579) | Rhizosphere microbial communities from Carex aquatilis grown in University of Washington, Seatle, WA, United States - 4-21-26 metaG | ecosystem: Host-associated > Plants > Roots > Rhizosphere... | reverse complement strand
TGAAAAATTCAGGAAGTCGGTCGTGTAGGGGCCCAAAATTTGCCTCGACGGCCTTCCAGTTTCAAAAATCGCGAGCCGTATGCGCGGGATCACTGGCGGCGGGCTCATTGATCAGCGGTTCCCTGGCAGGCTATGTTTTATGTTCATGCGTGGATAAACGAGACCCCGCCGAAGCGGGGTGGATTTATTTCCAATTCGCCATATCAAGAGCGCTTTTTAAGAATTCATTTTCCGCCTTCCGAAAATCGTAAACACATTGCTCATAGATTGCTGGAAACATAGATCCGTCATGCTCCGCTTTCCACTTAGCACCGGCATTCCGCTGTAAGTTGCAATATGTTACGGATTTATCTTGCGCGGTCATGTAATCATCAAGCAATTTCGCATGGAGATTTCCGGCCGGAATGGTTGCCCGGAGTTTTCCGTATAGTTGCTTGTTGCTCACGGCTAGATCGTTGCTTAATCCGGCGTAACACTCGGCATCCGAAAATCCACCGCCAAGGTGTTGCAGACATTGCGGGTCCGTCTTCACCGCTGCGACGCAAGACCATGTCGCTAACGTGACCGCGAAGAAAAAACGCGGATTAGTGCGAGGCATCGTAAACACCCGTTTCGAACAGGCGGGCTTCTGCGAAACGCCTATGCTTGACGTCCTTATTATTTCCAACCCGATAAGTCGAAACATAGTTGAACACGTCGCCGTGGATATGATCTCCAGTATTGAGTTTTTTTAAAATCTCATTCGCTCCGTCTCCGATCCCGCAATTGTAAATGATGCTGCAAAGTGCGTCATATTCAAGCTGAAATAGAGGAACCTTCAAAACTCCATTAATCTTGTTTTCAACCTCATTTATAGCTTTCTTTTTGAACTCTCTTGCGCGTTCAAGTGTAATTGAATCGCCGACCTTAATTTTATCGGCCGGTAGAATTCTATGACCCCATCCAACGGTGGGAATGCCAACGTTGTCGAGATATGCAGTCAGAATGAATCCTTCGACAACATCGCGTCCGGCATATTTTCCATTTAATGTGCCAGATTCCCAAACCACGATGAAAGACACGCCATCATCAGAAAGTTTCCACGGCTTGCAATAGCGATTCGAATAAACATTAACGTTAGAATTCGGGTCCGTGTTGGTTACGCATTCGTGCAGGGCGTCAGTCATTTCTACTCCGTAATATGAATTGCGATGATAGGCGAATCGTTATACAGATTCGTGATGTCCAAGGTAGATGCGGACGCGTTGCGCACCGTCTGTTGTGTGTCGCTCGGTACGCCCCAACGAATCAGTAACACCATGCATCAGCGTTCCTTGTGACTCGACGGTGTAGTACGTGTTGGCCAGCGGTGAGCCCCGCCCGTCGCGAAGGGTGAACCGTTCGTCGTATGTGTCAGTCCTGGGCGGTGCTATGAGGTTTCCGGTTCGTGCTTCCCCCTTGCTATCCGAATTGAACGCATTCGAACCGCCCGCCGCGAGTACGAAATTCTTGCCGCATGGGCATAGAACGCGGCCCATGTCTTTCACATAAGGTTCGCCGTTATCCATCCAGTTACTAGCGGTGCCGTAGATCGGCCATCCGCCTTTGCAGTTTCCGCACGTCGCATGGTTTTCCTTGCGCGCATACATCTTTCCGTCTTCGTTATAGAAGTCACTACGGCCGATGACTTCGCCGCCTGTAGTTGTGCGGTCCCCGTCCGCTACTAGCCGATCAAACATGCTTACTCCCTGTGACCGAGATATACGGCGGTATTCTGCGCACCGTCCGTTGCATGCCTCGCAGTGCGGCCCGCGCTGTCCGTTGTGCCGTGAATCAGTCTGCCGTCCGGCATGCGTACCGTGTAATACGTCTCCGCGAGCGCGCGGCCTTTGCCATCCCTGAGCGTGAATTGTTCGTCATAGTTGGCGCTCCGTGTTGTAGCGTAAGGCGACCATGACGTGCTAAAGGAATTGCCGCCACTGTCGATGTACTCACAACTACGCGCATAATGCGCAACGACGCGCGGATGCTGCGGGCATTTGCAAAGCACGATATCGCCGCCCACGGCCTGATCCCTACCGCCGTTGACAAGATCGAGCATGCGCCCGCCCTTGCGTATGTTCACGCCGTAGGTGATAGAGCCGGTGCTTTTGCACTTCGGGCAATAGGCATCGTCTCCGATGAACGCAATACGGCGCGGCCGTCCTGAAGCATCCGCGATGGTTCCAACTCTTTTCGTGGAGTAAACGCAGCTTCCTTCGCCGCTTGTGAGTGGATCGCCTTCTACCGCTGCATAGTAGACACCGGCCATTTACGCCTCCCTGTGTCCAAGATAAACGCGCAGGCGTTGCGCGCCTTCGGTAGCGTATCGCTCGGTGCGGCCCATGTGATCGGTTACGCCGTGGACAAGTGAACCAGAAGGCAAACGAAGCGTGTAATACGTGTCTCGCAAGGCGCGGCCGGTTGCATCGTGAAGCGTAAATTGCTCGTCATACTGGCCCGATTCCGGGGCAACGCTTGCGGGCGAACCAGTGTTAGCCGCGCTTGCGTCTTCGCCTGGAGTGCGATGATAAAAGCAGCCGTGCGACATGGAGATAACGCGATTCTTGCCGCAGGGGCATAGAACCTTGTCGCCGTGAAGTACAGCCGGTTGCCCATCATTACGCATCGTGTATGCGGTGCCGACGATAGGCCATGCGCCTTTGCAGTTACCGCACGTTGCGCGTTCTCCGTGCAGCGCAATAGCTTTTCCGTCGTCGCACATGTTGTCGTGCATTGCATGCACTTTCCCGCCCGTGGTCGTCGGATCGCCGAATCTAACTACCGGAATTCGCATTACTTCTCCCTGTGTCCGAGATAAAGAGCAGCGGGTTACTGACGCGTCAGCGCGACGCCATGTTCATCAATGGGGACAAAAATGGTTGACGTGCGCGGCTCGCGGTGCGGGCTGTCCGTAATCACGTCGCCGTTATCCAGCAGACTGCCGACGACTGCATAGCGCAGACTTTCATTGCCAGGCATGCCGATGCCCGTAATGATGCGTGCGCGGGTTCCGTCCGCGTACTCGACAAAATCGCCGATGCTCGCGGCCTTGCGGTGCGTTCCCTCGACTTCCCATTCGCTCGATACCTCGCGCACCATGCCGCCGCGTGTAGTGGTTGCGCCGAAGACGGCGAAGCGCGCGAGCGGTTCGCGCGGCGGGGGCGTCCAGCTTGCATCGAACAGGCCGGGTACCTCTTTCCCTTCTTCAATGAACAGCCCTTTATCAAGGTGTCCCCACGGCGTTTCGATAATCCGGTCGCCGTTGCTCAGGTGCGAACCGACTAGCGCGGCGGCCCGGTTGTCGATTGTTGAGGCGTAGCCTGCGCCGTCCACGATGACCGCTTCGCTTCCACCGGGGTATGTCACCACGTCGCCTACGCGGGCAATACCCAGGCCGCACAGCCTGAATTCCGATGCAGTGCTAACCCGGCGGCCGCGCTCCGTGAGCGCGGCAATCGTTGCGAAGCGGTAGTGCGTTCCTTTACGTTCCTGTTCCGACATATCCAGTGCTCCAGAGATAAAAGCGCCTGCTATACAGGCGAAGCCAACGACCGGCGCAAAAAAGCGCGCCCTAAATTTATTGATGCTTGCCCAACCATCTGCGAACGGCAACGGGGCAAATCTGAAAAAAGGTCACGAACACGTTAATTAAGGCCAAATCAATGCCTGGTAAATAACGCCCACAAAGTTTTAAAAGTAGCGAAAATTGACTAATCTGTGCGTAAATCAGGACAATCCCTTGCCGTTCCTTACCCCGATAGCCCGCGCAATGCGGGCTTTTTCGTCTTGTACGCCTCCCGGATATCCTCACCATGCGCGACTGCTACGCGGGCACCGCTGCGGCCCTGCGCGACGCGCTACGCCATGCGGTTGAACGTGGCGGCGCGTCTTCGCTCGGCGTGCTGCACCAGGGCGTGCCGTCCATATCGACGCTGACCGGCGACGCGGCCACGGCGCAGGCCGGCTGCATCCGTCGCCGGCTAGACCGGCTCGCGCCCGTGCCGCGCGCGCTGCTCGTTGTTGCCTACGCTCCGCGTGACGTTGCCTGTAACTGCCGTGCGCCGTGCTGCGCCGGTCGTTATCCGAATCCCGAATGGCGCGAGGCGCTCGACCTCGTAGTCGCGCACACTGCGCCACTGCTTGCCGGGCATGCGCCGAATGTGCGCCTGCGTGCAGCGCTCGTCGCAAACCTGTGGATCGACCTGCACGTCGAGCAGGGCTTCACTACTTGCGTCAAGGCGTTGCAGCGCGGCGGTCTCTTCGCTGTACATCTTCTCGAGCGCGCGGTTGGCCGTTTTCAGGCCGGCAATCGATGCTGCGATCACCCGCATCAGCGCTGCCGTAAAACCGGCGATCGTCAGCGTCAGCGCTAGTCGGACTGTTACGTTCCTCAACCTGGTTGCCTCTCAATGCATCGACCGGAAAAAACGGCGAGCGGACAAGTCCGCCGCCGCAAAGCTGGAGAACGTCAGTCGAGGTTGGTGCTACTTGAACCCGTCAATCAGAAGCGCGTGCGGATACCCGTCGCCACCTCGATCTGGTCGTTGTGGCCAAACGTTCCCGCCACCGTATAACCGCCGTGCAGCTTCATGTAGTCGGCTGCGAGGTACAACTCGGTGCGCTTCGAGAGGTGATAGAACGTCGAGGCGTAGACCGTTTCCTTGTAGCCGTTGTGAACCGTCGTGTCCGCCGTATCGAACAGGCTGGAATTGGCGTTCGGAATGTTGCCGTCGCTGTCGTAGGCGGCATTCTTCACGTGCATCTGCTGATAACCGAGTTCATAGTCCAGCGGACCATGCGGCGCGAGCTTGAACGACACCGTCCACGCGTTGTCCTGACGATCCGGCAGCGCACCCTGCTTGCCCGTGTAGTGGAAATAGCCGGCGTTGACACGGCCGATGCCGAAGCGATACGTGCCACCCACGGAAAACGTCTGACCGGTAAAGCCGTCGTTGTTCGTGTGGTTGTAGAAGCCGCCGATCGAGACCGGCCCCACGTTCCAGCCCAGCGCACCCTGGTAGCCCGAGCCGTTGGCAAACTGCGTCGAGTTGCTGAACTGATAGCCGGCAGCCGCGTAGATACCGTTACTGAAGAGCTTGCGCCACTGGATGCCGTTCTCGTTGCGCGTGCCCGTCGGGCCGGCCGAGTAGAAAATCAGTTGCTTGAAATTATTCGAGTTTGTGTAGGCACCTTCGGCCGGCGAAAACTTCGTGCTGGTGTACGGATCGCCGTAAAGACCCGAGAAGTCCTTCGCGATCGTGTCCCGGAAGCCGGCCGACAACTGGCCGATCGTGGCGTTCTCGATGCCGACCCAGGCGTCACGGTCGAAGATCTGACCGGGATCTTCCGAGGCGCCGTTCGCAGCGACGAATTCGCTTTCCAGATTGAACAAGATCTTCGAGCCGCCGCCGATATCCTCGGCCCCGCGCAAGCCCCACCGGCTACCGCTGAACCACGGCTCACCGTCGTGGCCCATGCCGATCACGTGATTGCCGGCCGCGTCGGCGTTCGTCGTGTAAGCGACGGCGGACAGATCGATAAGGCCGTAAAGCTGGACGCTCGATTGCGCGTGTGCACCGCTTGCCGAGAATGCGCCAGCTGCAACGGCGAGCGCGAGGTATTTTTGTTTCAAGGTCATCTCCTCAGAAGGCTAAGTTGAATTTCTGATTTGTCCGCTGTCACAACGGATGAGACGAATCCTAGTTACCTCAATCCTTCACGCTTCTTTCACGTTACATTCGAACAACTAAGTAATATCACTGATTCTGACGATCAAAAATAGATCGTCACTATGCAGCGCTTTTGTCCCGCAGGATGTAGCCAAGACCGCGCAGCGTCATGATCTGCGCGCTCGAGCTTGCGAGGTGCTTGCGCAGCCGGTGGATGTAGATGTCGATGGCATCCGCGCTTGGCTCCTCGTCGAGTCCGAACACGCTGTCCATCAGCGTGTTCTTCGACACCGTCTTGCCTTGCTTGAGCATCAGTGTCTCGAGGATGGCATGCTCGCGGCGGCGCAAACTCAGCGGTTCGTCGTTGCGGAGGAATTCCCGCGTATCGCAGACGTATTGCAGATCGCCGCACATGAGCCAGCCAGACTTGTCGCTCAATTGCCGGCGGATCAGTGCCTTGATGCGCGCGACCAGCTCCCGGCCGTCGAACGGCTTGACCACGTAATCGTCGGCGCCGGCGCTGAAGCAATCGACCTTGTCGTCGATCGAGCCGTGCGCAGTCAGCATCAGCACCGGCACGTTGTCGCGGCGGCGCCGCAAGCGCGCCAGCACGTCCTTGCCGCTCATGCGCGGCAAGCGCATGTCGAGCAGCACGAGGTCGTAACGTTGCGTGCTCAGCACGAGATCCGCCGATTCACCGTCCGGCATGCAATCAACGGCAAAATTCTCGGCACGCAGCAGGTTGACGACCCAGTGCGAGAGTTCAAGGTTGTCTTCGACAAGCAGAAGCTTCATTGCGTTACCTCAGTCGTGCCATACGGGCAAGCGGACCGTCACGACCAGCCCGGCCCGTCCGGGACCTGGCATGATCGAAACCGTACCGCCGTGCCCAAGTGCGATCTGGTGAACGATTGCGAGGCCGAGGCCCGAACCCTCCACATCGGCCGACACGCGATAGAAGCGCTCGAACACGTGCGCGCACGCTTCGGCCGGTATGCCCGGGCCGTTGTCCACCACCCGCATCACTACTTCGTCACCCTCGCGGAGGCAAATCACCGTCACACGCCCCCCTTCCTGCGTATAGCGGATGGCATTGTCGACGAGGTTCGCCACGAGCGCCCCGAGCAGACTCGCGTTGCCCTCGACATACATGCCCTCGCCAAGCTCCGCGCCGAGATCGATCTGACGCTGCATGGCCGCCACCACAAGCTCCTCGAGCACGCCCGACACCATTGCCGAAAGATCGACCCTGGCCCGCTTGTGCGACAGCGAGACGGACTCCGCCTGCGCGAGCAGCAGCAACTGGTTCGTCATGTCCGCCATCTTCTTGCTGGTACGGCGAATGCCCGTCAACGCTTCGGTTAGCGCCGGATCGCCGGATTCGCAATGACGCGCGCAATGGACCTGGGTGTCGAGCAACGTCAGGGGCGTGCGCAACTGGTGGGCGGCGTCGGCGATGAACTGGCGCTGCGTTGTTGCGTGTACCTTTAGACGTGCGATGCACTGGTTGATCGCATCGACGATCGGCCGCAACTCGGATTGCAAATGATCCATGCGAATCGGCTCGAGTTCCATCGGTTCGCGATCGGCCACGTCGTCCTTGAGCTTCATGAGCGGCCGCAACTCCATGGTGAGTCCGAACGGCACGAGCACCATGACGAGAGCGAGCATCAGCCCTTCGCGGATCAGTTGCGGATGCCAGAGATTTTCCAGCATGGCTTGCCGGGACGCCTGCGTCTTGCCCACGATCACGGTGACCTGCTCGGCCCGGCCGGAATCGTAAAGCTCGCGCTGATAAGCGACGGCGCGAATCGGCACGCCGCCAAGCGAGGCGTTGTAGAACACCGGAAAATGGCTGCTGCCCTCGGGCACAGGCAGATCGGGACTGCCGCTCAGCAGCCTGCCGCGGTCGGCGACGACTTTGTAGAACACCTGATCCCGATACGGGGACTCGAAGATCTCCAGCGCCGCGGGCGGAATGTCCGCCGTCAATGAGCCGTTAGCCCACTCGACATCTTCGATGATGGTGCGCGCGGAGGACAGCAATGCATTGTTTTGCAGCAGGTCGGCTGTCGCTCGCGCCGCATCGTAGGACATCCAGCCGGTCACGAGGACAAACAGCACAAGCGGCAACAGCAGCCACAAAAGCAGGTGCGCGCGCAGGCTCAGCAACATTGCATACTCTCCGACATGAATGCGACAACGTCCTTGCCGGCAGGCAAAGACGTTTTGTCTTCGATAACGGACACCCTAGAACGCTGCGGGTCTCCATTTCAGCAAGCGCTTTTCCAGTGCAGTGAGCAAGTAATCCGTAGTGAGCGCGACGACCGCCAGCACGATCATCGCCGCGAACACGCCACTTGCGTTGAAAGCGCCCTGCGCCGTCGAAATCAGGAGACCAATGCCCTGCTTCGAACCGAGGAACTCGCCGACGACCGCACCGACCAGCGCAAAGCCGAAGCTCACGTGCAAGCTGGCGAGAATCCACGAGAGCGCCGACGGAATGACCACCGACGTGGTCAGCTGACGCTTCGAGGCACCGAGTATCTGCGCATTCGCGATCATGTACCGGTCGGCTTCGCGCACGCCCTGGAAGGCGTTGCCGAATACGACAAAAAACACCATGACCACCGCGAGCGCGACCTTCGAGGCCATGCCGAGGCCGAGAGCGATCACGAACACCGAGCCGAGCACCACGCGCGGGATCGAGTTGGCAATCTTGATGTAGATGTCGAACACATCCGCGAGCAACTTGTTGCGCCCCAGCACGACGCCGCAGATAACACCGGCAACCGAGCCGATCAGGAAGCCGATCAGCGTCTCTTCAAGCGTCACCCACACCTGCACGAGTAGCGGGCCTTGCGACGTGCCATTCTGGAACCAGTCGACGATCTGCAGGAAGATCAGCGACGGCATCGAGAAAAAGAACGGATCGATCCATTTAACGCGACCGGAGATTTCCCAGCCGCCCAGCACGACGACCAGCACGAGGATCCGCAAGCTGATGATCAGCGCACGACGCTGCCGCAGGCGGCGTTGGGCTAGCCGTTCGATCTGTTTCACCGAGGCGGTGTTGAGATCCAGGTTCAAAGCGCTTTCATGGGATGCCATGACCGTATTCCCTTGTACTGTCGAGTTATGCAATCTGGACCTCCTCGCGCAGGTCGTGCCAGATATCGCGCGAATATTCGATAAAGCGCGGGTCATAGCGGATCTCCGAAGTAATCCGCGGACGCGGCAGGTCGATCTCATAGACCTTCTTGAGCGTTGCGGGGCGCGCCGTGAGCACGAACACCCGGTCGGCCAGCGCGATCGCTTCCTCGAGATCGTGCGTGACGAACACCACCGAGCCCGCATTGCCCGACCACAACTGGAGCAGTTCGTCTTGCATCAGCGTGCGCGTCTGCATGTCGAGCGCGGAGAACGGCTCGTCCATCAGCAGAATTTCAGGCTTGTTGATGAAGGTCTGCGCGAGCGCGACGCGCTTGCGCATGCCGCCCGAAAGTTGATGCGGATAGTGCTTGCCGAACTTGTCGAGGCCCACGCGACGCAGCCAACCTTGTGCCTCATCGTAGGCTGCGGACTTCGAGCGGCCGCGAAACAGCGGCCCCGCCGCGACGTTGTCGAGCACCGGGCGCCACGGAAACACCGCGTCCGCCTGAAACACGAAGCCGATGCGCGGATCAATGCCGTTCACGGGTGCCCCCATCACGCGCACGTCACCCGCCGTAGGCTTGAGGAGCCCGGTGATCATGCTGAGCGTGGTGGATTTTCCGCAGCCCGTGGGGCCGACGATCGCGATGAATTCGCCGCGCGCCACCGACATGCTGAAATCGCTCAACGCGATGGTCGGCTTGCCGTCGGGAGAAATGAAGCGACACGACACCGAGCGGAACTCGATGGCCGGCGCGCCTTGAGAAGAAACCTGGTTCATGGGGCACATCCGTTAAATGATCGGTGCCGCGAAACGCAACACAGTAAGTACTTCAAACTTTCAGGCAAGGCCGGACACGCAGGCGCGACCGGCTCAGGCCGGTTTATTTCGAGCTGACGAATTCGTTCGTGTAGGTCCTGGACAGATCGACGTATTTGCCCTTGACCGACGGATTGAATGACGACAACACCTTGAGCACCGTCGCCGGGCCGTCGGCCGGCATCTTGCCATCCGGCGTGTACATCGGCAGCGAAGCCTTCAACGCGCTCACGTAGAGCGCCTTGTCTTTCTGATAGTCGGCGGGCATCTTCGCTGCAATTTCTTCCGCGCTATGCGTGTGGATGAACTGCATCGTGCGGACCAATGCGTGCGCGAGCTTTGCCGCCTGGGCTTTGTGCGTGTCGGCCCACGCCGCCTGAACGTAGAGACTCGAAGCCGGATACGTGCCGCCGAGCGCGGCCCGGGTGCCTTCGACGGAGCGCATGTCGACGAGTACCTTCGCTTCGCCCGACTTCTCCAGCGCGGAAACGGTAGGCTCGGTCGTCATGCCCGCGTCGATGCGGCTTTGCTTGATCGCCGCGATAAAGCTTGCGTCGGCGCCGACCGGCAGCATCGTGTATTGCGTCGATGCAATGCCATGCTGGCCGGCAAGGTATTGCGTGAGAAAGCTCGTTGACGAGCCGAGACCCGTCACGCCGAGCGTCTTGCCCTTGACGTCGGCCATCGACTTGATCGAGTCGGCCGCTTTGGTCGAGACCATCTCGACTTCGCCCGGCACTTGCCCGAACACGACGATCGCTTTCACTTCCTTGCCCTTGGTCTGCAGGTCGATCGTGTGGTCGTAGAAGCCGACGACACCCTGGACCGCGCCGGCCAGCAACTCGTTTTCGGCATCGACGCCAGCGGGCTGCGACAGCAGTTCGACGTCGAGCCCTTCGTCCCTGAAATAGCCGAGCTGCTCGGTCAGGCGTGCCGGCAAATAGATGAGCTTGGTAATTCCACCCACCATGATCGTGATCTTGCCGGCTTCATCGGCCATCGCGTGCTGCGACGCAATACCGAATAGCAGACTGGAAACGAGCGTGATAGGGCGCAGCGCAGGGAACGTCAGTCGCATCGATTGTCTCCTTTCTTCTGGAAGCGGCGGAATGCCGTCGGTCTCTAGTAATGGCAGGATTCTAGAAGCGCAAACCCTTCCCCCTGCTTTCACGAGGAATCGGCTTGCACACGGGATTTCCCTGGTCGTGCGGGCGGCGCAAGATCTGCAACGCCGTGCAAATTGTTCGAGTCGACCCCGCGTGCGAATACGGGCGCGCACGTGCCGGGCGCCAGCAAACGCCCGCAGCCCCGCCTCAGGCGGCTCGACGCCCCTCTTCCAGGTACACCCGATGCTGGTGTGAAAGCCACGCACGATCCGGTCGTAAAAGCGTTCGACCGCGCAGCGAGGAGGCACCATGCGAGCGATCAATGACAATGTCCGCGCTGCGTTTATCGCCATGGCGGCAGCGCTGCTTTCGGCGTGCGGCGGCGGTGGCGGATCGGGCAACGGCAGCGCGGCGGCGCCGGCTGGCGGCATCCATCTGCAAATCGTCTCGTTCGGCGACAGCCTGTCCGACGTCGGAACCTATGCGCCGCTCGCCAGCGCGGTTGGCGGCGGGCGCTTCACGACGAATCCCGGACAGGTGTGGGCCCAGGACGTGGCGCAACACTACGGCGACACGTTGAGCGCCGCGTTCACGATCGACCTCACGCACCGGCTCAGCGCGCAAAGCGGCCTCGGTTATGCGGAAGGCGGCGCCACCGTGGCGACGCCGGCAAACCAGTACGACTTCCTGACCGACGTGATCGGCAACGTCGAAATGCCCGTCAATCAGCAGGTGTCGAGCTATCTGGGCGCGCACGGCAGCTTCAACGCGGGTCAGCTCGTGCTCGTGTGGGCCGGCGCGAACGATGTGCTTCGTGCCGGGACGCCGCCCGCCGCGGCCCAGATCGTGGAGGCGGCGGCCACGACGCTCGCCCAGCTTGTCGGGCAAATCGTGCAGAACGGCGGCACGCATGTCGTGGTCATCAACCTTCCGAACATCGGGTTGTCGCCGAAGGGTGTGGCCTCGGCCGACGGCGGCGCGAACTTCAGCCAGTTGTCGCAGCTTTTCAACGGGACGCTGAACTCCGCACTGCAATCGGACGGGCTGCAAGGGAAGGTGATCGAGGTCGATTCCTATACCTGGATAAACCAGGTCTTCGCGAATTTCCAGGCCAATGGCTTTAGCGTGTCGAACACGGGCCAGGCTTGCGATCCCGCGAAAACACCCGACGACACCGCACTGTTGTGTTCGCCGCCAACCTACGTGAGCGCCAACGCCGACCAGACCTACATGTTCGCCGACGACCTTCATCCGACGACGCATCTGCATGCGCTCTTCGCTCAATTCGTGGAGCAACAGATCGCGAGCAGCGGCCTTGGTCACTGAGGCGCGGAACGCAGGACGGGTCGACGGCGGCATCAGCCGAAATCGCCCCGCGAACCCTGGCCTCAGCGCGCATGGCGCGTCGTCTCGAACAGGAACCAGACGCGACCCTCGGCCTGATCGATCCAGTTCTCGATCAGGCTGGCCGTTGCGACGTCTTCATTGTCCTCGCAGACCGGATGTCGTTCGCGCAGGGACCTCACGAGCGCTTCGTTGTCGCGACGCGGTTCGTCGTTATCTGCAATGCGCCTGAGCGACGCGATTTCGCCGGTCGAGCGCAGCGTCGTCGCACCGGGCTTGCGCACGCGCTCCGCAACCGGATCGGCCATCGCAAGGACTTGCGCGGCCGGGTCGTCGAGCAGCAAGTGATAGTCGCGGAAATGAAGACCGCTAACGTGCATTTATCCGTGGCATGGGTCGCCGCGAAAACACGTTGGCAGAACGAAGCACTGCGATGGATCACATGGAGGGGAATGGAGAGCCGCATGCGACTTCGCACGGACGCACTTGCCGCAACCGGGCTAAAAGCGGCGTGCCGTCACAGGCACGCTGATTGCGGACCGGTTGACGTGCTGAAGGCCAATCCCTGCTTCGCGTGGCGAGGACTCAATCGTGCCTTGTCTGGTGTGCTGCGCAAGACGACAGCCAGGAGACTCGAATGCTCTACTATGCGATTGTATTTTTTGTAATAGCCCTGATAGCGGCGTTTCTGGGCTTCGGCGGTATCGCGGCCGGAGCAGCGGGCATCGCCAAGATTCTCTTCGTTATTTTTATCATCCTGTTCGTTGGGAGCCTGCTGTCCGGAATGACACGGCGTTGACGATGTCGTTGCGCGCGGGAATTCAGGGCGCGGCGCGAACCGCACCGCGCGCACGACGAAGCTAATCAAGCAGCGCCATCACGTCCCGATACAACGCGGGCGCAATCCGCACCCCGTCACGTTCGCTGCGCGCCCGTGCCTCGAAGCGCCGCTGCGACGGCAGGCGAGCGCCCTGCCCGGTCACCGCGGCAAAGAGCCGTTCCGCGCGCGCTTCGCCCGCCGCGAGGTCGGCGCCGAGGAAACGCGCCGGATCGAGCGCGAGCACGAGTTCGCCGTGATACGGCGCGGCCCCCGCGCCGTCGTCGAAGGCCTGCGACTCGCTGCTCGTGAGATCCCCGATCAGTGCGCCCGCGAGCAATTCCACCATCGCCGCCAGCGCGGAGCCCTTGTGCCCTCCGAACGTCTGCATGGCGCCGTCGAGCGCCGCGCGTGCGTCCGTTGTCGGCTGGCCACTGCGGTCGATCGCCCAGTGCGACGGAATCGGTTTGCCCTCGCGCGCATGCAGTTCGATGTCGCCGCGCGCGATCGCGCTGGTCGCAAAGTCGAATACGAAGGGATGGCTTTGCGCGCGCGGCCAGGCGAAGGCGATCGGATTCGTGCCGAAAACCGGCTGTGTGCCACCGGCGGGGGCGACCCAGCTATGGCTCGGGTTCATCGCGAGTCCGACGAGCCCTTGTGCCGCGATCGCTTCCACTTCGGGCCACAGCGCCGAAAAATGGAAGCAATGGTTGATCGCCATGGCGGCGATGCCTTGCGCGCGGGCCTTTTCCGCGAGCACGGGCAGGCCGGTCTCGAACGCGAGCAGCGAAAAGCCGCGCTGCGCATCGACGGCCAGCACACCCGGCGCCACGTCGCGCAGCGTGGGCACGGCGCGCGGATCGACCTTGCCGCTCTTCACGGAGCGCACGCAGCCGATGAGGCGGTAGATACCGTGCGAATGACATTCGTCGCGCTGGCCCTGCACGATGACGCGCGCGATGGCGCGGGCGTGATCGTCCGATACGCCATGTCGCGTCAGTACCTTGTGCGCAAGCGAAAAGAGTTCGTCGAGCGACAGGACGATGTCCGTTTGCGCTTCATTCATGTTGCAATCCACCCTGTTGAATGACTTCTTCGACGCGCCGCGCGAGCCCTGGTGGATTGTCGCCGCGCAGGTCCTGATACGCAACCGGGCGCAGAAAACGCCCGAGCGGGCGAGCCTTGAAATTTGTTTCGCAATACGTATCGAACGGCGATTCAGCGAGCGCGCATTCGCGCTCGCTGAACGAGCCCCTCAAAGGCCCGTCAAAGACCGACGTCCGGCAGCGTCGGACGCGAAGCCAGCGCCTTTTCGACGATGGTCTTCACATGCGCGAGCGCTTCGCCTTCCAGCGCGAGACGCGGTGCACGCGTGCGGGCGCTGCCGCGGCCCAGGAGTTCCTCGCACAGCTTGATGCACTGCACGAGGTCGGGACGCGCATCGAGATGCAGAAGCGGCATGAACCAGCGATAGAGTGCGAGCGCTTCGTCGAAGCGCTTTTGCTTCGCGAGGCGGAACAGCGTCTCGCCTTCTTTCGGGAACACGTTCGACATGCCCGAGACCCAGCCTTCGGCACCGACTGCGATGCTCTCGACCACGACGTCGTCGAGGCCCGCGAACAGCACGAAGCGGTCGCCCACGGCATTGCGCAGGTCGATGAAGCGGCGCGTGTCGCCCGAGGAATCCTTGAAGCAGACGATGTTTTCGCAGTCCTGCAACGCGATCAGCACGTCGGGCGTCACGTCGTTCTTGTAGATCGGCGGATTGTTGTAGACCATCACCGGCAGATCGGTGCTCGACGCGACCGCACGGAAATGCGCCGCGGTCTCGTGCGGCTTCGCGGAATAGACGAGGGCCGGCATGACCATCACGCCGTCCACGCCGACGCGGGCCGCTTCTCGTACCGTCTGGCGCGCGAATTCGGTCGTGAACTCGGCGACGCCTGCGATCACCGGCACCTTGCCGCCGGCCGCGTCGCGGGCCGCTTCGATCACGGCGATCTTTTCGGCCGTGGCGAGCGACGTGTTCTCGCCCACGGTGCCGCAAACCACGAGGCCCGACACGCCGTCCTTGACGAGGTTGCTCACGACCTTGTGAGTCGCGTCGAGGTCGACCGAAAAGTCCGGCTTGAACTGGGTGCTGACGGCGGGAAACACCCCGCTCCACTGGATGGAATGACGGCTCACTCTGACGATCTCCTTCGTTGAACAGGTTGCGCTGACCGCGTCAGCGAATGGAAGAAGTATCGCCAGACAGATCGCTCGGGGCTTGGGGTCTTTCATCCCTTCGCATGACGAAATCGGCACAGTCCGCCGTCGCCCGCCTGCGCGCGCAAATCGAGGCCCGCGCGGGCGGCACGGGCCATGGCGCGCACCAGGGACATCCCTGGGCCCGGTGCGGGAGAAAGGACAAGCGCAACGAGACTCAGGCGTCGGCGATATCGGCCTGCCCCCGCGGATGCCGCAACGCACGATACTGGCTCGGCGTGATGCCGACGGTGGCCTTGAACTGGCGCGTGAACGCGCTGTGATCGTTATAGCCGCAGCGCGTGGCGATATCGGTGATGCTCAGATCGCCCGCGAGCAGATCGGAGGCGACGTCGAGCCGCGTCTTCAGCAGCATCTGGCGCGGCGTGAGATGAAAGACCTTGTGGAAATAGCGCTCGATCTGCGCCACGGACAGATGCGTGAGCGTGGCGAGATGGGAGACCTTGAGCGGTTGCGCGTAGTTGTCCTGGATGTAGCGCGCGGCGATGGCGAGGCGCTGATACGCGTGGTGCGTGCCCTCGGCGGCCTGCAGGTCGCGCGAGATGCCCGCGACGCCCAGCACGCGGCCTTGTGCGTCGTGCAGCGGGACCTTCGAGGTCAGGCACCAGCCGGGCTGGCGTCCCGGATAGAGGTGCAGTTCCAGCTGGTCGATGAGCTTGCTGTTCTGGCGCATGACGGCCTCGTCCTGCGCGGTGTAGAGCGCGCCGAAACGCGAGGGAAACACCTGCGCGGCCGTCTTGCCGAGCAGCGAACGCTTGTCCTTGAAGCCGCAGCGCGCCGCGAGCGTCGTGTTCGCGAGCACGTAGCGCGCCTCGCGGTCTTTCACGAAGAACGCCACGTCGGGCATGGTGTCGAACACCGGTTCGAGCAGCGAGTAGTGCGCCACCATCTGCGCAAGCGTGGTGTTTTCAGCGACGACGGGCAACGCCAGATCGGCCATAGTGAGGAACGCGGCGACGAGTGGAAAGGGATGGCGAAACGCGGGCACACCGGCTTCTGCTTCTGATTGTGCCGTTTGTGCGCCCCGGTTGGGCGTCGATTAGCCGGGCCCGCATTTCCCCACCGGCGCACGCGCCGCGCGTCGCGTTCAGTCCTCGGCTGGGGCCGCCAGCAGCGTGCCGATCCGGGCCGGCGCGAGCGGCGGACGCGGTACATCCTGCGTCCAGCCGAAACAGAACGATGCGGCGGTGCCGCATATCTTGCCCTGGCACGGTCCCATGCCGCAACGGGTATGAAGCTTTGCCTCGCGCCACGAGCGATGTTGCGCGACGTCGCCGAACGCAACGTCTTCGCAGCGGCAGAACGTCGTCTGCGGGGATGCGAGGTCGCGCAGACGCGCATCGAGCGCGAAGGCCGCGGACAGACGCGCGGCGAAACGCCGGTAATGTTCGCGTTCAGCGAAGCTCGCCTGCGCGCGTTCGCGCTCCCCAAGCGCGGCGTGCGCCGCGATACGCCCTTCCACGGCCGATAATTCCATGCCCCCGACGCCCGTGCATTCGCCGGCCGCATACACGTGCTCGACCGAAGTGGCCTGCCAGCCGTCGACGGCGATCACGGCATCGCGCCCATCGGCGAGCGGCTGATCGTCGATCCGGCAACCGAGCTCGGCACCGAGCGACGTGTTCGGCACGAGCCCGTACGCGCACGCCAGACGATCGCACGCCACGCTCACTTCGTCGTTGCCGCGCTGCACGCGGACGTGCGTGAGGCGGGTCTCGCCGCATGCCTCGATCACGTGCGAGCCGCACCAGTACGGCGTCGCGCGCAGATCGAAACGCATGCGCAGCGCCTGCCCGAGCTTGGCGGGCGTGTGGACCAGCTGCGCCGCGAAGCGACGCACGCAAGCACCGCTCGCCTGCTCGACCAGCGCGACGACGCTTGCGCCCTGCGCGCGCGCGGTGATCGCGGCCGCCAGCAACAGCGGGCCGCTGCCTGCGATGACGATGCGCTCTCCGCGCACGTCCATGCCGCCCTTCACGAGCGCCTGCAACCCGCCCGCCCCGGTCACGCCGGGCAGCGTCCAGCCCGGATACGGCAGGAAGCGCTCGCGCGCCCCGCTTGCGACGATGAGCCGGTCATAGCCGAGCACGCGCGCGCCGTGCGCCTCTTCGGCGAGCAGTTGCCGCCCCGGCAGCGCCTGCACGATGCGCGTGCCGGCCAGGTGCGTGAGCGCGCCGCGCTGCACGAGCGTGTCGAGACGGCCGAGCAACGAGCGTGCGTGAGCGCCGGCGCGATGGTGCGGGCCCTGACGCCAGACCTGTCCGCCCGCGAGCGCATTGTCGTCGACGAGGCCGACGCGCGCGCCAGCCTGCGCCGCGGTCAAGGCCGCATTCAGCCCGGCCGGTCCCGCGCCGACGACAAGGATGTCGAATTTCATGGTTCGGCCCTTCCCGTGCGCACCGTCATGCCTTGCGCGCAGAGCGTCTGGCATGCGAGGCGATGACGCACGCCATCGATGGTCACGCGGCACTCCTGGCACACGCCCATGCCGCACAGCGGACCGCGCAGCTCGCCGCTCACCGAGCGGCGCGTGACGACGCCGGTCTTCGCAACCCGCGCCGCCTGCGCGACGGCCGCGACGACGGAGCTGCCGGGCGCGACGCGCACCGTTTGCCCGTCGACCGTCACCGTGAGAAGCGCCTCAGCCATGCGCGGCCTCCTGCGGCGCACAGCGCGCGGGCAGATACGGCGATGCGTCGATCGGTGCCGTGCCGTCGGTCATCTGGGCCGCGATCAGCTTGCCGGTCGCGAGCGCCGTCGTCACGCCGAGCCCTTCGTGCCCGGCCGCGAGCCAGGTCGCGGGATGAAGACCGGTGGCAAACGGGCCGGCCGGGCCGATCAGCGGCAGGCCGTCGTTCGTCGCGGGACGAAAGCCCGTCCATGCGCGAATCGCGTTGAGATCGCGCAGACCCGGCAGGAAGTGCGCGGCGCGCGCCAGCATGCGCGCGAGCACGGCGGATTCGATCGCCGGGTCGACCGTGTCGAACTGGCGCGACGAGCCGATCAGCAGTTGTCCGGTCGGGCGCGGCTGCACGTTGAACGCGACCGAGGTGCCGCTCGCGTGGTGCGCGCTCTTGATGTAGCCGAGTTCGAGGATCTGGTGATGCACGGTGCCGGGGTAGCGATCGGTGATGAGCAGGTGCCCCTTCTTCGGCTGCAACGGCAGGCCCGGCAACAAGCGTGCGGCGTCGAAGCCGTTGGCGAGCAGCACCGCGCCGGCCGCGATCGACTCGCCGCCGGCAAGCTGCACGCCGGTCTGCGTGACGCGTTCGACGTTCGCGTCGAGCCGGGTTGCGATGCGCCCCTTCACCGGCTGGGCAAGCAGCCACGCGGCGACGGCCGGCGCATAGACCACGCCGTCGTCGGGCACGATCATGCCGCCGCGCAAGTCGTCGCGCAGCGCGGGCTCGGCTGCGCGTAACGCCTGCGCGTCGAGCATCGCGCACGCCACGCCGTCACGTGCGAGCGACTGCTGGCGGGTCTGCGCATACGCGTATTCATCGTCGTCGGTGGCCACCCACAAGGTGCCGCAGCGTACGAACGCATGGCGCGCGTCGAGGCGCGGCGCGAGGTCGAGCCAAAGCTGGCGCGACCAGGCGGACAGCGCGAACTCGGCGCGCGTATCGTCCATCACCACGAGATGGCCCATGCCGGCCGCCGTCACGCCGCCGCCCACCACACCGCGCTCCAGGACGAGCACATCGGCGCCGAGGGCGGCCAGTTCGTAAGCGCACGCCGCACCGACGATGCCGGCGCCGACCACCACCACATCCGGCGCGCCTTCCCCCGCTTTCGTCACGCGTGGATGCCCCATGCGAACGGATCGGCGCCGGAGAAGAGCAGTCTGGACTCGGCGTTCACATGCGCGGTGCCGCGGATGCTCGGGCGCACGTGGCCCGCCGGCAAGCCCGGCTCCAGCGTGTAACCCGCCTCGAACACGCTGCCGATGATGCTGGCCTGCTGCCACGACGCGCCCGGTGCGAGCTTGCCGTCGGCGGCAAGGCACGCGATCTTCGCGCTCGTGCCGGTTCCGCAAGGCGAGCGATCGTAAGCCTTGCCGGGGCAGAGCACGAAGTTGCGGCTGTCGATGCCCGCGCGATCGGGTTCGGCGAAGAGTTCGACGTGATCGATCAGCGCGCCGTCCGCGCCCGTGATGCCGTTCGCCTCCAGCGCGCGCCGCATGGCCCAGGCCGCGCCGGTCAACGCTTCGACGTTGGCGAACGTGAGCGGCAGTCCGTGATCGGCGACGAGGAAGAACCAGTTGCCGCCCCACGCGATGTCGCCATGCACGCGTCCGTAGCCGGGCACGTCGAGCGGCACGTCCGTGCGATAGCGGTACGCGGGCACGTTGCGCACGGTCACGCTGGCATCGGCGTGCAGTTCGGCCTCGACCACGCCCACGGGCGTCTCGATCCGGTGAACGCCGGGCGCGATGCGGCCGAGATGCGCGAGCGAAACGATCAGGCCGATCGTGCCATGTCCGCACATGCCGAGAAAGCCGACGTTGTTGAAGAAGATCACGCCCGCCGAGCAGGTCGGATCGTGCGGCTCGCACAGGAGCGCGCCGACCATCACGTCCGAGCCGCGCGGCTCGTTGACGACGGCCGCGCGCACGGAGTCGAAGTCGCGCCGGAAGATTTCGAGGCGTTCGGCCAGCGGGCCGTGGCCGAGATCGGGGCCGCCCGAGATCACGAGGCGGGTGGGTTCGCCACCGGTATGCGAATCGATGACGTCGATGTGGGAGAGCGTTTTCATGGCGGTAATCGTAAGCGGCAACCAACGCGTCGTCTTGGCCGAACGCCCCCGATCCGCCGATGATTTCGGCATAGTGCGGGAGCACGCTCGCCTGGCCGGCCGGGCGAGCGCTTTCGAGGCCGGACACGCGGTATATCGCGGCGCTGCCGGGATTACCCGACTAGTCAGCAAGCCCCGTTAATGAGCCTATTGGCGGAGTTTCCCGACTATGCCGATTTCTGCATCGCCGCTGTTTATTTTTCCCAAGACTCGGCAACTTTTGGATCCGTATATTGAGATAAGCCGCCACCGCAAGAACCGGAGCGCGAGGGTTAAGCGCCCGCGAAATCATTGAGGGTGCAGGCACTGGCACACCCCCTATAACGAGGAGTCCAAACGCAATGAAATTTCGTCTGACATGCCTATCCGCCGCTATGGCTTTGGGGTCAACCCTGGCAAGCGCCCCGAGTGCCTTTGCCGCGTCTCCGGTTAATGTCCAGATCGGCTTTGCCGCACCGCTCACCGGCGGCCAGGCCCACTACGGCGCCGACTTCCGCAGCGGCGTGCAGCTCGCGATCGACGACATGAACGCCACGAACCCGGTCATCGGCGGCAAGCCGGTGCACTTCGTCCTCGACGCCCAGGACGACCAGGCCGATCCCCGCACCGGCACGACGGTCGCGCAAAAGCTCGTGGACGACGGCGTCGTCGCCGTCATCGGCCACTACAACTCGGGCACGAGCATTCCGGCCGCGCCGATCTACGCGAAGGCGGGCATCCCCGAAATCGCGATGGCCACGGCCCCCGCCTATACGCGTCAGGGTCTGCCCACCACGTTCCGCCTGCTGACCTCGGACACCCAGTTGGGCAGCGTGCTCGGCGACTACGCCGTGAAGGGTCTCAAGTTCAAACGCATCGCGATCATCGACGACCGCACCGCGTACGGACAGGGCGTGGCCGAAGAGTTCACCAAGGCCGCGAAGGCCGCGGGCGCCACGATCGTCGATCAGGAATACACGACCGACAAGGCCGTGGACTTCCGCTCGATTCTCACGAAAATCAAGGAAGCGAACGTCGATGCGGTGTTCTACGGCGGCGCCGACACGCAGGCGGCTCCCATGCTCAAGCAGATGCGTTCGCTGGCGATCAGGTCGACGCTGCTCGGCCCCGACATGCTCCAGTCCGACAATCTGATCAAGATCGCGGGTGAGGCGAGCGAAGGCACGCTGGCCGCGTCGGAGGGCGCGCCGCTCGCCGAGATGCCGGGCGGCAAGGCTTTCGCCGACCACTACAAGGCGCGCTTCAATCAGCCGGTCGAACTGTATGCGCCGTATGCCTACGACGGCACGATGGCCGTGTTCAACGCCATGAAGAAGGCGGACTCGACCGATCCGCATGTCTTCATCACCGCGCTGAAGGCCACGAACATGAAGGGCGTCACCACCACGGAACTTTCGTATGACCAGTACGGCGACCTGAAGTACGGCGGCGTGACGGTGTACAAGGTCACCAACGGCAAGTGGGTGCCGTTGCAGACGGTGGGCACGAAGTAAGGCTCTCCGGAAGCGCGCGCGCCCATGGCATGACGTTGGGCGCGCGGCCTTTCCTGAGCACACGCCGTTCATGCTGTTTCGGTCCGCACGGCGTAGCGCAGCGAACGCTACGCGGGCAAGCAGTACGCAAGACCCGTACAACCGTGCAGCGGCAGGGCATCGCCCCACGCACACGTCAACGCGCCTCTCCCCTCCCCTGAAGTACCACCTCCCCATTGCGCCGGCTCTGCCCGAGCCGACGCTCAAAATCCCGTCGCACCCTCATTCCCAAACGAAACGATATGTGACCGTCGATTGCGGCGCCGCGAGGCCGTAACCGCAATGGCACTGGCTCGACGTTCCGGCCCTCCCGCAACGAGGGCACGCGCCATTTACAGTTGCTTTCGATTTTTTACGTATGTACGGCGGCTAGAAATCTACGATTCCGGGCGCTTTGCCGATCCGGCACAGACGCGATACAAACGCGGCACGTAAGTGGCACAAGCGCGGCTGGACGTCCATTCCCAACCGCCTTTCGCACGAATTGAATCAATGGAATGGATCACAATAAATGACCCGCTTCGATACCGTCATTCTGGGTTTTCTCACGCAAATCCACCTTTCCCCGCTGCTCGATCACGCGATCAGGGTGATTGCGGGGCTTTATACGTTCAAGGGCTTTCTGCTGATCCCGCTGTTGTGGTGGATCTGGTTCGAGCCGGGCGAACGTAGTGAATGGCGGCGCGAAATGGTGATCGCCACCGGGGCAAGCGGCCTCATCGCACTCGCCGCGGGACGCGGGCTCGCGCATTTCCTGCCGTTTCGGGAAAGGCCGATTTTCAATCCCGACCTGCATCTGCATTTCGCCTCGGATTCGCTGCGTGAAGCCGGGCTGAGCGGCTTTAGCTCTTTTCCGAGCGATCACGCCATGCTGTGGATGGCGATTTCGCTGGGGATTTTCTTCGTCTGGCGCGGCGTCGGCACGATTGCGCTGCTGTACACCGTGCTATTCATCTGTTTGCCGCGCGCGTATCTCGGCTTTCACTACCCGACCGATTTGCTTGCCGGTGCCGCAATCGGCGTGGCGATCACGTACGTCATGACGCGCGATGCGGTCAGGGCGCGAACCGCCGCGCCGCTTCTACGCCTCGCGATGCGTCTTCCCGGACCGGCTTCGATGCTTGCGTTTCTCGTGTCGTTCGAGCTGATTACGCAGTTCGACGATCTCCTGCGGCTCATGCATTCGGTGATTCACGCGGTGTGACGGGCGGTTTTGCGAATCAGGTCACCGAAACGCGATGCCGGTGCTCATACCAGCGTTGCGAACGATTGACGACGCCGACGACGAACAGCATGACCGGCACCTCGATCAGCACGCCGACGACGGTCGCCAGCGCGGCGCCGGAATGAAAGCCGAACAGGCTGATGGCGGTCGCGACGGCCAGCTCGAAGAAGTTGCTTGCGCCGATCAGGCTCGACGGACCGGCCACGCAATGCGCGACGCCGAGCCGTCGATTCAGCAGATACGCGAGTCCGGAGTTGAACAACACCTGGATCAGAATCGGCACGGCGAGCATGGCGATCACGAGGGGTTCGCTCACGATGGCCTGTCCCTGGAACGCGAACAGCAGCACGAGCGTTGCCAGCAATGCGCCGATCGACCACGGACCGAAGCGCGCGACCGTGCGCTGGAAATGAACCTCGCCTTTCGCGAGCAGACGGCGTCGAAGCACTTGCGCGAGCGCGACCGGAATCAGGATGTACAGCGCAACCGAGATCAGCAGCGTGGCCCACGGCACGGCAATCGACGACAACCCGAGCAGCAGCGCGACCAGCGGCGCGAACGCGACGATCATGATCGAATCGTTCAACGCAACCTGCGACAGCGTGAAATACGGATCGCCTTTGCACAGTTGCGACCACACGAACACCATCGCAGTACACGGTGCGGCCGCGAGAAGGATCAGCCCCGCGATATAACTGTCGAGCTGCGCGGCCGGCAGCCACGGCGCGAACACCTGCCGGATGAAGACCCAGCCGAGCAACGCCATCGAAAACGGCTTGACGAGCCAGTTCACGAACAGCGTGACGCCGATCCCTCGCCACTGGCGGCCGACCTGCCCCATCGCCGCGAAATCGATTTTCACGAGCATCGGCACGATCATCACCCAGATCAGCGCGCCGACCGGCAGGTTCACGTGCGCGACTTCGAGCCGGCCGATGGTTTGAAAGACGAGCGGCCGTGTTTGTCCGAGCACGATGCCCGCGACGATGCACAGCGCGACCCAGACGGTCAGATAGCGCTCGAAGAAACCGATCGCGGGCTTGCTGCTTGCGACGACGGTATCAGTGCTGGTCATCCGCAACCTCCGGCTGGCGTTCGCCGATCGCCCGCATTTCGCGGTGGATCGCAGCATGGTCGAGCAGATGCAGCGGCAGGTTCACGAACTGCGTCACGCGGCTCATGATCTGCCGGAACACCTTGTCGAAGACCCGACGCTTCTCGTCGTCCGGACCCTCGAATGCGGCCGGGTCCTCGAAGCTCCAGTGCGCGGTCAGCGGCGTGCCCGGCCAGAACGGGCAGGTCTCGCCGGCCGCCTGATCGCAGACGGTGATCACGAAGTCCATCTGCGGCGCGTCGGGCGTCGCGAACTCGTCCCAGCGCTTGCTGCGCAGTGTCGACGTGTCGTAGCCGAAAGCCGCACAGCGTTCCGCCGCAAACGGATTGACCGTTCCGGCCGGATGACTGCCCGCGCTATACGCGCGGAACCGGCCTTTGCCGAGGACGTTGAACAGGGCTTCCGCCATGATGCTGCGCGAGCTGTTGCCCGTGCAGAGAATCAGCACCGAGTAGACCTTGTCGCTCATGCAGGACTCCGTAGCGTTACGACCGATTCGACGGGCGAGCAGCAGGCCGTCGCCGTGGCCGCCGCCTCGTGCGACGTGCCGAAAACCGGTGCCGCTTCGAGCGTGCGGAACGTCTCCCACGCGACGCCCTGCGGATCGACGGTCCATGCCTTGTCCGACTTCGCGTAGCAGCACGTCGTGCCGATCTGCCGCGCGACCGGCAGTTGAGCGGCGGCGAAGCGCGCGTTCATTTCGGCCAGCTCCGCGTCCGTCTCGACCTGAATGCCGACGTGATCGACGCCCGGTTTCGCGCCGCGCTGCGAGATCGCGAAGTTGACGGCGGGATCGGTCAGTTCCCACTTGCAGTAGTCGTCCTTGAGCACGGTCGGCTCCGCGTTGCCGAACATGGCGCGGTAAAAGCGGACGCTCTCGCCGAGGTTCTCGACGGATACGTGAATGTGCATGCGTTTCATGGCTTGCCTCCGCAGGCGTTGGGGAGATCGCTCGCGGCGCAGGTCGCGCCGGCACAGCAGTTCTCGGTGAGAAAACCGATCAGCTCGGTCATGGCGTCGAAGTTCGCCGTGTAGATGACGAAGCGTCCGTCCTGCCGCGATCTCACGAGATCGGCGTGAGACAGATCCTTGAGGTGAAACGAGAGACTGGAGGGTGCAAGGCCCAGCTGCTGCGCGATTTCGCCGGCGGCCATGCCGTCCTGACCCGCGACGACGAGCGCGCGAAAGATCGCGAGGCGCGATTCGTGGGCAAGCGCGCCGAGGGCGCGCACGAAGAGATTGGAGTCCATGTCCGCAAGCGTACACGGGAAATTTCCATATTTCAAGGATTGTGGAAATGACGTGGATGCGGTGGACCGCGGCCCGGCCGGCGTCCGGCAACGATCGCGCTCAACGGCGCCCGTGCTGCGCGGGCCCCCTTTCCCTGTACACTTTTGATCGCCTATGGACGTACATGCGCTGCGTCCCGAACAGCACAGAAAGGATGCGACTTGTCGACAGGACACAAAGAGGCCGGTCAAGGCCATAAACCCGAACCGGCAACCGGAAAGAAACGTCACGCGCCTTCGGACGATGCCGCGCCGCCCTCGCCACCTCCGCCACCTCGCGCTGCGCGCCGCGCGCCTCTGCCGTGGGAGCAGCCGAAGTCCCGCGCCGGAGAAGCACAGGTCGATGAACGCGTGCACGCGATCATGCACGACCCGTCCTATGTGGAAGCGGACAACGACATCGACTTCCTGCACGGCGACGAAACACGCGGCGTGCGCCTGCAACTCGATTACATCAAGGCGGAACAGGTACTGCATTCGCAGGGAATCGACAAGACGATCGTCATCTTCGGCAGCACGCGTCTGCGCGAACCGGCTGCGGCCGAACGCGAACTTGCAGCGGCGCGGCAAAACGCAGCCGGTCATCCCGGCGACCGCGCATGCAAACGCGCTCTCAAGCTCGCCGAACATCGAATGGAATTGTCGGCCTACTACGACGTCGGGCGACAGCTCGGGCGTCTCGTGGGCGGTTGCGGTAATCCGCGGCTCGCGGTGCTCACGGGCGGCGGCCCCGGCGGCATGGAGGCGGCCAATCGCGGCGCGTTCGACGTCGGCGCGAAAAGCGTCGGCCTGAACATCACGCTTCCGCGCGAACAGTTTCCGAATCCCTGGTTGACGCCCGGACTGTGCATGCGCTTTCATTACTTCGCCACGCGCAAGATGCACTTCGTCAAGCGCGCTGCGGCGCTTGTCGCGCTGCCCGGCGGCTTCGGCACGCTCGACGAACTGTTCTGCGCGCTCACGCTGATCCAGACGCGCAAGACCGCGCCGATTCCCGTCGTATTGATCGGCGAAGACTACTGGCGCAAGGTGTTCAACGCCGATTTCCTCGCCGAAATGGGCAGCATCGACGATGAGGATCGCGAACTGTTCTGGTATGCGGAGTCGGCCGCGGAAGCGTGGGAAGGCATCCTTGCATGGCATCGTCAGAACGGCAGTCCGCTTGTCGACCCGCTTGTCGACCCGCTTGTTTCCGCCATAAAGCCCGAACAGGACAAATCATGAGGCTCTCTTTTCACGGTGCGGATCGCGAAGTGACCGGCTCGTGCCACCTTCTCGAAGCCGCAGGCAAGCGCATTCTGATCGACTGCGGCCTGTATCAGGGGAGCCGCGAACTCGACGAAGAAAACGCAGGCGATTTCGGCTTCGATCCGCGATCCGTCGATTATCTGCTGCTCACGCACGCGCACCTCGACCACTGCGGACGGATACCGCTGCTCGTCAAGCGCGGTTTTACCGGCGAGATCATCGCGACCGCCGCCACGCGCGAACTCGCGCGGCTCGTGATGCTCGACGCCGCGCGTCTGCATGAGGAAGAGGCCGAGCACGCCGCGCGGCACGCGCATCGTCGCGGCGAGGCGATGCGCAAGCCGCTCTACGGCACGCTCGACGTGCTCGATGCGCTCGACCGGTTCGGGCGCATCGCCGTCTACGACGAACCGTTCGCGATCACGCCGACGCTGCGCGCGACGTTCTACGACGCCGGTCACATCCTCGGATCGGCGAGCATCCGTATCGAAGATAGCGAAGGAACGGCGGGTTCGGGCGCATCGGTCGTCTTCTCGGGCGACCTCGGCAACTCGGGCCGTGCGATCCTGCGCGATCCGCAGTGCCCTCCGCCTGCCGATGTCGTCGTCATGGAGACCACGTACGGCGATCGCGCGCACAAGGCGCTCGCGCCGTCGATCGAAGAGTTGTACGGCGCGATCACCGATACGTTCAGGCGCGGCGGCAACGTCGTCATCCCGACATTCGCACTGGAGCGCGCGCAGGAGATCCTCTACTACCTGCGCGAAGGCGTCGATGCGGGGCGCCTGCCGCGTTCGATGCCCGTGTACCTCGACTCGCCGATGGCGATCTCCGCGACGGAGGTTTTTCGCCGCCATCCCGAATGCTTCTCGCAGAAGGACCGCGCGTCGTTCGACGAGGGCAACGACCCGTTCATGCTGCCGGGCCTGCGCTTCACGCGCGACGCCGCGGATTCGATGGCGCTCAACACGCTGGTCGGCGGCGCGGTCATCATGGCGGGCTCGGGCATGTGTACGGGCGGGCGCGTTCGTCACCATCTGCGCCACAATCTCTGGCGTCACGATTCGAGCGTCGTCTTCGTCGGCTATGCGGCTCACGGCACGCTGGCGCGGATTCTCATCGACGGCGCGAAGCACGTGAATCTGTTCGGCGACGACGTGCCGGTCCACGCGCGTCTCTACACGATCAACGGATTTTCCGCGCACGCCGATTGCGACGAACTGCTCGCCTGGCAAAAGGCCCTGCGCCCGAAGCGGACGGTTCTCGTGCACGGCGACGAGGAAGTCATGCGCAGCTTCGCGACCCGGTTGACCGATACCGAAGTCCACATGCCCGGTCCCGGCGACGAGATCGAGGTCTGAGCGTGCCCGCTCAGACCTTCACGGCGTCGTGACGTTCGTCGAGCACGAGAACCTGATCGAACTGCTCCGTGACGTGCGCCAGTTTGTGCGTAATGAGCAGCACGCTGCGCCCCGCCATCAGCTTCACGATGGCGGCCATCAGCGCGCGTCCGGTAATGGTGTCGAGCCCTTCGGTCGGCTCGTCGAGCACGAGGATGGGGGCATCGAGCAGCAGCGCGCGCGCAATGGCGAGTCGCCGGGCCTGCCCTCCTGAAAGCCGCGTGCCGGCCTCGCCGATCTGCGTGTCGTAGCCCTGCGGCAGTCCGGCAATGAAGTCATGCAGTTGCGCGTCGCGGCATGCGGCCTCCAGTTTCGCCTGATCGGCGTCCGGGCGTGCGATCAACAGATTCGCGCGGATCGTGTCGTTGAATAGATAGGTCTCCTGCGAAACGACGGCGATCCGCGCACGCACCGCTTCGGCTGCGCAATCGCGCAGATCGACGCCGCCCAGTTCGATGCGTCCGGCCGAATAGTCGCGGAATCGCAGCAGGAGCTGGACCAGCGTGCTCTTTCCCGCGCCACTCGTGCCGACGATGGCCATGCGAGCGCCAGCCGGAAGGTCGAACGAAAGATCGCGCAGCACGCAGGGCAGCGCTTCGCCGTACTGGAAGCTCAGATTGCGGACCGAGAGATCGTTGCCGGCCGGCATCGCAAGCGGCTGCGGCGGGTCTTCGACGGCAGGCGTCGCGTCCACGAGGTCGAAAATCCGGCGCGCGGCGGCCAGACTCTCGCCGAGGAGTTGCAGGGCCGTGGAGATCGGCATCACCGCTTCGAAACTCGCGAGCACCAGCAAGGCCAGCATGGCGATATCGGCGGGCGCGAGCGAAGCCGACACCACCCGCGGAATCGCGAGCAACAGCGCACACCACATCGCGCCCGACGCGCACACGGCAAGCGCACCCTGCGAGACGCCCTTCACGCGACTGAGCTTCGCCTGCTGCCCGACCAGCTGAGCCGACAACCGGTCGATTCTTTGCGCGTATGCGGTAGCCGCGCCATAGACCTGAAGCTCGGCGAGTCCCTGCAGGCTGTCCACGACGGTCTCGTGCAATTCGGCGCGCAATGCAACCGTTGCGCGGCCCGGTGCCTGCGTCCACGCGAGGCCGAGGCCAGGCAGCACCACGCCCGCCAACAGCAGAAACAGCAGCGTGACGGCCGCGATCGGGCCGCTGAATACGGACACGACCGCGACGATGGCGAGCATGCCGACGCCGCCCGTCGCCGCGGGCACGAGCGCGCGAAGATAGAGATTGCTGAGGCTGTCGATGTCGGACTGGATGCGCGTCACGAGATCCGCGCCGCGCACGCGTTCGAGCCGTGCAGGCGCGAGCGGCTCGATGCGAACGTAGAACCACACGCGCAGACGTGCAAGCAGCCGGAACGTCGCTTCGTGCGTGACGAGGCGCTCGACGTAGCGGCCTGCGGTCCGCATGATCGCGCAGGCGCGGATCAAGGCAGCCGGCGTGAAATAGTCAAATGCAATATGCGTGACGCCCGCCAGCGCCATCGACGCAATGAACCAGCCTGCGATGGCCATCAACGCGACATTGGCCAGCACGGTGGCAAGCGACAACGCAGCGCCCGCCGCCATCCACCGCGAGTACGGACGAAACAGCGCGATGAGGCGCAGCAGATCGGCGCGCGCGGTGGCGTAATCGTGCTGCGACGATTCGGTGACTCGAACGGGCATTCTCATGATTCGACCTCGACCTGCTCTTCCTGGGCGTTCGTTTCGGCGTCGCTGCTTGCGTTGCTGCTTGCGCCGGTCAGCCGCCGATAGAGACCCTCGTCCGCCATCAACTGCTCATGCGTGCCCGACTGCGCGACCTTGCCGTGTTCCATCACGACGATCGTGTCGGCGAGCGCCGCCGTGCTCATCCGGTGCGCGATCAGCAGCACGGTCCGCCCGCGCGCGAGTCGCCGCAGCGAATCGTGGATGGTGGCCTGCGTGTGGACGTCGAGGCTCGCCGTCGGTTCGTCGAGCAGCAGCACCGGTGCGTCCTTCAAAAAGGCGCGCGCCAGCGCGAGCCGCTGGATCTGTCCGCCGGACAGCCCCACTCCGCGCTCGCCGAGTTCGGTGTCGTAGCCGTTCGGCAGCGATGCAATGAACGCATCGGCGCCCGCATTCGCCGCGGCCGCGCGCACGGCGGCGAAGTCCGCGTCGGGCCGCGCGATCAAGAGATTCTGCAGCACTGTCCCGGCGAAAACGTGCGCGCGCTGAGGCACCCACGCGATGTGTGAGCGCCAGTCGTCGAGATCGGTCTCGTCCAGCGGCTGCCCGTTGACCGAAATCGTACCGGCCGTCGCGCGCGCGAAGCCGAGCAGCAGGTTCAGAACGGTGCTCTTGCCCGCACCGCTATGTCCGACGAGCGCCGTGATGCGCCCCGCTTCGGCGACGAGATTGAACCGGTCGAGCGCCGATTGCCCCGACGACCAGACGTGCGAAACATCGTCGAAGCGGATCGTATAGCCCCCGGCGGCCGGCAGCGGCTCGCGCGCTTTATGGCCGGCCCCCTCGGGCAGTTCGACGATTTCCATGATGCGTTCGGCCGCCGCGATCGCGTCGAGGCGTTCGTGATACTGGCTGCCGAGCGTGCGCAACGGCATGTAGAACTCGGGCGCGAGCAACAGCACGAACAGTCCGCGCAGCAGCGGGATTTTTCCGTAGAAGAGATGAAAGCCCACGAGCACCGCCACGACGGCGATGCCGAGCGTCGCGAGGAACTCCAGCACGACCGAAGAGAGGAACGCGACGCGCAGCACCTTCATGGTGCTGCTGCGATACGCCTCGGACAGTCGCGCCACGACGCTCGCCTCGCGACGGCTCGCGTTGAAGAGCTTCAGCGTCGTGATGCCCTGAAGCGAATCGAGAAACCGCGCGCCCAGCACGGCGAGGAGTTTCCATTGGCGCTGGTTCGCATCGGCGGCGCCCTTGCCGAGCAGAATCATGAAGAGCGGAATCAGCGGCGCGGTCGCGAGCAATACGACGCCCGAAGTCCAGTCGACCGGAAACACGACGACGAGGATCGCGAGCGGCAGCAGCACCGTCAACGCGCGGCCGGGCAGCCATCGCGCGTAGTAGCCTTCCAGGGCCTCGATACCCTGAACGAGATGGGTCGCGAGCGCCCCGCTCGATTCGCTGCGCAGCCGCATGGGCCCGAGTGCCTGGAGCTTGCGCAGCAGTTCGCCGCGCAACGTCACGCGCAGGGTCGCGGCGGCGGAAAAGGCCGCGCGCTCGGACAGCCGGATCAGCACGAAGCGCAGCGCAATCACCGGCAGTATCGCGACCAGCTCCGGCCCTACGCGGCCGAGTCCCGCCTTGTCCATCACGACGGCGCTCAAGACCCAGGCGAGCAACGCCGCCTGGGCTATCACCAGCACGCCCGATCCCAGACCGAACCCCACCACCGAGCCGATGCCGGCACGAACGGGCGCCGCGCGGCCGCGAAGCCAGCGATCGACGATTTTTCTGAGTTGTGCGTCTGGGTGGGACATACGCGAATACCTGGTCGAAACGGCGGCACCTATACTGGCCTGAGCGGGGCGTGTGTGCCGTGGTGGGCGGCGCCACCGCCCTGCCTGGACGATGACGACACGGAGAGAAATATGAAAACCGTTCTTCAGTTCATGCTGTACTCGGCGATTGCCACGGGTGCGATCGTGATTGCCGTCATCGTCGCCGCCAATGGCCTCTGGTACTTCTCGTGGTTGATCGGTACGGCGTTGATCGTCCTGTTTGCGGTTGCCGGTGGCGTTCTGTTCGATACACAACAGAGCGAGCGCGAAATCACCTGAAACCCGCGCCGGCCTGACAAACCGCCTCGGGGCGGCACGGGTGGCGAGCAGCTGCAGCTCGCACACGCGTATCCAACCCCGCCGCATACTGCGCGTACGCCTCCTGGGCGTCGATTTCGCCGCGCACCAGCTCGCTCAGCGTCTGGGAAAGCGCCACGTCGCGCACGTGCCTCGGCGTCACGCGCAAGATTGCGACGCCTGCGGCGCGCAGCGTCGCGATATCGCACGCCCAGTCGGGCGCGACGTGTTCCGGCGATGCATCGAGGTCGCAGCCCGGCATCGCGTGCCGCGGCCAGTCTTCATAGGGGCAGGCGTCGACGCGACACCGCCACCGCGAAAATTTCCGGTGCGACAACACCGGCAATTCGATCTCGCAGCCGGCATTGCCTCCATACGAAAGCGCCTGCATGACTTCGCCCTTGCACACGGCCGGAATGACCCAGCGCCGCGCGCCCAGCTCCATCAACTGCTTTAGCGCGGTCCCGTTTTCGCACGGCACGCCCGGACCGATCACGAGCTGCGCCCTCCCCGACAACAGCCTGAGGGTCGTGGCATCGTCCGCTTCGACGGGCAGTCCGCACTCCTCGATCCACGCGCGAAAAGATTCGGCATCCCGAACATCGCCGGCCGTGCGGGCCGACAAGACGACCTCCTTGCCGTCCGCCGCCAGTTCGCGCGCGACGGCGAGGCAGTCGCGCCGTTGCAGGGTGGCGTGCGGGGTGTGATTCGTCACGCCGAGGTAGACGATGTTCGCCGACGACAACGCAACCGCGTCGTAGAACGCCATCGCTGCGGAACGGGACCACTGCCCTGTGATTGCCCCGACGGAAATCTTCACTGATGCCTCCTTGCGCACGATGGCGGAAAGCCAGGGCCTCACCCCGGCCTTCCCTCCGTCTGCCGTCTTCAGGTTTTTTCTTTTTCCTGCGTGTCGAACAGCACGCCGCCCGCGACCGCGAACAGCACGATCGTCGCCGTGCCGATCAGCCAGGAAAAATACCAGGCGCCGTAGTCGCCGACCACTACGCCGATCAGGATGGCAATCACGGCCACGGCCATGAAAACCAGGAAGTGTCGCAATGTTTTCATTTAAAACTCCATCAATAGGCGTGCGGATTCGATTCGACGTGCTCCGCTTTCACCTTGCCGCGCATGACGTAGAACGCCCAGCTCGTATAGGCGATGATCGCGGGCATGAACACCACGGTCCAACCGGTCATCCACATGAGCGTGTTGCGGCTCGAAATGGCATTCCACACGGTGAGGCTCTGCGACGGATCGCTCGACGAAGGCATGAGGAACGGAAAGAGGCTCACGCCGACCGTGCCGATCACGCCGATCCAGGCCAGCGCGCCGAGCCACCAGGCGAGCGTCGAGCGACCGGCGCGAATCGCCAGCAGGCCGGCCAGCAGGCCCGCATAACCGAGCGCCGGCACGAGCCAGAGCACGGGATACGCGTGGAAGTTGTCGAACCATGCACCGCCGGCCAGCACCACGCCCTGTTGCAGCGGAGTCTGCGCAAGACCCGGCAGAGGCGCATGCTCGATCCGGTAGCCCTGCATATGACTGACCCAGAAGCCGCCGATCGAGAACAGCACGATCGCGACGATGCCGCCGACCGTTGCCGCACGTTGTGCCCGATCCCAGATCGCGCCGCGCTCGGTGCGACCCATCAGCATGACGCCGCCCATCCACGCAGCCAGCGAAAGCGACAGCACACCGCACATCACGGCGAACGGATTGAGCAGGCTCAGGAAGCTCCCGGTGTAGTACGAAGTGAGATCCCAGCCGAAGTGAAACGGCACACCCAGCAGCATGTTGCCTACACCGGCGCCGTAGACGATCATCGGCACCGCGCCGCTCACGACGAGCGTCCAGTCCCAGGCGTTGCGCCACGCAGGCGACGGGAGCTTGCTGCGATATTCGAAGCCGAGCGGCCGCACGATCATCGTCCAGAGCAACAGCAGCATGACGACGTAGAGGCCCGAAAACGCCGTGGCGTAGAGGAGCGGAAACGCGGCGAAGATCGCGCCGCCGCCCAGAATGAACCAGACCTGATTGCCGTCCCAGTGCGGCGCGATGGTGTTCAGCGCGATGCGCCGCTCGGTATCGGTGCGGCCCACGTAGCGCAGCAGCGCGCCGACGCCCATGTCCATGCCCACCATGATGGCGAGTCCCATCAGCAGCACGCCGAGGAGCAACCACCAGAGCACCTTGAAGAAAAGATAGAGTTCCATTAATGCTCCCCGGCTGTCGTGAAGGTCAGTGCAGCAAGTTCACGCTCCGCTGCGGTGCTGTTGCCATTACCGTGTCCATGATCGTCTGCGTCATGGCTTTCCGGTCCCTTGCGTACCGCTCTCACCATCAGGAAGACCTCGACGGCGGCGAAGATCGTGTAGAGGAGAACGAAGCCCACCAGCGAGAAAATCATGTAGGCGACGGTGTGGCTCGATGCGGACATCCACGTCGGCAGCACGCCGAACACGCTCCACGGCTGGCGGCCGATTTCCGCCGTCACCCAGCCCATCTCGCACGCGATGAACGGGATCGGGATCATCCACGGGGCGATTTTCAGGAACCAGCGCTGACGCGCGACGTCGCCGCGCAGCGACAGGATCACCGAGATCACGAAGTACGCGAGCATCAGCAAGCCGCATGCGACCATCGCGCGGAACACCCAGAACATCGTGAATACGTTCGGGATCGAATCCTTCGACGCCTTGGCGACATCCGCATCCGTGGCGTTCGAGACATCCTGATCCTTCGCATAGCGCTTCACGAGAAAGCCGTAGCCGAGATCGTCCTTATGCGCGTTGAACTGTGCGAGCGCGTTCGCGTTCGACGGGTCCGAACTCAGCGACTTGAGCGCCTCGACGGCGGGAATGCCATTCCTGATGCGTCGCGCCGCATCGGCCTCGATGCGGTCGATGCCCGGGACGGTTGTGTCGAGCGTATGCGTGAGGAGCGGCGTCAGCACATAGGGAACCTGAATGCTCCAGGCATTGCGCTGCGCGTCCTGATCGGGCCACGTCGCGATGTTGAACGGCGCCGGTGCCTTTTCCGTTTGCCACATCGCTTCCATGGCGGCGAGCTTCGAAGGCTGCGCATGACCGCCGACGAAACCGAGCGCATCGCCGAGCGTGATCACGCCCGCCACGGACAGCACGCCGAAGAGACTCGCCATGCGGAACGAGCGCTTCGCGATCTCAATGTGCTTGCCGCGCAGCAGGTAATAAGCGCTGATGCCGGTCACGAAGATGGCCGCCGTGACGTAGCCCGCGATGCTCGTGTGAACGAATTTTGTTTGGGCATCCTCACTGAATATCAGCGCGCCCAGGCTCGTCAGCTCCATACGCATGGTGACGGGGTTGAACGCCGCCCCTTGCGGATTCTGCATGAAGCCGTTGGCCACCAGAATCCAGAGCGCCGAGAAGTTGGAACCGAGCGCAACGAGGTACGTGACGGTCAAGTGCTGCGCTTTCGAGAGACGATCCCAGCCGAATGCCATGAGACCGATGAAGGTGGACTCCATGAAGAACGCCATGAGACCTTCGATGGCCAGCGGCGCGCCGAAGATGTCGCCGACGAACCCCGAATAGAACGACCAGTTCGTGCCGAACTCGAACTCCATGGTGAGGCCGGTGGCCACGCCAAGAGCAAAATTGATCAGAAACAGGCCGCTCCAGAACTGCGTGATTTCCCGATAGATTTTTTTTCCTGTGATGACGTAGACCGTCTCCATCACGGCGAGAAGAAAGGTCAGTCCCAAAGTCAACGGGACAAAGAGAAAGTGATAGAGCGCGGTGGCGGCAAACTGAAGCCGCGACAGCTCGACCACGGTATCGTTGATCATGAAATGCTCCGCTAAAAGCTGAACGAGCCAAATCCCTGGACCCCGACGCAGTGCCAGCCGACCGCACACTGGCAATCAACGAATTTCCGGGGCTTTGGCGCTTCGATACATCGCGTCAGTGAAACTGCAAAAGCCATACAACCCGGGCCACGACACACGTTGTCTGGCTACCAACAATTACTAAGTCTACGTAATTGCGTAATATTAATAGCGGGGTGTTGGTGCGGCGAGTTGTCGCGTTTTCCTGAAAATTCGGCAAATTCTGTAGGATTTGTTGACGCCGAACAGTATCGTAATTTCATTAACTATGAAATTTCTTAATAAATGTCGTACCCCAAAGCGGGTCAGATATACTAGCGGCGGAGAAGATCATTACGATGAATGACATAGTTACGACTATCCGCGCATTGCGGCTCGGCGATCCGGCGCCGGAGTTCCGGGCACGGACGACTTGCGGCGAGCGCTCGCTTGCGGATTTCCGCGGCAACTGGCTGCTTCTGTTCGCGCATCCCGCCGATTTCACGCCCGTGTGCACGAGTGAGTTCATCGGCCTCGCGAAAGCGCAGCCGGATTTCGACGCGATCGGCTGCAAGCTGCTGGGGCTGTCGGTCGACAGCCTCTATTCGCATCTGGCGTGGTTGCGCGACATCCATGAGCGCTTCGGCGTCACGGTGACGTTCCCGATCGTCGAGGACCCATCGATGGCGATCGCGACGGCTTACGGCATGCTCGATCCGCTCGCGCCCGACGCGGCGTCAATCCGCGCGAGCTATGTGATCGACCCGCAAGGCGTGATCCGGGCGATGACGTGGTATCCGCTGAACGTGGGCCGGTCGATCGACGAACAGCTGCGCCTCGTTCGCGCACTGCAGGTCGCGGACGAAAGCGGCGCATCGACCCCGGAGGCCTGGCGGGAAGGCATGCCCTTGCTCGAACTGGCGCCGACTTCGCTCGACGCCGCGCTGCAACAGGGGCAAAACGGCGAGACGTGGTATTTCCGCGAACGGGAGTCCCGATGAACACCACACCCGAAGACTTCGAGTCGCTAAAGCAATACGCGGGCGAAGCCGCGGAATTGATGCGCCTGCTCGGCAACGCCAACCGGCTTCAGTTGCTGTGTCAGATCGCGCAAGGCGAGCGATCCGTGGGGCAGCTCGAGGAACAGCTCGACACCAGGCAGCCTGCACTTTCGCAGCAACTGGCCGAGCTTCGAAAAGCGGGCCTCGTCCAGACGCGCAGGGAGTCGAGATCCATCCTCTATTCGCTCGGCGAAGGACGTGTGCGCCCCCTGCTTGAAATGCTGCTCGTCACATTTAATGTGAAAGCGCAGCCGGTCACCGAAACGCGCGCGCAAACGATTCCCGCAGAAAATATTTCCCCCCCGGCCGGGGATGCAGCCCGATTTGCGCGTCTCGGTTAATACCGCACGCGAATCGCAGGCTTAAAACGTATTCACCCGCTCCTGAATTGGTCTCTAAAGTCCCATGACGAGGCGCCGGTATGCCTTTATATCGTCATACGAAACCGGATGAGAGAATGAGCTTGCCCGTCAATTCAAACACTGCGCAAACACTGCGGCAACGGTGTTGAATCGCGATTCGAATCTCAGTTCTGGTATGTGAACGGCAGCCACACCTTTTACGGTGCGATGAAAGTCAACGTGTTCGGGCAAAGCGCCGTGCCGGATTTTTACTCGTCCCAGACGAACTCGATCGGGGTACACGAGACCGCGTGATATTGCACACGCACGTCGCGTCAGCGACGTCTGCGCCAAGTGACACCGGCCTTCACTCCGCCGCTTCCTCGCTCCCCGAAAACGCCACGCGGTTTCGGCCGCCGCGCTTTGCCGCATAGAGCGCGGCGTCGGCCAGACCGTATGCCGTGTCGAAATCGGTGCCGACCGCATTGTCGCTGAGCCCGAAACTCGCGGTGACGCGACGGCTCACGGGGGCCGGGAACCGGTGAGCGGCGATTTGTTCTCGCATGCCCTCCGCCACCTCCATCGCGCCCGCGAAATCGATCCCCGGCAATACGACCGTAAACTCCTCGCCGCCGACGCGGCCAATGAAGCCCTTGTTGCCGAGGGCCGTCCGAAGGCAGTTCACGATACCGACAATCACGGTGTCGCCGGCGGGATGACCATAATCGTCGTTGACCTTCTTGAATTCGTCGATGTCGAGCAGGATCATCACGGCGCGATTAAAGCGCAGCGTCTTGATCGTCTGCTCGATCACCTCGCTTCGATTGAATACGCCGGTCAATGCGTCGTGCGCCGCGCGATATTGCAGTTGCTGCGTCAGCACCTGCATTTCGCGCTCCGCCCGATCGCTGCGCCCGATCAGGCGGCGGGTCTCGCGCATCAGGCGCTCGTAGTGCACGATGAGTTCGGCTAACGCCTCGTGATAGCTCCCGGCAACGGCGGCCGGATCCGCGCTGATCAACCGCGCCTTCTCCAGCGCCTCGCTCTCTTTACGGAACAGGTCGGGAGGCTCGCCGGGCGAAGCAGTCTGGTAAGAAGTCGATTCCACGACCACGGTCCTCAGGTCGCGACCGGGCAATCGGTGAACTTGATTGCCGTGAAGTCAGTCTGCAATTCTTCGCCGAATTCCAGAATCGTCTCGTCTTCTTCGTCGCGATACCAGTTCACGAGTACGCGCTTGCCGGACGAGGCCGCCCGATCGAGGGCGTCGAACATGCCGAACAGCATCTTCGTGCTGGAGCTGTTGAAGTACGTGAGCGTGACCTCGACCGTGATCAAGGCAGCCGCGCAATCGTCGAGCCACGCGTTCAGACGCTCCACGATGGGCGCGTAGAACGCAGCCGCGTTCTCGGGATACGACTCGCCTCGAAGGGAGAGCACATTCTGGTCGAAACGGAAATCGACTTCCGGCGACGTAGCCGTGGCGGCAATGAAAAGGTTTTCCATTTATACGTGGCCCTTGGTCAGATAATGGTCTTGAGGCAAAACAGCGTGGTGCCCGGATCGCCTTCGCGCGGATGAAACGCGAATTCGAGCGGCGCGCTTGCGTCGCGCGCCATCGTCAGGAACCCCAGTCCGGCGCCTTTGCTGTCGGCCGGCGTTTCGGCGCGCAGCGACACTTTATACGCTTCCTTGATCTCGTCGACCGACATGCCGCACAACGGTTCGATGTATTGGCGCAGATGCTCCACTGCGATCGTCGAGATGGGATTGATGCACACCATGAGATGACGCTCGCCTTCGCGGAAGATGCTCATCGCGCCTTCGCGGATCGCACCGCCTTGACCGTTGCCTTCGACAAGCAGGTCCGACGAGTAATGAACGATGTTTTGCGAGAGTTCGATGAAAGACGAGAAGATCCTGCGACGCGTCGAGGCCTTGACGCCGGCTACTTCCAGTTGCAGCTTTACGACCTCGCTCATTGCCGCGACGATGTTATGCGAAAAGTAGCCCTTGTGATAGAAGATCACGTTGCGCCGCTGGGAAAACTCAAAAAAACAGCTATCTGGGTCCAGAATTTCCAACATGTTTTTGGCGTGACTTTAAACTCGGGTAAGAAAAAACGTGACGTCGTCGCGGCGAGATTGTGCGCCTTGCCATTCGCCGAGCGCATGGAGCAGATTTTCGCGGATTCCAGGGACGGCCTTGTCACGATGAGAAAGTATTAATTCAAGCACCCGGCGTTTTCCGAATGCGATCTTGCGCGGCCCGCCCGGTTGATCGGTCAGGCCATCGGTCGAAACGAACATCAGACTGCCGCGAGGGACTTCGACCGTGTGCGCGGTCCACGCATGATCGGCGAGGCTGTCGACATAGCCCACGCCCATGCGGTCGCCCGCAACGCTTTCGAAGCCTTCGGCATCCGGCCGCAGAACATGCAGCGCGACCCGTGCGCCCGCGAACACCAGTTGCTGACGCTCGGCGTTGAACCAGAAAAACGCGGCGTCGAGCCCGTCGTTGGATTGCGGGGCGTTCCCCGCGCCGTTGATCTGTCCCAGCAAACCCTTGACGTTCCGGTTGACCGCGGCGAGCAGCGCCGAAGGATCGCGCGGGCCGATCTGTTCGAGCGCCTGAGACAGCGACGCCGACGCAAGCAGGGTCATGAACGCGCCAGGCACGCCGTGTCCCGTGCAATCGGCGACCGCGCCGAACCAGCCATCGGCAAACGCCGCGAAGTGGTAGAAATCGCCGCCGACCACGTCGCGCGGTTCCCAGACCAGCGCCGCATCGGACAGCATGGTCGAGAGCGTATCGCGCGACGCGCGCAGCATGGCCTGCTGGATCACGCTCGCGTATTCGATGCTCTGCATGATCTGGTGATTTTTCTCGGCCTGCATTTCGGCCACGGTGCCCAACAACCGCAAACCGTTTCCGACTCCGGCAAACCGCCCTTCCCGCGTCACGATAAATCCATCGACCAGCGCTTTTTCACCGACCTCGACGGTTTTGAAAGTCAGCGCTTCAATGCTCATGCCGGCGTCGACAATCAATGGCTCCTTGTCCATGAAAGCGATGCAGCTTTTTTTGTCATAAAGCTCGCGGTGAAACGGCTTGCTCATTTGCGAAAGGAAAATATCGCGATTGATGAGGCCGATCGGGCGATCACCCTCTACCACAGCAAGGCTCACCATGTCACGTCGGGAATAAAAAATCTCCATGACAAGGGAGTTCGTATCCGTCGCGTCGATGGCCGGAACTTCCTGCGCCAGGTCGCCGGCGCTACGCGGGCCAGCCGAATGGCCCGGATGACGAAATTGCGCAAGCGCGGGTTGCATGGCTATCCGTTCCGGTTAACGAGGAAACCAGAACGCTAGTAACTATTTGTGTCAACTACGTTAAGTACGAGAGATTAATGCCAGAACAACGCTCAGTAACGGCTACCGAACCGGACGCTAACGTTTGCGTGTTTTTTTACACCGCTCTGGGGCCCTTTGGGCCGGAGCGGATCAGCACGATAAAGATCGTTTCGTTCAAAAGCATTTGCTTCGTTTGCGTCTGTCAAGCGAACAAAACTCCGCCGTCTCCAAGTGGCGTTTCGTCGCGATTCGTCTAATGGAAAACTAATAAAGCTTTGTTTGTTATTGGATAAGATTTGCAAAAGACTATCCCGGATTCTTAAGGAAAAATGGTTAAAAACGCGGCACACGACTGACGGAGAATCCAGCACGATGCGCATCAACCTACCTGTTACCGAGAACGGCTATGTTTTTCCGGCTGACCAGACGCTGATCTCCATTACCGACCTGAAGGGCCGGATTACCTACTGCAACATGAATTTCATTGCGGTCAGCGGTTATACGCGGGCCGAGTTGCTCGGTCAGCCGCATAACCTGATCCGTCACCCCGATATGCCGGAAGAAGCATTCCGCGATATGTGGGAGACCATCCAGAACGGGTATCCGTGGACGGGGGTGGTCAAAAACCGCCGCAAGAACGGCGATTACTACTGGGTGCGAGCCAACGCGACACCGATGCGCGACGGCGAGCGCATCGTCGGCTATCTCTCGGTGCGTACGCGTGCGCAGGATGCGGAAATTCAGGGCGCTGAACAGCTCTACGCCAAAATGCGCGCCGAGCACGAGGCAGGACGCCGCCTTCACGTCCTCAAGCGCGGCGCCGTGCGACGCAACGATCTGTTCGGCCGTATCTACCGGCAGTTCAAGCTCGACATGCGCGGGCAGATTGCCGCCCTCGCCTGCGTGGCCGGCGCCGCGCCCGTTGTTGCGTCGGCGCTTGGCGCACCGCTCTGGGGCAGCGGCGTGGCGGCGCTCGTCGCCGCAATCGGCGTTGCAGCGATCCTGATCCGGATCGGCGTCAAACCGTTGGGCAGCGTGCTCGCCACCTCGAATCTGCTCGCGAGCGGGGATTTGACGCGCTGGGTCCAGGTCCGCGGGCACGGCGAAATCGCGCAGATCCAGCTTGCACTCGCGCAGTTGAATGTCTCGGTGCGAACAGTCGTACGCGACGTGCGGCACGAAGTGGCCAACCTGCTCGGCAGCACGCAGGAAATCGCGGCCGGCAATCAGGATCTTTCCGCGCGTACCGAAGCCCAGGCCAGCAGCCTTGAGCAGACTGCGGCCGCGATGGACCAGATCAACAGCACGATCCAGCAGGCTTCGGGTCTGGCGGAAGAAGGCGCCAAAGTTGCGCGGGAATCGTCGGCCGTCGCGCGGCACAGTCACGAGGCCGTGCAAGGCGTGGTCGATGCGATGCAGGAAATTACCGGTTCGTCGCAACGCATCTCGGACATCATCAGCCTGATCGAAGGCATCGCCTTTCAGACCAACATTCTCGCGCTGAATGCGGCCGTCGAAGCGGCACGCGCGGGGGAACAGGGACGCGGGTTCGCGGTGGTCGCCGCCGAGGTGCGCAGTCTCGCGCAACGTTCGGCAGCGGCGGCCAAGGAAATCAAGGAACTGATTCGAAGCTCGGCCGAAGCCGTGAAACGCGGCAGCGAACGCGCCGACAATGCACGCTCGCGAATGGACGAAGCGATGGCGTCGGTGGGCCGCGTGACGAGCCTGCTCGAACAGATCAACCATGCGAGCAAGGAGCAGGCGATCGGGGTCGGCCAGATCAACGATGCGGTCGTGCATCTGGACACCATCACCCAGCAGAACGCGGCGATGGTGGAGGAACTCGCGGCATCGGCAAGCACGCTGAACAACCAGGTCGGGATGGTGCACAACACGATCCGCGTTTTCCGTCTCACCGACAAGGACAAAACGCTGGCGGAAGAGGACGCGGTCGCATTGCGCAAGCGTTCGCGCGCAGACAAAACCGCGGGACAGAACGGCGACTCGTTCGACGCCAAAGAGGCCGTGGCCGATCACCAGCAATGGCGCGTCACGCTGCGCAACGCGATCAACCGTGACCTGACGCTGGACGTGGAGCAGGTCCGTCGCGACGACTGCTGCGCGCTCGGGCAGTGGCTGCACGGTCCCGGCGAGCAACGCTGGGCAGCGAAGCCGTCGTTCACGAAACTGCTCAAATCGCACCAGACTTTCCATGACGCCGTGGGGCGCGCGGCCGAACTGATCAACCAGAAACGCGCGAACGACGCTGCCGCGATGCTGGCAAGCGGCCAGCCGCTGCACAAGGCGGGGCAAGACCTGAGCCAGGCCATTCATGCATTGGAAAGAGACCTCGCGGGACAGAGTGCGCCCGCCTCGGGTTCGGCCTCGGGTTCGGCCTCGGGTTCGGCCTCGGGTTCGGCCTCGGGTTCGGCCTCGGGTTCGGCCTCGGGTTCGGCCTCGGGTTCGGCCTCGGGTTCGGCCTCGGGTTCGGCCTCGGGTTCGGCCTCGG
>Ga0265338_10001206_pt1 | contig 42734 bp, 66 predicted proteins | sample 42126metaG_FD_193579 | JGI IMG/M metagenome (GOLD analysis project Ga0265338, IMG submission 193579) | Rhizosphere microbial communities from Carex aquatilis grown in University of Washington, Seatle, WA, United States - 4-21-26 metaG | ecosystem: Host-associated > Plants > Roots > Rhizosphere... | reverse complement strand
TGGAACATCTGGCGCATGCCTTTGAAGATGCTAAGATTAAAGAACTGTATAGTAAGTCTGTGGCTAACGTGGCAACGGCACGTGAGAGGCATGGAAGGGCGGAGGCCGATATTGGATTGTTTGAGGAGAGGTTGTCGGAGATTACGCATAATAGAGCGATGGCAACCAAGGCGAAGGTCGAAGCGCTGGAGAAGCTTGTTGAGGTTATGCACCGATACGGTGAGTTAGAGACTATTATGAAGACAGAGGCGTTAGAGGATATAGAGCGTCAGCAGGAAGAAGAGGAAGAGCGTGGCAAGATGGACGCGAAGAGGACGGCGCAATCTAACGAATTTTTAGCACAGATGATGCAAGGAGTTGGTGGAGAGCAGCCTCAGCAGCCTGGTGAGCAGCAGATGCCACAAAACCCTGGTATGTAAATCTTTTATCTGCTATAGTGAAGCTTTAGAAGTGGTGTAGATAAGAGTTACTTGGACTTGTAATCCAGAGGTCATACGTTCGAATCGTATACTATGCGTTTAGTGTAGTTAGCTCAGTTGGTAGAGCGCTTAAACCTCTTATCGCCTGTTCCCTTCTTTTGTTTTAGCTGTGGCGATAGATGTTAGTTACTTAGGGTGTCAACTACCATTAGTTGACGAGAAGTTGGTGCGATTCCAACTTCTGGCACCATGCCAGAAACCAAAATACCTAGTGTCGCTTATACCCAGCTTTTTTTATCTTGCCTACCATGTGTAGGTGTAGTACGGGGTACGTGTCAAAAGCGTAACCCCCTTTTTATCAACCGTGGTGTAGGTAATAGTTACTTAGCTTTATAAGCTTCCTAGCATTAATCATGGTTCGCCCAGATTTACGCCGAAAAAAACCTATTATCGCCCGTTCCCGGAGTTTTTATGAAAACGAATTTTTTTGGTCAACGCAACGCCATTAAGACCCACGAAGGCGCACCGTCGTCACCCGTTCCACCACTACAGCAGCTAAAACGTCTAACCATGGCATGTATGCTGTGGGAAGACACCTTCTATGTAGACGGTAAGACTGTCACCGAGCAGATCGAAGAGGTCTGTAAGAAGGTAAAGCCTGCTAAAATCGTTGAAGTTGCATTAGATTGCCATCAGAAAGGGTTTTTAAGACACATTCCATTGTTCCTGATCGTTCAAGCATTAAAACAGAATGCACAATGCAAAGAAGCGATAGCAAAGATTTGTAGCCGTCCCGACCAGATGACAGAGCTTTTAAGCCTTTATTGGAAGGAAGGAAAGAAACCGCTTCCGGCGCAGATGAAAAAAGGGCTTGCCAAGGCTTTCCAACGCTTTGACCGCTACCAGTTGGCTAAATACAACCGGGATAACCCTATTAAACTAAGAGACGTACTGTTTTTATGCCATGCGAAGCCTAAAGATGAAGATCAAGCAGCGGCATGGAAGCAGTTAATTAGCAATACATTGCCAACACCGGAGACCTGGGAGACTAAACTTTCTGCTGGAGAGGACAAAAAAGAGTCTTTCCAAGAACTTTTAGAAAAGGGGAAGATGGGAACGCTTGCGATAGTACGTAACTTCCGAAATATGGGAGATGCTGGAGTACCGAAAGAGCTTGTAGAGCGTGAATTGATGAAGGGAAAGCGTCCATTGCTGCCCTTTCAGTTCCTTGCAGCCTCAAAAGCCTATCCGCAATGGGAAGAATTGGCTGATAAGGCTATGGTTCAGTCTGCTGAAGCTAAAACCAAGCTTCCCGGCACAACCGTTGTCTTTGTAGACGTTTCGGGTAGTATGGCAGCGGCATTATCAGGTAAATCACAGATGAGTTACATGGATGCAGCCTCAGGTATTGCTATTATGCTGCGGGAGATGTGTGAGAGGATAGATATTTTCAGCTTTTCTAATCACTTGGCACATGTTCCGCCTAGGCATGGGATGGCATTAAGGGACGCTATCATAAAGTCGCAACCTAATAGTGGAACACAACTAGGATTGGCCTTACAAGCCTTTATCATGAATAGAAAGAAAGATGTAAAGGTTGACCGGGTGATCGTTGTTACCGACGAGCAAGTTGACAATAATCCGCCTAGGATGAATGTTCCTAACTGCTACATCATCAATGTGGGATGTTACCAAAACGGTATCAAGAATAACGGCGAATGGCTGACGGTGACAGGATTTTCCGAGCATGTTATTGACTATATCGTAGAGATTGAGAAAGAACATGAGAAAAATGACAAAGAAGAAGGCTGTAAAGACCTTTAAAAAAAGATGTCATGATACTTGGCGTTGTCACATTTGTACACGGCGCGAATGGATGAGTATCAAATACTATGGCTGGCAAGACTAGCGCTTGCCAAACAAATCTTTGAAAGTATAATGGTAAGAAACCAACAACGAGGTTTCCCATGTCTGGGCAGCGCATAAATGACCACAGCTTCTGGGCTGGTGGCAAGTCTAAAGATTCAGTATTCCCTAAAGGCGTTCACACTAAGGATGAATCCTCAGCAGAAGGCTGTGGGAAGCTAGGGATGTATGAAGATACTACTGAAGCTATCAAGAAACAGCAGATGATGAACACGAAAAAGGTTCACAGCCATCCTATGAAGGCTGGTTTCCGTAATTAATGATTGGTTTCGGGGTGACGTGTCGTGACTGGAACCCCAGTAAGCCTAATTAGTTTAATGGAAAAACCGCAGCCTTCCAAGCTGTCGTTGTCAGTTCGATTCTGACATTGGGCTATTTATATTCATTTTCAGGTATAACTAGGTATAAATAGGTATAAATACAGAAACTAAATATATGGCCCTCTATCTTCAGTTTAAGGATTGGCATTGCCACGGCTAAATACCGCATTGTTCTGGAAGTTATGGCCATTTTAAAGAGGCAATATGAAGTCTAAAAGCGTTAAGAACCCTATCAATGCTAAGTCTGGTTTTCATGATCCTATAAAGATCAAAACGCAGGTTCAAGAAGATGAGCCGAAAGACGGTGTGAACAGCCCCTGGGATTTCCGCTGCCCTCAGTATGACCAAAGGTCTAGCAACTTTGTTAATGCCGGGACTCACTACGGTGTAGGTCATAGACAACCTGTAGGCACTGAAACCCATTCCAACAAGAATGGCGTTCCGGTAGGCCGTCCAGCGACTATGAGGACGGATGAAAAAGGCTAGTCGTAATAATCCTAAGTCTAAAAAGACTTCAGGCGACTGGCATGTCTCTCATTCTTCAATGGGGATGGGTGACTACTACGGGACAGGTGTCAAGCAAAAGATCGGCAAGATGCGCGAGGGTATGGGAATGAAACCACTTTCTAAGGCAAAGCTTGGAAAGGCTCCGAAGTCTCTGGCGTAGAATACAATTCCTTCATCACTTTGTGATACTTCGCGTTAGCAGCTATCTGCCGATAAATTTCGTCTATGATGCTATCGTCCAGATCATCTTCTTCTTTTTGCTCTAACTTCTCTCTATTGACTTCGAAGTCATGGATACTTTCTATGATGATTTTGTGTTCTGTGAGGTTGCCTTTGTGGTACTGATTCCACATGTTTCTATCAGGAATCATCCAGATGACCTTTATTCGGTCTGTGGGAGGGTAAGACTTAAAGAGCATGGAATTGGTCTGGGCTTTAGGTTTTGTGAGCCTAGGCGCCCATATTAAGCGTTTTGTGACACCATCATCATCTGTCCGGGTGTGAGCGAAGATGTAGAAAGGGTGATTAGCAAACTCAGGAGGCCGATTTTTAATGCAATCGGCACAACCTTGAGAGATGTAGTCAGCCTGTTGTGGGCGTTTGAAATGCTTTAGACGGTCATGAGCATCATGGATATGGATTTTCATGCGTGCTTATTGTCCGTTACATGGTTAAATCTTCCGAGTTCAGACTTTTTCATTTGAACTTTGATAGTTACTTCAACGTCATCATGACCATTAGTTATTAGTCGACTAGGTAACTTAACTTGATGATAGCCACCTTTATTGAACATCACAGCTTCGGAACTGTCCATTTCCAGATGAATTTCTACTGATCTTTTTATTGAATAATCCATTTGATCCTTGTTTTTTTTTAAAGGCATAAAACCTGTTGTACCAGGCCCTAAAGATGGTTCATATCCTAATTTATCTACTCTATGAAATACAATACCTTCAGACATTGTTAATGATTCATATCCCATTACTTTTTCTCCGGTAAAACACCTAACTGACGCATTAGGAGCATATTAATCATAGAACTGTTTATGTCTGTTTCGTGTCCATTTCCACCAGATATGATAAATTGCGGTGTACTGATTTTAGACAATTCCGCAGCGACTCCGATAGCTTTATCGCGTTCAATCTCGGCGATAAGTAACTCACGTTCTGATATAGCTCCACCAAGTCTAAGAGATTGTTCGCGAGCTTTAGCAAGTACAACTTGCGCTTGCGCTTCTTCTTCTGCTCTAAGCTTGTCCAATTTAGCACATTCCAACGCTTGTGTTGCATGGGTTTCCGCCTGTTCTTTATTTAATCGCGAAACAGAAAGCTCCATTGATGCCTTAATTTCCGCAATATTCTTTTCTTTTTGTGCCTTAAGTTCAGCCACTTCTTTCTCTCTCTGGGCGTTAATGACTTCCTCAGCCTTTTTTCGCAATGCAATAGACTCGCTTTCAGCCTTTTCGCGCCTTCCTCGCTCTTCAACCATGAGACGCTCTTGAACTTCTTTTTCGCGTTGTGCCTTGGAGCCTTCAGCCGATAAGAACGCTTCTTTTTTCTGGGCAAATTGCCTTTGTGTCTGATCGTCATAAGTCACATCCGTAATACTAAATTGAGTAATGACAATACCAAAGTCAGTCAAGGGTGAAGGTCTAGCAACCTTTTGATGTCCAGTTTCTTCATCAAAGACCACTTCGGTAGCATAAACAGTGATGGGTTTACCCTTATCATCAAATTGATCCTGCAAGGTCTTAGATACGCGTTTCATCTCAAAAAGACCTTTCTGCATCTGATCTTGCACCAATGCGGTAAACTCACCTCTGCGGGAAGACTGGTGTTCAGAGGCAGACATCACCGGACCAGAACTTTTCATAGCATCAGATAAATGCGCCCAAACGGCAGCCTCTACAGCATCTTCATTGCCACCGAAAAGCTGATGGAAGTTCCGTTTTCCTTCAACAGTCAAGGGAGAAGCAAATCTGACCATTGCAGTCATCACAGCACTTCCACCATCATTGAAGACAACTTTGAAGCTATAGTCCCTATCATATTCTACCTGCCAGTTTCTAGGATAAGACCAGTAGGAAGTTCCAAACTTCATGTACCATCCGGCAGTATCAATGACACGGACACTTCCCCACGGATATTGAATGACTAACCAATCTTGGTCGGTATTGTTTCCCATAAACATTGGGATAGCGAGTAAAGTGGCGATACCGATAGAAATCTTTCCGAGATGTTTCCATGCGAAATTAGCTAAACTTGAAATATCCATTCATTGCCTTTTAACCAAGTAAACATTTTAATATATATAAATCCATAACGCAACCCAGCGTAACGGGTAAAGGATTTAGCATATGACAGAAGAACAAGAAACACAAGAACAACCTCGCAATGACAAGGAATACAACTTTCGCCGTCAGGAGGCAATGTACCGCAAAATGCTGGAGGAAAAAGAAGCCCGCATTGCTGAAATGGAACAGAAACTCACTCAACCTCAGAACGATGATGATGATGACGATGAACCATATGTTGACCATAAGAAGCTAAACAAAAAGTTAGCAAAATTCGGTGAGCAGACAAAGAGACAGACACAGTCAGATATTCAACAGGCTGTGCAAGATGCCATCAAGGAAGAGAGAAAACAGGCATGGCTAAAGAATAATTCAGACTTCTTTGAAGTGATGAAACATGCTGATAGACTGGCTTCCCATGACCCGGAACTGGCAGAGACCATCCTTCAGATGCCAGAAGGCTTTGAAAGACAGAAACTTGCCTATAGGAACATTAAAGCTTTAGGACTTCATCAAGAAAAGCCTAAAGCGCCTTCCATTCAAGAGAAAGTAGACGCTAACAAGCGATCACCTTACTATCAACCAACCACTGTGGGAACAGCCCCCTACGCAGCGGCAGGAGACTTCAGTCCATCCGGTCAAAAGGCTGCATATGATAAGCTTAAAGAGCTTCAAGCAAGACTTAGAATCTAAGAAAGAGGGCATTAGCCCTCTTCCTCGACATTTGCAAAAGAAAGTTCTTCACTGCTGGGGTTATAATTGACTTTTAAGTGATGTTCTTTAATTTCCTGACAATTTCGGCATATAAAAAGAAGATGATCTCTATGACAGGATTCGACTTCAACTCCATTATCATTAACAACTTGATGACGAATTCTTTGATGTCCTACTTGTTTCCAATCGTGCCCCCAAAACCAGCACTTTAAGAACTTTATCATAAGACTACCCGAATTGGTTTATTGACAGGGTTATAATAGCCATCCATGTGAGCACAATTTACGCTTAAATGCATTAACTCTGTAGGTTCACTATCCCAACGTCCTTGATATTCTTTAGTCTGTCCATGTCCTTCATGGATATGTCCAAAAACATGTAATTTGAGGTTAGGAAGCTTCATAACAGCATTAGTTAAATGATTACATCCAAAACGCTCAGAATACTCACTTTTATCCAATATCCCATTGGGAGGCCCATGAGTGACAAGGATATCGGTATCATCCGGGATCAGCTCCCATTTCTCTTTTAAATCATTACGACTCTGAAATGTAAAGGCTGTACAATCGGGGTTTATCCCAAAAAACCGCCATGTCCAGGGCGCCCCCCATATCTTCAAGCCCTCAAAATCTGTAGAAGAATCACACAGATATTCAGCAAACTCTGTGGATTCGTCGAAAAGATCCATAATACGGGCTTGTTCGCTAGAAAGGCATTGAGAGAGAAGGACATCATGATTTCCACCGATGTATATCTTTTTTCGGTAATCTTGAGCTTTGAACCAATCGAAAAACCGCTTCCATCCCGGAATTTCATCTCTAGCCGTCATATCTCCAGCTACAATAAGTAGATCGCCCCCCTCTAAACGGGGAGTCTCACCGTGAAGGTCAGAAATACAGTCGATAATCATTATTCAGTCCTTTTCCTAGAATCAGATGGATGGATCAATCGTTTCCGGTTGTTGCCTTTATGCTGATTGTAGCAACTGATTAACATCTTTTCATAGGTTTCTCTCGAAGCCTTCTGTGGGAAGTCGCAGATAAAGGATTTAAAACTATTCATCAAAATGGTAAAGCATTCTAGTGGTTGAGACTTGTAGAACCAGTTCAATGCGGTCAGAAAGTCCCTTCTTTGCAAAATCCTATTTATCGTCAGGGACTTATAGAAGTTTTTGACGATTTTAAAGTACGGAGAGATGTAATGAATGAAATCTCTGGTCTTCGGAGAAATAACCAGTTCACCCGACTTGAAAGGCTTCGTAATCTTGTACTTTATGACATGCAAGAGGATAAAGACCTGCTGGAAGGTCAAATCATGTTCTTCCATAATCTTCTTAAACTCCACATATGCAGGTATATGCCGGGAGACGTAGTAATTTAGGTAATCAACAGGTCTCCAGGATCGAGAGATTTGATCGTCAATCAATGCCCTAGGTGTCGGTCTTTCATTAACAACATAGAAAATGTCAGTGCCAAGCTTTCTACAAGCAAGAAGCCTATGCTGACCGTCTAAGACTATGAAATTACCGGGTTTATCACTAATAGGCTGAACGATAATAGGATGAAGGTGAAGTCTATTGTCTTGATGGATAGCTTCCACCAATTCATCAACATGCTGTTCGTAAATCTGCCTATTCTCGGCAATGAAAGAGAATTTACTTAAATTGCTTTCTCTGTATATGGTAGGAATCACACTCATGTTACCTCTAAGGTTAAAGTTTAAACTCGCAATTTAATCATAGCCTTAGAGGTTTTTTTTTGCTAACACATTTTACTTATACGTTAGCGAATATGTCACGATTTCTTAGGATTGGGTTTATTTTCTTGGTTGTGATAAGCACATCGTCGACATCCTGTACTTTTTCCACTTCTAAGATAATACCCAACAACCTCTTTCTCAAATCCACATTCACATCTACATAAATATCTGTTACCCTCACATCTTTTGTATGATACAAATTCAAGGACAGTCCATCTTCCAAAAACACTTCCAATGATTTCATCCTTATCGACTGGTTGATTGGTTTTTTCAGGTAATGTACCATTCTTAAAATTCTCTATAATCCATTGAATACCATATTGCTTCTTGAACCATATAAATTGCGTTTTACTCCATCCAATTTGGTCGATTAATTCTTGTTGAACCATCTCTAAAGAGTCGATTTTATGTTTTGTATTAGATCTTCTGTTCCTAGCATTTGTTTTCTTGGTTGTCCATCTGCAATTATCTTTGGAATACCCTTTTTCATTATCAATACGGTCAATTTCACATCCAGGTGGACAATTACCCATATCGGCATAGAAATTTTCAAACCTCATCCATTCATCACTTACTGTAATACCTCTACCACCATAATCTTTAAATTGACTGTTTTTGGAGTTTAAACAACGGTTTTTAAATGCTTTCCAACATGTATATTCTTTACTTCTACTCATTCCATGTGTGTTTTTCGGTGCCATTAAAATCCTTATTTGATATGTGTAAACTTACGTTTTGTATGAACGTTATCATACTTTCGCGTATTTGGGTTCGCAGCCAAGATGATCGGTTAGAAAACGGATGTAGCACGTTTGTCGTCCACGGATCTAACAAATCTATGTAATTAGACAAAAGGTTAAAAAAATGTCTACTACAACAGGGAACCTCGGTCCGCTGATTCTCCAATCACTGGCCCCAGCGATGCTTTACGTTCCCACACCAACCATCTGAGTTTAACAATATCGCATAGAGTAATTTTATGCAATACTTTCGTGGTTGTAAAATTCTTTCTGATTGACTCGGAAGCCCGATGGGGTGACGAGGGGCAAGGGTAAAGCCAGCCTGAACGACTGAGCGAAAGAACGCCGAAAGGTGATGCAACAGTCTGAACTCAACGGATAACAATAAGGTTGAGAGGGAATGTCGAAGAACTTCCCCGCCTACAAATGATTGTAGGTCATAAAAGTAACAGAACGGAATTACATTACAGTCTGTGATAAGGTATCAATGCCTGCAAATGGCGGTACGACTTGCAGATTTATGCGCCCAAGAGCGCTACAACCACCCACTGTACAATTAGGTAACAGCGGGATAGACCCCCCAGCACAGGTGCCACAGCGCGATATTATCGACGCACAAATGGCATTCTTCGGTACTGGGTGTATTATAAACGAGCAAGTGATACTCCAGGATCAAGAGGGAGTCTTAGCTTGGGTATCAGAGCGTTTGGCAGTAGCCATGCGCCAAGCAGAGGATTTGATCCTCCGCGACTACATCGTTTCTGCTGCATCCGAGATCAATGCCGGAGGTGGCAGCAATTCTGACAACCCTACGAATCTAGGAATTAGTGACTTTAGTTTAGTTGCGACGACCTTGGATACGAACAATGCCTACAAATTCATGTCAGGTATTGAGGGCATGAACAGGCATGGAACTGGCCCAGTCCGTTCAGCATATTTCATGCTTTCAAGCACGGAATTGCAGACAGACTTTGATAGTCTAGTGGGACAAGGTTTCTTGTCACAGTGGAATTATCCGACAAATGCCAGTGCGCTTCCTAGCGAATATGGTTCAGTGTTCAACATTAGAATTCTGACCAGCTCTGAGGCACCTGTTGCACGTGGAGCATCTGCCAACAGCGGTGATGTTTATTACAACACCGTATTGGGAAAACAGGCGATTACGCACATAAATCAAGATGGATATTCCATGAACTTGATTTACCGTGATCCATACTATTCTGGAATGCTTGCACAGAACGCAACGCTGGCGGTTAAGTTCGCCCAGGCGCAAGCGCTGACGCAAGATACAGCCATCCGCAACCTGCTTTGCACACGCTTAGCAAACTTGGGGGTATAATATGGCTGAATATTCAAGATTAGCAAAAGGAACAGTGTCTTCAACTGGTGGAATGACTCCGGTGAAGTTGCCATTCGTTCCTGATTTCGTTGAGATTATCAACTACACAGCAGCAGCAACTCCGGCAAGTGGTGGTAAGCCATTTATCCGTTGGGATGCAAACATGGGACAAGGTTATGCCGTCTATGAGACGTTCAATGCTACACCTGTGCTTACAAGTGCTGTAACGACCACTAATGGTATTAGTACATTCTATGCGGGCCTTGCGCTTCAGTATGGGGCAAGACAGCAGATTATCGGTGCTACAAAGGCTGATCCTATCGTTTTCAACGTCACCGCTCACGGTTATCAAGTTGGCGATGTCGTTATTTTTGAAGGATTGTATCAGACTTCAACTACAGGGATGCCACAGATTGCTGGGATGCCATTTGTTATCACCGCAGTTGGGGATGCCGACCATTTCACTGTTAAGTGGAATGGAAACCAATCTAACTATACTGCCTTGTCAGGATCACCATCTGGTGCTTATGTCAAGAAAGTGTTGTATCCATTCTTGTATGAGCCGGGAGTATCGTTTATTGAAGCGATCACAACCGGAACGACTACAACGATTGTAACAACTGCTCCTCACAACTTAGTTGTTGGTCAAGAAGTAGCTTTCAGAATCCCAAGTTCTTGGGGAACTACAGAGCTTAACTCTTTGCCAAACAACATCATTCCTGGTTCGCCCAAGTATGGTTATGTTGTGACTGTTACAGATGCTAGAACTGTTGTCGTTAACATCAACTCTACAGGGTACACCGCCTATAACAGCAATCAAACGGTCGCTTCGGTTCCTGGACTGAACTTCCCGCAGATGGTAGCTGTTGGCGATGTAAACACTGGTGGATGGCCGATTACAAGTACTTCGGTTCTGTATCCTCCTCCAACATTCCTTCGGGAAGGTGGAAGCTACAGCCCGACGATCAACGGGCCAGCAATTCAAGGCGCATTCGTTAATAACACCTCTCAAGGGTTTATTATCGGATCGACTATTGCAGGAGCCGCTTCGGACGTCTTGTACTACCGCGCATTTTTGCACGATTATTCTAATCCATAATATGGGAAGGAGAGGTGAAAGCCTCTCCTTTTGGTTAAACATGACAGTTATTTCATATCCGATTCCGGCCTATCAAAATTTACCGATAGAACCACAGTTCTATAAGCCCAGTCAGTTCTTTATTGAAGACATTACAAGGGGAAAGACAACGGTTGTGACGACTACGGCTGATAACAACTACGTAATCGGTCAGTTGATAAGACTATTGATCCCTCCGTCTAATGGGATCAGACAATTGAATCAGAGGCAGGCATATGTGATTGGACTGCCAGCAGCCGACCAGGTGACATTAGACATTGATTCTAGGGATATGGATGCATTTACGACATCAACGGCGCGTACACAACCGCAAATAGTGGCTATCGGAGACATAAACACTGGAGCCATCAATACCGGAAGAACAAACAACACAACATACATTTACGGAAGTTTCCAAAACATTTCACCTTTGTAGGTAATTATGACTAAGACAGAAAAACCAAAAGCAACAAATTCATTAGCAGCTCAAGAGCTAGATAAAGCCGAAAAGCAATTCGAAGCCTTTGATGAAAATATTAAGGCGATGACGATGGATAGGATGAATCTAGCGCCTAAAGAAGAAGTAGAACCACAGACTAAACTCTCGCAAGTCGATATCGGCAAGTCTAGGGATGTGTATTTGAAACCCATTAAGACTATTGGATGCCGAGATAAGTTCAATGAGAAGTTCCGCGCAGCCTACGAGTATGACAAGGAATATGTGCATTTCATTGCAGAGAACAAAGAACTTATCGGTGAGACCATAGACTTGTGGACGAGACCGTATGGTGGGATGCCAGCAGAAGAATGGCAGGTGCCATGCAATAAACCTGTATGGGGGCCGCGTTATCTTGCTGAACAAATTAAAAGAAAGTTTTACCATAGGCTCGTAATGCAACAAAACCAGATGACGGAAGTCAATGCTGTGGGGCAGATGTATGGTGCTATGGCTGTTGATACGACGATACAAAGGTTGGATGCACACCCTGTAAGCCCGCGCAAGTCAATCTTTATGGGAGCATTAACAGTTTAAGAGGTTAAATTGGACTTACTGAGCGATGTGATTACCTATGTTAGAAGGATTATAAAAACTCCTTCTAATACGTCTATAAGCAATGAGTTGATTATAGACTACATAAACAGGTTTTGGATAAACGATGTTGATGCGAGGATTCAGTTATTTGATCTGAAGACGAAGTATCAGTTTCAGACGACTCCGGGAGTGGATAAATACAACATGCCGTTGTATAGCATACAACTGGAGGACACTGACTCTGAGATTAGTTATTATCCCGTGTATCAAGGCTTTATATCACCAGCATATATCAATGGTGTACAGGTGCCTTTGCAGACGCAACCTAACCTGTTTTATAATATATATCCGAATATCGTTCAGAACCTTCAAGTGATAGGGACGGGTGATAATACACCAGGCCCTTATTCTCTAACTATTCCGATAGCACCGAATAATACGACACCGATAAACCCACCAGTTTCTTCGATACTCCGCGGTCATGTGGATATCGCTGGAGTGATTGCAACAGGGACTAATCCTATTGTTGATCCACCTGTTACAACGGAGTTTATTACAGACATTCCAACAACTAGCGTTGATTCTTGTGTGTTTATCACTTCTATTGATGCTACTGGTGCTAATGTTGTTGTGGCAGATAGCGGACAGTTTCTAGCTAGCCATGTGAATTATGGATTGTTGATGTCTCCGGGAGGCGCACCATTTGGCAATACTTCTTTAGGCACATACAACATTAATTCTAATACAATCAATTATCTGACAGGCGAATTGAATGTCACCTTTCCGGTAGCCATTCCTGATGGTGCTAATATCAATGCACAAGTCTATTATTTCCAGACGGGATTGCCTCGGTCGATATTGTTCTACAATAACGTTTTAACGCTGCGTGCGCCTCCTTCTACGCAGTATCTCGTTGAGTTGTATGGATACCTTACCCCAGCTGCGTTCCTGTCTACAACGACAGCAATACCCTTTGGATACATGTCTGAATATATCGCTCGTGGAGCTGCTAGGAAGATTCTCAGTGATACTGGGGATATGGAGCAATTTCAGTTCTATGAACCATTATTTAAAGAGCAAGAGATGCTGGTGTGGAAGAGAGCGCAAAGGCAGTTTACAGCTAACCGTACAGAGACGATTTACAGTCAGGGGGCGATTATCGGACAAAATGGAACCAACACTGGAGGGGGAACCCTATGAGTTTTACATATAATGATAATGTTCCAGCAACAAACAATAACCCATCTTTTGACCAACCGAAGATGTTGGAAAACACTATTTCCATAGAACAGATATGGGAGGTGGATCACTTAACATTTTCTAGTAATCCTGCTGGGACACATAAACAGTTAACATTCCATCAATTTGCAAGTCCGGCAGTTCCTGGCGCAGGGCAGCCATCTGTGGTATATCCCGGAACAAGTGCAAACCAAGTTGATATGGCACATGCTCAATTGTACTTTCAGCATGAACTAGCTACCTTCCTTTTAAGTGCCATTAGAGCTTTTGGATCATTTTCTTTCACAGATGGAGCAACAACATTTGTAAATTCTTATAATTGTGCTTCTTTAACTGTTACCACTTCACCAAGACTTGCCACAGTTACTTTAAACACAAATTGTACATCTGGAACATCATTTGTAGTAGTTCCATTTATCAATGGTGGAGATACTTTAACGTATACGATTGCAGCAAATACTGTTCAGTTTACTACTGGTACAGGTGGTGTTAATAAAGTTGTCAGTTTCATTGTATTGCAGGTGTAGATGGGAAACAAACTTGTCGTTGGCCCAATCAATCGAGGATTAAAGAACGATCGCATAGCATTTGTGATCGACAACGATTCATTTCCCAATCTTTTTAACGCCTATCAATGGCGGGGACGAGTTAAGCGGAAGAGGGGAACATCTTTTCTTGGTAGATTGACACGATATTTTAATTCATTGAGTGCTGCGTATGGTAGTACAACGACGATAACATTAGATGGAAGTGGTAATGGTAACTTGCTGATAGGTTTTTTGTTACAGACTAATGGTAACATTGTACCGGGATCGGTAACAATTACAGCGCCAGGCCCAACCGTTTTTACAGACCCGGGAATGGATGGTTCCTTAAGTCCTAGCGGAACGATTAATTATGCTACCGGAGCGATCACTATTCTAGCAAAAGCAGGAGTAGCTGTATCGGCAGTCTTTAGATATTATCCTGATCTCCCGGTAATGGGATTAAGGGACTTCGTTGATGCAACAGCGCAATTTCCTAATACCTTAGGTTTTGATACTAGATATTCCTACAACATTGGTGTCAATGAGCCTATCAGTATTTATGATGTTAGCTTCTACAAGAATCCGGCAACAGATGCTTATACAAACTATGTCCAGAAAACAGTAGAGACACCTACTTCGTGGAATGGTGAAGACTATCAGCAGTTTTGGACGGTGAACTATCAAGGCGCTTTATGGGCGACTAATGGGATACCAGTACCATTTGTTTCTACGAAGATAGGTATGCAATTTAAAACTATATCGGTAGTGGATAACATCACTGGAGGGCCACCAGCGGTTGCAAGATTGCATATAGCAACTCATGGATTGGTTGAAGGTGATTTTGTATTTGTTAATGAAGTGGTAACAACTACAGGAATTAACTTCCAAACAGGATATGTGACAAGTGTAGATCCTCAAGACCCAGGTTTTGTGGATGTTACTTTCCCTAATGCTACAATTGCTACTGATGGAACTGGAGGGATAGCACAATATCTCACAAGTCGTTCCGATGTGACTAAAGACTGTCTGCGGTTCTATGATGGTGATCCGACAAATGGAAGTTCAACAGCACCAGTATTAAATGGTCACAAGGGATGGGTGAACTTTGCACCTCCGTTATCACAAGATAATTTCAGTGTGGGTAATCTTCCTGCTGCTAAATATTACTTGGTAGGTGCCCGTGTAATCCAACCATATAAAGACCGACTGTTATTCTTTGGGCCTGTGGTACAGACTTCTACAGGTGCGCCTATCTATCTTCAAGATACCGTAGTGTATAGCCAGAATGGAACAGCCTATTATACAGCTTCTTACACAAATTCACCTGACGCCACAAAAGAAACTCCAACAACAGCAACAACAGTTTTCAATCCTATTTTAGTCCCTGCAAATCAATCGGCAACATCTCCGGCATATTTTGCTGATTCTACAGGTTTCGGTGGTAATATCACTGTGGGATTAGATGAGCCTATAAATACAGTGTCTTCCAATGAAGATGTATTGATCTTAGGGTTTACAACTAATCAAGTTAGACTTGTATATACAGGAATTGATGTTCTTCCTTTCAACTTCTTCCTTATTAACTCTGAACTGGGAAGTTCTAGTACTTTTTCAGTCATTAACATGGATAGGGGTGTGTTGACACGTGGAGATAGGGGTTTTGTCATATCGAGCCAGGTCGAGACACAAAGGTTCGACTTAGATATTCCCGATGAAAACTTTGAGACTAAACTTACACAGAATGGTACTGAACGATTCACCGCCCAGCGGGACTTTAAGAATGAATGGGTATATTTCACCTATCCGGTAAACAGTATTGACTACAAATTCCCTACACAGACCCTACAATATAATTACAGGGATCAAACGTGGGGGATATTCTATGAATCATACACGACATATGGAACGTTCAGATTAGCTACAGGATTGACCTGGGCAACTATTGGAACGAAATATCCGACATGGGGGGAGTGGAACGATCCTTGGAATGCTGGAGCGTCGACATTACTGCAACCGGATGTTATCGCAGGTAATCAACAAGGCTTTGTAGTCTATAGAGAAGAAGGAACTGGAGAGTCTAATTCACTTTACATTAGAGATATATCTGCAGGTGTACTAACAGTTCCAGATCACTGCCTGAGTGAAGGCGATTACATTACAATTAGTGGATGTTTAGGAACGATCTCAACAGAAGTTAATGGTTTGGTATTTTCGGTGCAGGCACCTGTAACGACTGACACCTTTGCTTTAAATCCACCAATTGCAAGCGGCACTTATTTCGGCGGTGGCCTTATCAAGAGAATGTATAATCCTTTCATTCAGTCTAAGCAGTTCCCGGTATCTTGGGAGATGATGAGGAAGACAAGGCTTGGCCCACAGCAATATCTTCTGACAAAGACACCTAATTCCCAGATTACATTGCTGATATACTTAAGCCAAGATGGTGATAATGCCTATAATCAGACACCGATAAATCCTGATCCGAATGCACCGAATAATGCTTTGGTTTACAGTACGATATTATATACCTGCCCGGAGAGTACCAATCTCGGTCTTACTCCTCTTACAACCAATCTACAGATGCCTACAGCGGTAGCGCAGCAGCAGATATGGCATAGGGTGAACACATCACTGATTGGTGATACTGTTCAGGTTGCCTTTACGATGAGTGATGAGCAGATGAGAGACCCTAACCTTATCCATCAGTTTGCAGAGATAGAGGTTCATGGATTCATCTTAGATGTTTCGGGGAGTTCACTACTGGCATGAGTTCACCTGTTGCAAATCAAGTTGCTTATCTTAGGACATCAAGGCTGTTCCCGGAGGAACTGGGGCAGTTGGTGGTGGAGGTTAACCGCAGTTACAATGATATTGCTGCTGCTGTTAATAGTCGCACTATTGGACTGTTTCCGGTAAACCGTCCAGCGATCAACGGGGAAGAGTGGTTTTTGACATCTCAGAGGCAGCAAGGTCTTAGACAGGTGTATACCTTCACCGCAGCAGGAAACGTCCCCCATGGCCTTAAGTTTACGTCTATTGCACAGTTTACGACAGCCTATGGTTCCTTCTTTGATGGAACGAACTATTATGGTGTTATCTATGGTAGCGATCAGCCCATATTGGGACAGATATCGTTTTATATCACACCGACTAACATAGTCATTTTAGATGGTACGATGACACCTACAATTCAGAAAGGAACCATTGTGTTGCAATGGATTAGTAATGTTTGAGATGTTACCTTAAAAGAAAAGGGGACAATTATGGGATCATTTGATAGGGGAAACAGCAACGCAACAGGAACCAATTCATATTCTGGAGCTGTGACGGGGGAGAAGGTACCTAAAGGGTACAAGAAGTCTTCTGTCAATACCTATACACCTGAGATGATGGATTTGCTGAATCAGATGTATGGACAAGTTGATCCTGATAGCTTCCTTTACAAGATGGCTATGGGAGATCAATCTGCCTTTGATGAGGTGGAAACACCAGCCCTTAAGCAGTTTTCGGCTTTGCAAGGTAATATGGCTTCCCGTTTCAGTGGTATGGGGATGGGTGCTAGGAACTCTAGCGGCTTCCAGAATACGTCCAATCAAGCAGCCACAGACTTTGCCGAACAGTTAGCCTCCCAGCGCATGAATATGAGGTTTAAAGCCTTAGAAGAGTTGATGGGATTTAGCGATAAATTACTTGGTCGCAACCCATATGATACTCAATTGCAAGAGAAACAGAAACCGTGGTGGCAAGAAGCTGCTATTGGTTTGGCTAATACAGCAGGACAAGAAGCAGTGAAAAGTGGAATGAGGGGCGCGAGCGTAGCAGGATTATAGCAGGTTAAAAGGAGAACAGATGATACAGGTATTACCGAAAGTTCGTTCTTTTGGGGAAGAGTTTGGAAGGGCGTTAGGGACTGGAGCCGGACAAGGGCTGAGTGAAGGGTTAGAAGAGCGCCGTCATAAAAAGTCGCTATCAGAATCAAACGCAGCATACAAGAAAAACTACGATATAGATCTTGAAGGTATTGAAGACCCAGCAGAGCGAAAAACTATCATTGCTGAGAAGTTAAGAGGTCAGACTAAACGTGAACAGGATGAATTTGAATCTCCAAAAGAAAAGCAATACTACGACATTTTAGAAAGAACTTACGGAAAGCAATTTGCTGATCTATGGAAGGGAGCTTCGGAAGGTGGAAGAACAGCACTTTTAAAAACAGCATTGGATTTAGGTCAAAGAGGTATCAATTTCGGTGAACAGTTAATGCAAAATGCACCGGAGAAAAATCAACAACAACCTGAAATGATGAATGAGGAAGAAAACAAAATTGTTCCAAAGACAATAGATTATGATAAAGGATTAACACCTCGTGAAAGAACACAACGTCAAGAACACCGATATGCGACTAATCTTCCGTATTTCCAAGAATCCAATGCTAAAATAAAGTCCTATGAATCAGAAAAGGATAATATCGGTATCTTGAAAGAAATATCCCCTCAAATTGGAAGTATTGAAAGATTAAATATTAATCCTCAGACAGGTGAATTGATTCTCCCGGCATTAGCATCTGCGGAAGCACAACGTTATGTTAAAACTATTAATGATTTCACTAGAAATGCTAAAGATTCCTATGGATCAAGAGTAACAAATTTCGACTTAGTACAATTCCTCAAAAGACTCCCCACGTTGGCAAACACTGAAGAAGGAAGACGACAAATCATTGAACAACTTGAAATCATTAATGATTTGAATCTTATGCGCGAACAAGCATTGCATGATGTTATAGATGAATATGGAGGAATCAGAAATATAGACTATGACAAAGCCGAACAGATGGCAGACAAGCGCATAGAAAAGAAAGCTAAAGAAGCAAGAACACGGTTTTCTGAGATATCTAAGAATGTGAAAAGTGAGTATGACGACAAAGTTAAATCCTATAAAGCCAAAGCTCCTAAAGGTCACGTGACAGTACGATGGGATGATGGTGAAATCTCCTATATTCCTAAAGATAAAGTTGGTGATTTTCTTGAAGAAAGTAAAGGGAATGAGGTTCTTTGATGAATCCTGATCGTAAATCTAGATTTAATTCTGTAGCAGTTGCTGATTTAGAGACAGATGAAAGGAAGTCTAGATTTGGCTCAATCCCGGCACAACCTTTTGAAGAGAAAGAAGACACAGCATGGCAGACAGCCGGACGATATGCAGCACAAGTATTGGAAGGTGCCGGACAATTCTTCACATGGCCATTGGATGCAATGAAAGGAATCAATCGTCACTTGAATGAAGAAACTGAAGAGATGAACAGGATCGAACAAGAAAGAGCAGAAAGATTAGGAGGAGAACCACATGTATATAAGGGAGGAGTTGCAAAATTTCTTTCTGAAAACATTCCTACCCAGTCTGATTTAGAAGCATTCATAGAAGATAAAACAGGTCTTCCTTTAACGCCAAAGACCGAAGGTCAAAAAGCTTTAAGGATGGCATCAACAATCGCAACGGCTCCCGGAACGGCATTACAGAAAGCAGCAGGTGCAACGACGGGCGTAGCGTCAGCAGAGAGTTTAAAAGCCGCAGGAGTACCGGAACCAATAGCCGATTTTGTAGGGTATTTGACAGGTGGTATTGCCGGACAGAAAGCACCGGAAAGTATTGGAAAGGAAACTAAACCCTCTGGGATGCCAGTCAGACGTTTTGAAAAGCTTACCGAGCCGCATGAAGTTTCAGAGAAAAAGCTAGATCAGATTAATACAAAACTTGAGAAGGACTTCAAGACCATCTCAGACAAAATCATTGAAGAAAGTCCCGTTGGAGAGACAGCGGAAAACCTCAGAAATGATCCTTTGTTTAAATCGGAAAGTGAAAATCTTCTGAATGAGGCGAGGGAAGTTGCTGAAAGAATTAAGAAACCAGTAGAGGCTAAAGACTATAAAAAAGCTATTGCCGATGAAGCAAAACCCGAACTTAAAGGATTTAAACTTAATGAGCAGGAAAAAAGCTTTCTTAAGCACGTCAAAGACGCTCTTGAAGAGATAAAAGATGGGAAGGTGTCAGCGGTTGAATTAGTAGAACAATATAGAAAGAACAACGCTGATCTTAAAGATTATTATGAACCTGGACAGTCTAGAGCTTTCAATAAAGGTAAAGCCGATGCGATTTTAGCTCAAAATAGGGCTATTGCCAATTTTATGGAAAAGAGTTTCCCGGAAACTAATCTCTCTGAAGTCTTTAAAGAAGGAAATGCCAGGTGGACGAAGATCAGAGATGTCGAGACAATTGACGAATTCGTCGATGAAATGTTTAAGGAAAAAGTCAATCATAAGAAGATGAAAGAATTTTTCAATGATAAGAACTACAAACGCATATTTAAAAGATCGTTAGGTGACAAGGGTTATGCTGACTTTCAGACATTGATGAAAGACATGATGACTTCGGAAAAGCCTTATAAAATGCTTAAAGTAGCCAAATCACAAGGTTGGGATGATTTAGCAAGAACAGGTCTCGCCTACATGATGAAACCCGTTGTGGGGCAAGTAAAGTTCGCTATTGATACAGCAAAATACACATACAAGAAACTTTTCAATGCGATGATAGATAAGCCTAAAATCGCTGTTAACTGGAAGAAGGCTGTTGATTCTTTAGTCGCTGGAGACTTCAAAGAAGCCGAGACCCAATTCAATAAACTCAACGAGACTGTCCACCCAGAAGTGCTGCCACCAAAAGAGTTACCGTCACCGAAAGCTAAAGCTAAGGCTGTAGAAGAGCCGATTGAGGTGAAGGGAGAGCCAGTGAAGGAAAAGACACTGGAAACTAAAGCCGAAGAAAGCCTCGAAGACTTAATGTTAAACCGGGAAAAAAATCAATTAAAAGGGTTAACACCTAAACAGTCTGCAAAAAAACTATTTGACGACTATGGTTTGAGCGATTGGGTGGAATCAATAGTAGAACATGAAGGCATGAAAACAACTAAAGAAGTAGCAAAAGGTTTAAGAAGAGACTATGGATCAAGAGTAGAAAGAATAGAAGAAGTATCAGGTAAGACCTTAGAGGAACTTATAGAAGATATTTCAGGTGTATCATCAAAAGTAAAACAAACTCCCAAACCCAAAGAACGTCCTCAGTTAACGCATAAAGACGAAAGCGTAAAGACTGCGGTTGAAAGGGAAAAGGGAACTAAGGAGCATAAGCCTAAATTTACGGAAGATGAAATCGCCGAATCAAGTTATGAGTATAATCCCAAATTAGGTAGAAAAGAATTAAAACCTAAAAATAAGAATAAAGAAACTAAACAGAAACCACCTGAAAAAAAGATATCATCAGCTAAACGCCAAGATATCTCCAAAGAAGGTCTTAAGAAACAGAAAGCCTATATCCTAACCGAGATAGAGAACGCTCGCACCCGACCACCAAATGCTGACCACGTGCATATCGACGTGCCGGGAGATGGTGAGTTTAACATCAGAAACACGGCAGATGCATTAGACAAGTTTGAGAAGGCTGTTGAGAAGAATTGGCCGAAAGAACCTGTCAAAGACAAAAAGCCCCCCGCCCATAAGTACAAACCTAAGAAAAAGTCTAAGAATTCTTAGTAGTTTTACGTATCCAATAAAGTGCAGACAACTTAAATTTTTGATTATACAAAATCAAGGAGTCTGTTATGTCCGCACCTGTCTCTCAACCTGGAGCAATGTTATATACGCAAGGCTTTGGAAGCCGTCCTGAAGCTGTCGAGGTTCCGCATATTGATATTCGTGCGCCGGGACTGACAGACGTTAATTACCCGTTGGGTAAGCGGTGGCTAGACAAGCTTGCAGGCAATGAATATGTTTTAGGTAACTTTACGACGACTATAGGTGTTACGCAAGCTAACTGGGCGTTTCTTGGTGGTACTTCTGGAGACCTTAACTCACTTACAACAGATGATCTTACCGTTGTTACGCCGACGGCTGGAACGATTGTCTTTCATGGCAACTCTACACAGGGCGTATCGACATCGGGTTCTAATGGGCCAGGGACAGCGACGATTACTGTTGCGGACTGGACAACGGCTCAGAAAGGGGTTGGTGTTTTAGCTTCTGATGCTAATGCGATTGCTGGAACAGGAACGACTCAGGCGGTCACTCCGCATGCCCTGCAAGCGAAGATCGGCACACAGACAGCTCATGGTGTGGCAATGGGATCGACAGGCGCTACAGCGGCGTTATCATGGTCGGCAGCCGGAACTTCTGGACAAGCCTTTATCTCTGGCGGAGCTGGTGCTGATGGTGCTTATGGTGATCTAGGTGTAGCACATGGTGGTACAGGTGCTCTTACACTTACAGGTGTTCTAACTGGTAATGGAACATCTGCTATCACAGGTAATGCCGTCACACAACACGGTGTCTTGCTCGGTGGTGCTTCCAATGCTGTCTCTTCATTAGGAGTAGCTTCTACTGGTCAAACTCTAATGGGAGCAACAGGTACCGATCCAGCATTCACAGGATCACCATCCTTTAGCGGATCGGTTACAGCAGCCACAACGATTACAGCGACTAATGGCAACCTATCTTTAGGGACTGCCGGAAATAAGATTGTCATTGCTACGGGTTCAAATGCTTCAGTTGGTACTTCAGGAGTTATGTCAGGAACACCGGGATCAGTTGTTGTTGCAACGACTGCTTGCAGTGCTACAGCTAAAGTCTTTTATGCAAGAGCAACAGCAGGTGGAACTCTTGGTAACGTTTCGATATCTGCTCAAGATGGTACTGGTTTTACACTTCTATCTACAGGTAATGAGACTTCTACATTCAACTGGTGGATCATCAACGCTTAGGAGTTCTAATGGGAGCATATACAACAAGGTTGGCATGGGAGACGTTGAGGAGTATTGACTCTGCAACGTTTACGGGATCATATCAAGCGTTGGGAACACCGCTTGCAAATGCCTCCTATATCTGCAAGCTAGTGAACAACAGCAATAAGTTGGTGACTATCTCCATTGATGGTTCTACAGACATTGATGTAGCCCCTGCCAACTCTTTTTGGCTTTATGATGAAGGCAAAGGGCAGGAGGCTTATCAGGTGGCGTTGCCGAAAGGGACTCAGTTTTATGTGAAGGGTTCAGCCGGAACAGGTCTTGTTTATTTAGTATCGCAATATCTTATAACGGTGTAGGTGTAATTTGTCACAAGCTGGGATTATCAATGTATCAGGTGGTGGTGGAGGTGGTGCGCCAATAGAAACGATCACCGGGGATACCGGAGGTGCAGTTCCACCAACAGCTAATAACATCAATCTTTTAGGTGGTAATTCATCGGCTAATAACACCCTCGGCATAACCTTTGCCGGGAATCCAGGAACTAGCACTATCACTGGAACTCTGACGAACAGAGCGACAGGAACAGCTAGTACAGTCTCTGCCCCAGATGTAGAAACATTAATCACCTTTCCCTTAGCTGATAATACTGTCTATCAAATCACTGTTGATATTGTGGGACGTGCCACCAACAAACTTGGTAATGTCAGCGCCCACGAGACAGGTCTTTTCTATCGAGAAGGGGGTGGTGGAGCGACGATCACCGGGACTGTGGACTCCAGTCAAGAGCTAAAGAATCTAGCTCCTTTTCTTGCATATACAAGTGTTTCAGGCAATAACGTCGTCGTTCAGGCTTTTGGCACTGCGACATACAATGTTAACTGGTACGCAGTCTTAACCTTTATTCAGGTGTCATAATGGCAGGATTTTATTCAGATGGCACAGAAGATGTAGTGGTTGCCGATAATGTAAACTTTACCGGAACAACATCTGTAGGTGAAGTTAATGCTGATGGACAGTTGTTAATCGGTTCTAGTATTGCACCATTTCTAAAGGCAGCGTTACTGACAAGCAGTGATGGTTCGGTTACTTTCACTCCCGGACATAATACTTTGTCTTTGCAAGTTGCAGGTGGAACAACTACCGGAAAGACTATTACTGGTAATAGTGGGGGTGCATTATCTCCAACAGCAGGAAATTGGAATATCGTAGGGACAGGATCGCTGACATCGGCTGGAGCGGGAAGTACTTTAACCTTTTCTCTGACAGGTTTAACAGCTAATACTGTGCTTTATGGTCAAGGTTCAGCGACAATAGGTCTAGTCGCGGTCGGAACAACCGGACAAGTCCTTCAAGCTAATACTGGATTGCCTCCTACATGGGGAACGCTATCAGGAATAGCAGTCACCACAGCAACCGGAACGGCACCTATCACTGTAAACGGTGACAATGCAGCCCATAGTGGTGCAATAACAATAGCCCTTACAACCCCTCTTGCCTTGCAGTATGGTGGTACTAATGCCAACCTGACAGCTTCCAATGGTGGTATTTTCTACTCTACAGCAACAGCAGGTGCCATTCTTTCGGGTACTGCTACCGCTAGGCAAATGCTTCAATCTGGTGCTTCTGCTGCCCCTGCTTGGTCAACAGCAACTTGGCCTGCAACTACAACAGCACAACAACTACTTTATAGCTCTGCAACAAACACTGTAAGTGAAGTAACAGCATCTATAGATGGCGTATTGATTTCCAGTCATGCTACAGGCGCACCATCATGGTTAGCCAATGGGACTGCCGGGCAAGTGTTGACCGCCAATTCAGGTGCGCCCCCATCCTGGCAAAATGCTGCGGTAGCCTTTACTTGGTCGGTCATCACAGCAGATCAAACAGCTGTGGTTAACAATGGCTACATCTGTAACAAGGGAAGTGCACTAGTTCTTACATTGCCTGCTTCAGCGGCAATAGGGGACATTATTGAGGTGACAGGGATCAACACCGCACTGGGCTGGAAAATAGCTCAAAATGCTAACCAGCAGATTTTCTTTGGAACATCATCCACAACAGTTGGTGCAACTGGTTTCATTCAGTCAACAGCTATTAGAGATTCACTCAGAATGGTTTGCGTGGTAAGCGGTGCCTCCACAGTGTGGAATGTGTTGTCTGCAGTTGGCAACTTGACGGTGAGCTAATGGTAACAAATAATTCATCTAACTTTGGAACAGGAACCAGTGGACAGGTTTTAACCTCCAACGGTACAGGTGTTGCCCCAACTTTTCAGACAATAAATACAGCAAATCCAGCTACAGACATCACAAATTATGCTTCGGTGATGGATCATTTTATGGGTGCTGCCTCAAACTGGTCTAATGCATGGAATACAGCTACATTTAATTCTGGTGCGTCTGGTACCTATAACACTACAGTTGTTGCACATCCTGGTATCGCTCAAGTCAATACCGCTGCTTCCACTAACGGAGGAGCCGCTACCCGACTAGGAAACCAAAACGTATATACTACTGGTGGGGCTATTACAGTTGATTGGAAGTCTAACCTTCCAAACCTTTCTGATGGTACCGATACCTATGTAGTAGAATTCGGCCTCTCAAACGTATCTACAGCTAATGCCACCATTACAGATGGTGTTTGGTGGAGGTATACCAATGGTGAAAACTCTGGTAAATGGACAATAAACACCGCTGTTGGCTCTGTGAATACTCAGGCAAATACAAATTCTAACGCTGACACATCATGGCATGTTTTTCGAATTATAATTAATTCCACGGCTACAAGTGTTGCTTTCTACATTGATGGTGTCCAGGTTGCTAATTCACCGATCACCACCAATATTCCGCAAGGTTCCGGTCAGTCTATAGGCCCATTTTTCAGGATAGTGAAGTCGGCTGGTACGAATACTCGATATTTATTGATGGATGCTTTTTATTTCCAACAAGCCTACTAGGATTATATGGCTTCAAACAATAGCGTGAACTACAATTTAGCAGGGATGACAAACACAGGTATTGTCAAATGTAACGGCACTACGATTATTACATCAACTACTGCAAAAATTGACTCCTCAAATCGTTATACCAACACTTCACAGCCTTGTTTCCTAGCCTATTTGGGTACCACAGACAGTAATATCAGCGGCGACAACACTGTATTTACAATTGGTAGCGGCAACGCCCTTACGATTGTGTATGATCAAAACAGCAACCTAACTACTGGTGGTACATTTACCGCCCCAGTTACAGGTAAATATTATTTAGGGGTTAAAGTTGCAATCACAGGTGGGGTTATAATTAATGGGGCACCCTTAAATATAGTCACAACAGCCAGATCTTATCGCACAGACCTGCCTAACGGCCCAGGACCCACCACAGGAAACGTTGTAGGTAGTCATTTTGCCATTGCAGATATGACGGCAGGTGATACAGCAACATTTACCATCTCAACATCTGACAGTGGCGGTAAGATCGACGATCTTTTAGGAAGTGGATCTCCTTACGTAACATACATCTGCGGCTATCTAGTATGCTAAATTCAATAAATTAATAGGACGACAATGGACGCTAAGATCAAGAAAATGGAAAAGGATACTAAGAAGCTGATGAAAGAGGAAAAGTCCCTCCTCAAAGCTGACAAGAAGAGGGACAAGGTCTGTGACATGGGTAAAGCCATGATGAAGAAGAAAAAGCGCTAGGGCTTCCTCGGTTCTATCACATATTCCATACACGGACAATCTTTACTGTGGTCGATATACTCGACATCAAAGCAGTGATCTTCCAATTCTACAAATGCGGTGTGATCCTTACGGATATGCAAGGTAGCGGACTGACAAGTGTCAGCACCGAAATGGGAAGGAAATACCATCAGTGAGAGTAATAAAAACATTATAGTCCCTTGGCTAGTTTTTCAGCGCGTCCCTGGTCAACGGCGTATTCAATCGCTTCATGTTTATGTTTGAACCATTGTTGAAACTCTGGCTCTGTTTTTCTGTCGGCTGGTCTGAGGCACCGGAAGACGTTGTATCCGCAGGTGGCATCGACAACATACCATGAAAAGACAGTTTCATTATCTTCGTCTAAAACATCAAACTGATACATATTTTTATCAGATTTATCATCACCAAGAAGTGATTTTAACAACATTGCACCGATACTCATAATTGCTCCTTTAATGTTAGGGTTTCAATTTAATAGTCGTTGAGGGATTTGAACCCCCGTCCTTCACGATATCAGCGTGCTGCTCCACCGACTGAGCTAAACGACTGTGGTCAGCTAGCCGGAGCTTGAACCCGGTTCTAAGGTGCCACAAACCTTTGCATTACCCTTATGCTACTAGCTGATGCTCCCTGAACGAATCGAACGTCCGCAGGCTGTTTACAAGACAGCAGGTCTACCACTAACCTAAAGGAGCTAAAAGGGGGTACGGAACCCCCAGTGTACGATTTTATCGTACAGTTGAAATTGATTGCATTGGCTCCCACCGGACTTGAACCGGCATCACCCATCTTAAAAGGATGGTGCATTACCATTATGCTAAGGAACCATAAATTTATTATTACCTGGACATTCACGGTATAATCCGTCTCTAGCTAATTCTTCTTTAGGAATATTAGCACAAAATTCCAGTTCAGTAGGGTCTTCCTGACCACAATATAAACAACGTGCGCCAGGCCATCCTGACCACCAATGTCCTTTTTCACTCATTGAAGGTTTAACCCATTGTTCCATGTAATTCCTCTTTTATGGATGAAATAGGATTTGAACCTATGACCATCAGGTTATGAGTCTGACGCTCTGACCGACTGAGCTATTCATCCTTAAAGATAGTGAGATCCGGGTATACGCGCCTTCTTGTCCCTTACCCACTATCATGGGAGTTGCTGGATTTGCACCAACGAAGCCCGAAGGCACTGGTTTTACAGACCATTCGCTTTGTCTACTTGCATAAACTCCCTTAACTGTCAGTGATGGACTTGAACCACCAACCCCTTGCTCCAAAGACAAGTGTTCTACCATTGAACTAACTGACAAAAAGCTCGTGCTCGGAATCGAACCGAGTTGTTCCGGCTTTGCAGACCGGAGTCTAACCTTTACACGAGCACTGGAGGTGGAGGGACTTGAACCCCCGACATACGGCTTGCAAAACCGCTGCTCTACCAACTGAACTACACCCCCTACACCAATAGAAAGACTCGAACTTTCCCTGCAAGTTTTGGAGACTCGCGCCAGCCCTGCTGTATTGGCAAACGCCCGTATTTGTAGCTACTCAGGCCACGGGCAGCCTATCAGTTTTTTTTTAAGACTCGATCTGATAACCACTACTCCGGTATTTATGAGGATTCCCGGACTGTACTGCTGGGAGCGTACGCCGCAGCTCACCGTTTAGCGTGTCGGAACGAATAGTTTTTCAGGATATCAGCCTGCTTGCCAAGTCATGCACGCCTGTTAGCCATTGACAAGTCCACCTTCCCCCCTTTCGGGATGGTGCATGGTGCTAAACCAAGGCAGACTTTTCACCATCTGCTGGGTGGCATTTTACCCTCTGCCGAGCGCATTATTAATCAAGGGTGTTGTCGTTTAGAATATGAAACAAAATATTCCAAAATATACAGTTTAAAATTATACAACCACTAATCCAAAAATCTTCAATCATCAGCGCGTTTATTGTTCCTATAAAAACACCAGCAGTCGTACACAAAAAAAGTTTTGACCAAAATGAATTATTCAATTGTAATCCTATAGCTGACGGTTTCCGGCTTTCGATACTGATCCACTTTAACGCCCTTCAGTTCGGGTATCGCATCGTAGTCGACCCTTCCCTTAGTTACAACCTTTGACACCTTCCAGCCCTCGCCTTTGCATGGCTTTTCATCAGCAATAGCAAGTATCTGTCTTCTGTATTCTTCCATCCTATCGCTGTGGTAGTTTACCATTTCCATATGATGTCGGTAGTTGATAATGATAGATTGTAATAGAATGTCTCCCGACTTATCAATATAGTCTCTGTCGGTTAAAGGTGGTGGAATACCGTCATCGAGACAACGGAGAAACGCATGAGCGGCATCCACCATTTTTTCTATTAAATTATCATCACGTTTAACTTCAATCATACATTCAATGTTAAATCTATAACTCAAATACCAACAAGAATTGAGACCTGTTACATACATCTGCCATTGCATTTGAATGACATGAAACAAAGGAATTATTCCGACTAGAACGTCCGCATGTGTTGAAATGTTGTTAAACTTAATTTCAACGATTACACTTTTATCCTCGCTAATTCCATCAACAGAAGCCATGAATAAAGGGTTTTCAGGATGAATAATAGTCTCCGGGAAAACCTCTATTTTCTTAGAAGTAAAAAAGTACAGTCTAGCTTCATCTTCGATCTCATTGCCTTTTTTCATATGAGGCATAGACTGCTGCGGTGGGATCAATCCCTTCTCTTCCTGCCACAGTTGATACGCTGTGCGATAGGGAGATTCCCCCATGATAATAGGGATCTTTGAGGCTGTGATTTTGCCTTTTCGGAAGGCTAACCATTCGGGTGTGTTCGGTGCTGGGATCATTGGAACCTCTTAGCATTAATTAGTTCTTCTAATGTTCTATGAATTTTTGGTAGAACAGATGGCATTTCTCTTTCTTTAAATGACCTTTTTTCACCCATATACACCCATGCTAGAGCTTCTTCTTTTGTTTCTACATATCCCATTTTGATATGTCTTTTCTCTTCATCGTCCCAAATAAATAACTGATAATAATTCATTTAATTCTCCGTTGTGTCGGTTAAAGGTGGTGGAATACCGTCATCGAGTTTGCTCTGTGGGTGGAGCTAAGTCCTTCTCTTGAAGGTAAAGGCCATATGCGGTCTGGTAGGGGCTTTCTCCCATGATGACCGGAATCTTAGAGGCTGTGATCTTACCCTTTCTAAAGGCTAGCCATTCAGGTGTATTTTGCTCAGGAATCATGATTTTTCCCTTTTGTTATAAGAATCAACACCCATCGCTACAGATAGAAGGACATATTTTAAACCTTCACCATCTTGTTCTTCAAAAGTAAGTGCATAGTCAGAAGCAACTCTAATTAATTCATATATAATCTTTTCATAACCAATTATAGGAGTATGATCCACAATTGATTGGGTTATCTCTTTAAGAAACTCATGTACTTGTTCTTTAGTGTATTCCATAATTCTCTCCGTTGTTGTTTGAATTTAACACCCGTCTCCGTCCCCGTTCCCGTCCCCGTTCCCGTTCCCGTTCCCGTCTCCGTACCCGTACCCGTCCCCGTTCCCGTCTCCGTACCCGTACCCGTACCCGTTCCCGTACCCGTTCCCGTCTCCGTACCCGTACCCGTACCCGTTCCCGTACCCGTTCCCGTCTCCGTACCCGTACCCGTACCCGTTCCCACATAAAATATTAATCATTTCCATTTTGACTCCTCGCAAGCCAATGAGAAAATTAGTTGATTTTTATGAAAACGTGTTAAAGGTATTTTATCTAACTTTGTTCGCGGTTGAACGCCATGCATAGCCAACTGACCTAATCCTTCAGTAGTTCCCCATTGACGGATTACATGTCCATTGGTTAAAAAATATTCATCGCCTTCTTTATCCAAATCCCCTACTAAAACCCACCCTCTTTCTAAAACACAAATCTTTTTCATATAAACGCTCCTATTGTTTGAAAACCATGCAAGGGAATTGAACCCTTAATGTCTGCTTGGAAGGCAGTAGTTTTACCGTTAAACTAGCATGGCAAATGCCGTCTCTCAGGGACGGCGCCTGTTGTCCTTATCCACTAGCTACTTTCTTATCTTGTTCGTCTGCGATCTTTTTGGCATCCAGAAGTTTAGCCTTTGCCATGAGATAACAGCCTGCGGGGATAGTATCTAAGCTCTTAGCTTTATATTCTGCCTGTATCAGATTCCAAAACCATCGCTTAAGGCGATCATCACAAGTATTTAGCAGAAGATGAAGAATTTCCACTTTATCAACACTGATAAATTGTGCGCCGTTGCCATCGTCGTCATCGGATATGATGGACAAGGCTGCGGATAGTGAATATCTGCGGGCATACGTTGCTGCCGATCCGTAGGCATGAGGCTTGGGATCAACGACAGGAACCATCATCGGGCCGAACTCCAGCCATTCCCCGGATTTATGGGTGACGCGTGTCGTCACCTCTACTCCTTTTTCGTGATTGCACAGGTCTTGCGTGACGTACAATCCATTATCAGCTAGTGAGTCGGCTGCGGCATCCCATACACTTGATAAATCGCTATAGCGGCTTTTAAAATGCGGATTGGTTGAGTCCTTAGCAGCCTTCTTCATGGAGGCTTGCATGGCTGCCATTGCCGGACATATTTCTTTAGTTGTCTCTGATGTCTTCATTCTCGACCTCCTTCTCACCGAAATACCGTTGCAAATCTCTTTGTACTTTATAGCGGATGTCGAGCATTAGCTCTTCTCTGTGCATGTCGTTTTCGGTGCTTGTGTAGCAATCCCGATACACTCCTACAGGCGTTGATCTTTCGAACTTATCCATTTGATCTCCGTTGTTAAAAAGAGCGGGAGGGTACCCCCGCTCACCATTCAAAGGATGTACCGCACCCCGGCACTCAGGTTAGTATCTCCACTTTCCAGCTTTAGCAACCGCCTCACTTCGAGACGGCGTTAATCGCGTACTTGCTTTGATGTCTTCACTATAGCAGAGCTAACACTTTTACGCAAGCTTTCATTGATAAAATCTTTACTTTCGGTTAGGATGTGATTAAAAAGGAGTAGCATATGAAGCTCAGACAGTACCTTACTCGTTACGGCATAACACAAGAACAGTTTGCAAAGAAGATTGAAGTTAGCAGAAATTATGTTAACATGCTCTGCCGGGCGGACTTCCGTCCTTCCGTACATCTAGCGCGTGTTATCGTCACCGCCACAGGCGGAAACGTCACCTTCTCGGAACTCCGGGAATTACCACCAAAGAAGAATAAGAAACCCAAAGAGGCTAACGATGGGACTTTGTAGCACCATATTTGTGATTTTATTCATCCTTAAACTGTTCGCATTAGTGGAGATAACGTGGTTTTGGGTGTTCTTCCCAATAATCCTTATCGCCGGGATATGGCTTATCATTGTTCCCTTAATGCTTCTTTCTGCTGTACTTATAACAATCTTTGAAAAGAGGTAAAGAATGAAACAGTGTGAACTAGAGATTGTGACCTCTCCCGAAGACTTTGACCGAAGCACCGGGGAGATGCTATGTAGACGCACAGGCATGATTCATGTCTGTTGGCTAGAGTTGCCTAAGACATGCAAGGTCGGTGACATCATCAGCCTTAAAGACTGGCAACATATCTTTGTCATTAACAAAATCCATGAACCTGAACTTGAAAAAGTTAGCATTAAGCATGGCTGGAAAGTAGGTGGACTATGAAACCATGGGAAGGCAAAGAATGGAAGATGGTTGTGGAGCAGATGGACTATATCTTCGCTGAGTCCGAATACATGAAAGGCTATGTCAAGGGCTACAACGCAGCAATTACCGCAGCGAGAAAGGCTTTAGAGAAAGACTGGAAAGAGCAAGAAGATAGTAAATACATCTCTATGGAAGAGTTTGTGAAAGGCTTTAATGCCCATCCAGACAAAGATGAAGAGGAAGACGACTAGAAAATGGGAGAGTGCGGAGCACACTCTCCCGACCCTAACACCGCACCAAGCGATGCTTACGCTTCTCCCTTTTAACACATAGAGGCATATGAAGAAAACACTAGAATCGCTAGAGGAAAAGCTCGTTATCCTCACCCGCAGGCTCGAACAGCACAACTACGCCATGAACCGCCGTTCCCGGCAGATGCTCAAGATGAAAGAAGAAAAGAAATGGCTACATGACAAAATCGCAGACCTAGAAATCTCGATTCAAAAGCTTAAGGCTTAAAAAGAAAACCCCAGCAGCTTTAGGGGCTGCCAGGGTTTTTACTTGCGAATATCCCTTCATTGAAGGCATATTCTAACTTTTAATTACATCACCACGACTCGTAATCTTGTGATGTAAACGACCTGAGGTAGATCTCAGCCAAAATATAGCACGAGATCATAGAGCAATCAAGCTTTTACCTCAAGGTTAAGTAATTACTTACCATCAAGGAGTGTAAAAGTATGAACTTTAAGAAAATACCCACCGACAATCCCTATTCTTTAGTCCTAAAAAGTTTTATTCACGATCAATCGCTTTCACCCAATTGTCGCTGGCTTTTGATTTATGTTTCCACCTTCGAAGAAGGATTAGACACAGAGGAAATATTCGACCATGTTAAAAACCATCTTTCCAGAGAAGAATTTGAAAAAGTAATAAAAGAAGCTCAAGACCTCGGATTCTTTGCACCTCAAGAGGTGACACATGAATAATCCAAAACCACGCTTTACTGGGATATTCATCCCAGTTGAAATCCTACAACGTACAGACCTCACAACCCTTGAAATGCTTCTCCTTAGCTGGATTGATGCGCTTTATTGTGATATCCGGGGAGGATGCTTTGCCAGTAATGAATATCTAGCCAGCCGGCTCCAGGTCAAAGAAAATACCATAGCCAAATCACTAACAAAACTTAGAAGCTTGGGACTCATTGAAGATGTTCACTTTGATGGTCGTATCCGGGTAATCCGAGCGACACTTCACAAAGCTGTAGACGAAAGTCAATCCAAGTCTGCCTTGGATTTAAATCCAACCCAAGATGTTGAGGGTTGGATAAAAATCCAACCCTCCATTGGAGAAAAATCCAACATAGATAAAAGCTTAAATCAAAGTATAAAACCCCCTACCCCCCTGAAGGGGGAAGCGCTGCGCGCGGGAGAATTTGATTCGGGAAAAGAAAAACCTACATCAAAAAAAAATAGTAACGAAGCTAAGACCATCACCGACCTTTTAGTCAGTCACATAATGTCATGGAATCCGAAATTTAAAAGTCCTAACCTTGAATGCTGGTATCGGGATGCCGACCGAATGCTAAAGCTAGACGGTCGTCAGTATCAAGACATACTAGATGTCATTGACTGGGTTAGCAAAGACTTATTCTGGAGAGCTAATATTATGTCTATCAGTAAGTTAAGGAAACAATTTGACATTCTGCAAGCTAAAATGATATCACATGCAAACAGTTTTACATCTCAGAATCAGACAATGAATCCTCCCATGTGGACATAAACCCTTGTAGGTTAACCATGAATACGCAAATAGATGAAGCTGGTCGGACATTTTTAGCTAACAGATTGTTAAGCATATCCAATGCGGAACGATTAGGAGTTTATTCAAGTGGAGGTGAAATAGCATGGCCTTTTTACCGAAATGGGAAAGTTGTACGATGGAAATATAGAAATCTGGAGGATAAAAAAAAGCAACGATTTAACATTATTGATGACCCTGCTTTCATAATGCCCTTTTGGAATCAAAGAAACACCCCTACAATCGATCATCTAATCATAACCGAGGGAGAGTTTGATTGCATGGCGATAACTCAACTGGGGCCGTTTAATTGCGTTTCTCTTCCAAATGGGGCGAGTGCTGCCAAAAAAGCCATCACCGAAAACTACGAATACCTTCAACAATTTGAGGTTATTTATATCGCTTTCGATATGGATGAACCAGGTAACAAAGCAGCAATGCAGGCAATGGCAATGCTTCCACCTGCTAAATATCGGCGTATTCATTTTCCTAGGAAAGATGCTAATGAATGGATAATTAAAGACGCACCTAATGCCGACGATCTCCTCGACCTCATGCGGAATGCCGAACGCATCAACAGCGAAACCTTTCTTCCTATGTCACATGTCCCTCCAGAGTTTTTCGAAGAAATCCCTTTAGGTCAACCAACAGGATGGCATCGGTTAAATCAAATTCTTGGCGGTCTTCGTCTCGGTGAAGTTACAGTCATCAGTGCCGACACCGGAGCCGGAAAATCAACATTTTGCATTAACCTCATGTATAACCTAGCAGGTCAAAAAATTCCCGTCTGGATAAATTCCTATGAAATGCATTACTTCTCAGTCCTTCGTAAATTCGCATCTATAGCCCTACGTGCTCCTCTAAAAAATGCCTCTTTTACCCCAGAACAACGTAAATATTTTGATAATTTTACCCGAAACCATAGCGTCTATGTTAACAAAGCTAATGCAAAGACCGATCTAAAAACCCTTAGACATCAAATCGAGCAAGCAGCTCTTGCCTATGAAGTTCCTTTTATCCTCCTAGATCACCTTGATTACATCCATTCTGCCGGGGCTAAGTCAACTACCTTAGAAAACATTGATGACGCAATACGTGAGATTCATACCCTGGCACTAGAATATAACGTTCACATTCTTCTCGTTGCTCATCCTATCAAAACGCCATCGAATCAGGAATTAACAATGTCGGACATCAAAGGATCATCGGCAATAAAACAATATGCAGACAACATCCTCATTTTAAACCGTATGGATAGAATTGATCCTAGGCAAATAAATATTTTGAAGGTATCTGTATGTAAAAACCGTATGCTCGGCCATGAAGGTTCCTTCTTGTTAAATTATATGAAGGATTATGATTGTTATATGGAAAGTTTTTAGGTAAAAATGTTTGCACTGAATCAATTTTTATGATAAGATTAAGATAAACAAAGGTAAACCATGGAAAACCTATTGGAAACAGAAAGTTAATGAGTCTCGAAAAAGCGATAAAGTCCGGGAAAGAACACCGTAAGCCTTATCATCGTTCTAAGGCTTTTGATCCATCATGTCGCAATGGTACATGCCCGGCTTGCCTAGAAGATAAGACTCATAAAAACCGAAAACGTCTACTTAAAGCAACGGAGGAACATGATTAAAATAATATCTTACAAACACCTGGATAAAGGCGCACTCCAGGGATCAGCATGTTGCGAGATCGTCAAATGGCACCTGCAAATTAATGATATCGCTATCTTTCAGAGCGGAGGACGCCGGTGGATTACCCTACCATCCCGAAAAATCGAGCGCGAAGGGGAAAAAATTGCCTACTTCCCTCATATCCGCTGGACTGACCGCGACATTGATAATCGCTTCCAGGCAACATTTTTCGCAGCCCTTGACGAATGGAAGGCGCAAAACCCAGAGATTGCCAACCCTTACGCTGGTGCACCTCCCGCAAATCCTGAGCATAATGAAGGACTACCCTTTTAATGGAAACGCGGGAAATGTCTATCATTGAAGAACAGATTCAATCTGAGCTTGCCACCATCTATAGAAAATATATAAATATGCATAGCACAGAACTTATTCTTGCTCTCGAATATTGCCTGCGCTGTGCAAAGCTAAAAAAAATGAAAGGATTAGTCCCTATACCTTTACTTACGGTACAAGGCGAATGATTGAATGGATTCTTCCCCTCAAGATCTATAGCCCGAACCGCCGGGAACACTGGGGGTCAGCATATGCACGAAAAAGGCACAATAACGGCCTTCTAATGTTAAACTGGACGAATACCTTCCCACACCCCTCTCCCCCTTGCGTTGTTCGGCTAGAGCGCTTCTATCAAAGCGACTATAGAAAAATGGACAGTGACGAAAACCTACGCATGGCATTTAAAGGGATCAAAGACAAAATCGCTGATCTCATCATCCCCGGCATGAGGCCGGGAATGGCGGACGAAGGCCACGGCATCAGCTGGGAATTCACTCAAACGAAAACGCCTCTTAAAGGGGTACGTATCACCATCCGGGAAGAAGGCGAAAATGCATAATTCACTAAACATAGTCTTGTCATTCGATCCCATCTCCCTCTTTCTGACAGTCACCCTATTCCTCCTTGCCTATATGCTAATAAAAATCCTCGATATGCAATAAAACTTTACACAAAAAACCCGTTCATGCTATACTCAGAACAAAAAAAGGACGAAAAATGGTTGACCGGAAAGGCAAGAAAAAGAAAGTAGAAAAAGTGATGTCCGAATTCAAGCATAGTACCCTTCATTCCGGGAGTAAAAAAGGCCCAGTAGTCACTAATCCTAAACAGGGAATCGCAATAGCTTTATCCGAAGCCCGCAAAGGAAAAAAATGAAATATCTACCGACACCGAAAACCATCCTCGTTAAATACCTTCCCCCCGAACAAAAAATTGGTATCCTAATAGTTCCATGCCGGGATAACAAAAAAATAATCGGTGAAGTCATCGCCATCGGTGAATCTTTCCCCTTCACCCTCCACATCGGGCAAAAATTGATGTTTTATTCTTACAGCACCCAACTGGACGAAAAGGAAGGCATTTTCGCCCTAGAGGAAGATAACATTCTATGCCTAATCAATGAGGAATGAATGAAAGCCTTAGCTATTGTAACCATCATCGCCCTACTCACCGCTTGCACTTATAATATTTCAATGGCACATACCGAAGGCACCGCAACCGATACCATCGACGATACAACCTCTCAGCAACCTAACATTAGCCCAACAATAACAGCATTACCCGGAGCGCCTCTATGAAATGTCAATGTCATGAAAAATTATGCGAAGAAAAAGTTAATCAACACTTCGAAGACTTCATCGACCGCCTCGCCGTACTAGTCGAATCGGTAGGTGATAACATCGAAGAAGAAAACCTAAGCTTCGCCTCGTTCCAACTCGGAAAAATCCATCAAATCCTTTGTGACCTAAAACAACAAGATGAGAAAGACTATGTATAATGAACTAAAAGAACTATTCGACACCGCCCAACACGCTAACCTTCTCGGCGTACTCAATACCATCGCCCAACTAGCCGCCGCATTAGAGGGCGCAGTAGGCGGGAACCCCGATAAACTCAATAAAGCCCTTGATTTGATCAAAGAGCTTATTGATAATCATAAGAAGCAGTAGTAATCACTCCCGGTAAGTTACCCCGGGGAAAGAGAGGGGTTTAGCCCCCCTCTCCTTTTGCAATCTCTATCGCCTGCTCTAGCCTCTCAAAAGACATAAAAAGATACTCAACAAAATCATCAATCGGTATCTCCCAAAATTCCTCTCGAATCTCAAGTATCTCTTTTAAATGCCTCTTTTCCATTTTTATTCTTTCCATTTCCACCCCACAGCAGGCATTATGTCCTCTAAATCCTTCGTCCTCGAAATAGTATATGGTTTTATCTCGCTTAAGCTTACATCACCCAGCTCTGTCTCATCACCCATCACCAACGCCCTAACAATATCATCACTAAATTTATCATCGGTGATGTAGTATTCCCAATAGTTTCTCAATATCCAATGCTCTAAAACATTGATAACATCCCCATATTCATTTTGCATTTGTCTCATGCGAGCTTTCTCCTTAAATTGTTGTTAATCGTTTGTTAAAAACTTTACGTATCCACAACCCGATATATGTTCACTCAGATCATCATCTACGCCTCATAACACCATGCTATCAAATGCTAACACTTTTACGCAATAGTAGAAATTACTTTATCCCAAATGACTAACGTGCAACAATCAAAGCATGAACGCACAAACACCCTCGATCATCACCATCATCCTAAAAGATGAGTCCCGCACCATCAGACAAAAACACCTCGTCTACGAGACCTATTGTGCTCACCCTAACGAACCGATAATCAAAGACTTAATCGAAGAAACAAAGAAAAACTTTGATGGTGATCCTACTGACATCACTATTCGCATTGCTTTTGAGGTGCTATAATGCCCGGCGGTCGCCCCCGCACTTCCACACCCCCGCCCGACGAATGCGAGGCACTCGGAAAAGAAATGTTAGAATGGGTTGTTGAAAATAAGCCAACACACCTTTCCGAATGGTTTTCCATTCACAAAATGATTACTTGGAAGGTCTGGGACGCTATGTGCCAGGTAAAAGAATTTCTCCCATACTACGAGGTCGCTCTCTCTCTCGTCGCTAAAAATATCCGTGATGGCGCTATAGATAAATCACTCGGACAAAGGTTTATGTCTTTGTATCATAGAGACTTAAAGAGAGAAGAAAGAGAGAAGGTGGAGCACGAACACTCTTTGAAAGCCGGACAGCAGTCTATCGACCCGGCGACTATTGCTAATACTCTCGCTATCCTGGATCAGGTCACAAAAGCTCAAGAGGCCCGCAAAGCAGCGGACAACAACAGCAAGACAGAGTGTAAGTCATAGTGCGTCACAGGCGTCAACATCGCTCCCGGTGGCAACCCCTCATAGCCTTCAATTAAAGATTTTACTGCTTGCAAGACCTCGGCCTTAGTCGGTGGTATCGCCGATATATCATCGGCTGAAGTGGTATGTGGAGGCTGTGGTATGTGATCCATAAAAGGCTTGATATCCTTAAAAAGTATTGATAAATTATTTACATGATAACAGAGCCGTTCGCCCCGAAGCAACTACAGTTTATTTTTGAATCTGTCCGTAAGTGGAACTTGGCGCATGGATCGGTACGATCCGGTAAGACCGTGGCGACCTTGTTCCGCTTCCTTCAAGCCTGCTATGTATGCCCGGACTCGGAAATAGCAATGGTCGGACATAGTAGCGATACAATATATAACAACGCCGTGAGGCTAGTCTTTGAAAGCCCTCAATTCGCTCTGTTCCGGCCTCTCTGTACCTGGTCGCCAGGCAAGCGAGTCCTAACCCTGGGCGATAAGAAGATCAGCATCCTAGGCGCAAAGGATGAGGGCGCGATAGGAAGCTTTCAAGGTCGAACTCTGTCGCTCTGCTATTGCGATGAGATGACGCTATATCCTGAGTCGGTGATCAATATGATTGATACTCGGTTAAGCAAATCGCATTCAATGGGTTTCGCGTCGATGAACCCTTCACACCCGAACCATATTATCAAGAAATGGATTGATAAGGCCGAGGCTGGGGATCCTAATTACTATAGTTTACATTTCACCCTGGACGACAACCCTTATGTCGATGAGTCCTATAAGCAGCGCATTCGTGATTCTTTGTCTGGTCTGTTTTACAAGCGCAATTATCTGGGGCTGTGGTGTCTTGCTGAGGGAGCTATTTTTGATTTTTTCGATCCTTCCATTCATGTTGTTAGCAAGCCTCCTCGTGCTGCTGAGTATTGGGTTGTGGGTCTGGACTATGGTGTTAGCAATGCCTTTGCTGCGGTCCTTTTGGGAGTAAGTACGGGCAAGTACACGCAGTCCGGGAAATGCCTGTGGGTAGAGAAAGAATACTATTGGGATAGCAAGAAGCAGGGAAGGCAGAAGCTCAATAGTGAGTATGCCGATGACTTTATGCGTTTCATTGAGCCCTATGCGATTAGAGGAGTGTACGTCGATCCAAGCGCAGCGGGGATGAAAGAGGAGTTGAGGCGTAGAGGCGTTCACGTTATCGACGGTAATAATGACGTTCAGTATGGGATCGAGCGGATGACTAGCGAGATGAGCATAGGAAACCTGTTTGTATGCCGGGAGTGTCCTAATCTGATCCGGGAGATACAAAACTATGTATGGGATGCGAAGAAGAGTAAAGAGGGCGAGGATGAGCCTGTAAAGAAAGGGGATCACGCTGTGGATGCCCTGCGCTATTGCGTTGCCACTCATAAAGTGACGCAATACGATCCATACAAGGACGAGGAGAGGGCGCAAGAATATTTACGCAACAGGTATTGGGTGACGAGATGATTGAAGATCTACATAAGTATATTACTGAGGCCCTTAATGAGGCTGACGCTGTTAACTATGCTTGGTTTGTGGATGAGGAATTTGCGAAGTCTATGAATGCGTTAGACGTAGAGAGGAAAAGGTTATTGAACGAAGCTGTTAAGAAATATGGAAGACCAAAGAGAGAAGATTGTTAAGGATCACCCGCTATTGTATCCGGAGGGGATGACTTTTGAATGTATGGATGGATGGCTAGACATTATCGAAGAGTTATCGGATAAGCTGGAAAGGGAGTTAGAGAAGCTAGAAGTCTGTAAGTGGGGATATAGGACGGCGCATGCCGTTCAGGTTAAGGAGAAGTTCGGAGGGTTACGCTTTTACATGTCTACGGAGACGGAGCATATGAGCCAGCATATCCGGGAAGCTGAGGACAGGTCGTATGAGACCTGCGAGGTCTGCGGGAAGCCGGGAAAGGTTAAGCCTGCTAAATGGTTAGTGGTTAGATGTGAAGAGCATAGCTGACTTGTAGTAATAAAATCTTTAGGTTACTCTTTGATTTTACATTAAGGAGCCTATGAGTTTCTATTATCCCCCTTGGAATAATGCGCTTGAGCCTAATCAAGGCAATGTCCGGCAGTGGCTGGACAATCTATATTCAAAGTTTCAACCTATAGAGCAGAGCCGCTGGAATCAGAGTAATATAGATACTTTGTTTTATGCGGGATCACAAACTTTCGTTAACCGATATTTCAACTTTTCACCGACAACCAGTTATCAGCAATACTATTTCAATCTGATTCAACAGCCTGTCAACATGCTGACGGGATACCAGAGGCAACACCGGAAAGCTATTAAGTACGATCCTAGCGAGGGGGCTGATCCGCATACAACGGATCAGTATACGCGGGTAGTAACGCACGTATGCAATACGGAGGGTATCCATGAGCAATTTAGCAAGGCTTGCGAGCTGGCTGCCGTTAGTGGGATGGTGCTTCTACAGCCTTATCTTGATTATTCTGGTGATGATCCTGCACAGGGAGCTATCAGACTGAAGATATGGGAGTATAATGCTTTCTTGGTTGATCCATATTTTAGGTCGCCGGATATGAGTGATGCACAGTTTGTGTGGTGTCAGGAGTATATTAGCAAGAAAGAGGCTGAGGACAGGTTTCCCGGCAAGTTAGAGGCAATAGCGCCGATGGCTGGGACACCGCAGAGATATGGGAGCTTTTATTTCCTGCCTGAGAACTATAATATGGCAAGGAACGATTTAATGGTGTTGTCATATGTGTGGTACAAGTGGAAGACGAAGAAGAAAAGGCTTTATAGTAGGAAGAGGAATCAGTTTTTCGATTTTGGGAAGGAAGCGAACCTGGAAGAGATTCTGTATCAGATTGACGATATGGAAGTGGTTGAGGTTGATACACCATGCTGGAAGCTGGCGGTTGTACTCAACGAACAGTTGATGTACCAGGGGGACAACCCTTTAGGCGATTTTGGCTGTCCATTTATTCCAGTTTATTGGAATTATGAACCTCACATTAATTACTATGATTTACGAGTTAGATCATTAGTTAGAACTATGAGAGACCCTCAGTTTCTTTATAATTACAAAGTTATTACTAATAACGATATTGCTTCAGCGACGATAAATGCTGGCTGGAAGAGGAAGTCTGGAGCTGTAGCGAATGAAGATAACCTAAAGAGAGCAGGCCAGGGTTACGATGTTGTTATCAACGAGGGTTATGAGCTGACGGATGTTGAGAAGATTATTCCCTCAGCGGTGCCGGAGAGCGATTTGCAGTTAGCGCAGCAGATGGCGGATTTGATCTTCAGTACGTCCGGCATCAATATGGAGAATTGGAGTGGTCAGGAAGACAAGCAGATTAGTAGCCTGACGATATTGTTGAAGCAGGCAGCTAATTTGATGGTGTTCCAGAAGTATTTCGACCAGTGGGACTATAGTTTGAAGTTGCTGGGTCAGAAGATGTTGTTAATTATCCTGAATAACTGGAACGAGCATAAGGTAGGTTTACTACTGGGTGAGGAGCCGAGCCCGCACTTTTACAGCAGGATATTTGCGAAGTTTCAGACTATCGTTGAGGAAGGGTTGTTAACGTCTACCCAAAGGAACATGCAAGCGCAGGCATTGCTAGACATCAATACGACCTTCGGTAGAGAGGTCTTCCCGCCGTCGATGATTGTTAAGGACATGAACATTCAAGGCAAGGCTGAGGCTGTGGAGTTCTTGCAACAACAGGAAATGGCTATGCAGAAGCAACAGCAGGAGATGGAACATCTGGCGCATGCCTTTGAAGATGCTAAGATTAAAGAACTGTATAGTAAGTCTGTGGCTAACGTGGCAACGGCACGTGAGAGGCATGGAAGGGCGGAGGCCGATATTGGATTGTTTGAGGA